>Ga0136600_1001083_pt1 | contig 13095 bp, 11 predicted proteins | sample AntRauMFilla2698_FD_104634 | JGI IMG/M metagenome (GOLD analysis project Ga0136600, IMG submission 104634) | Saline lake microbial communities from Rauer Islands, Antarctica - Metagenome Filla 2 #698 | ecosystem: Environmental > Aquatic > Non-marine Saline and Alkaline > Saline | place...
AAGCAGGGCTGCGAGCGCGCCGGTCCAGCGCCTGAAATCAATTTGCATGGCTGAAGCCTCCCGTTTGCGTTCGAGCCTTAGAGTATAGGCAGGCTGAGGCCGGGCAAGCTTGGCCGCGCCTCAATCCTCGCGTTCGGGCAGGAAAATCTCGCGCTTGCCGGCATGGTCGGAGGGGCCGATCATGCCTTCATCCTCCATGCGTTCAATGAGGCTGGCGGCGCGGTTATAGCCGATCTGCAGGCGGCGCTGGATATAGCTGGTGGAGGCCTTGCGGTCGCGGGCCACCACGGCCACGGCCTGGTCGAACAGATCGTCGCCCGAGCCTTCACCGCCGCCAAATATGTCACCGGCACCGCCCTCGTCGTCATTGTCTTCGGTGACCGCGTCGAGATATTCCGGCGTGCCCTGCTGCTTGAGATAGGCCGCCACCTCCTCCACCTCGGTGTCGGAGACAAACGGCCCGTGCAAGCGCCGGATACGCCCGCCGCCGGCCATGTAGAGAAGATCGCCCATGCCCAGAAGCTGCTCGGCGCCCTGCTCGCCCAGAATGGTGCGGCTATCGATCTTGGAGGTGACCTGATAGCTGATGCGCGTGGGAAAATTCGCCTTGATCGTGCCGGTGATCACATCCACGGACGGGCGCTGGGTGGCCATGATCAGATGGATGCCAGCGGCGCGCGCCATCTGGGCCAGGCGCTGAATGGCGCCTTCAATATCCTTGCCGGCGACCATCATCAGGTCGGCCATTTCGTCGATCACCACGACGATATAGGGCATGTGCCCGGGCTCGATGATCTCGGTTTCGTAGACCGGCTCGCCGCTTTCCTTGTCAAAGCCGGTCTGCACGGTGCGGTTCAGCACATCGCCGGCTTCGCGTGCGGCGCGGGCTTTTTCGTTGAAACCCTTCATGTTGCGCACGCCCACCTTGGACATTTTCAAATAGCGCGACTCCATCTCGCGCACGGTCCATTTCAGCGCGGCGACGGCTTTGCGCGGGTCGGTGACCACCGGGCTTAGAAGGTGAGGGATGCCGTCATAGACCGACAGCTCCAGCATTTTGGGGTCGATCATGATCATGCGGCACTCTTCGGGCGACAGCCGGTAGAGCAGCGACAGGATCATGGCATTTACGCCCACCGATTTGCCCGAGCCGGTGGTGCCGGCAATCAGCAGGTGAGGCATCTTGGCGAGGTCGGCGGTGAACGGCTCACCGCCAATGGTCTCGCCCAGCGCCATGGGCAGCTCGGCCTTGGCGGCTTCAAAGTTTTTCGAGGCGAGCAGCGCGCGCAGGAACACCGTCTCGCGGTCCTGATTGGGCAGCTCGATCCCGATGGCGTTACGGCCCGGCACCACGGCCACGCGGCAGGCCACTGCGGCCATGGAGCGCGCGATATCGTCGGCCAGATTGATCACCCGGCTGGTCTTCACCCCCGGCGCGGGCTCCAGCTCATAAAGCGTCACCACAGGGCCAGGGCGCACATGCACCACCTCGCCCTTGACCCCGAAATCGGTCAGCACGCCGGCCAGAAGCTCGGCGTTCTGGGCCATGGCGTCGGGGTCGACGACTTCGGCGCGCGGCGGGGCGGGCGACAGCAAATCCAGGCGCGGGAGGGCAAAGCCATCGGCGTCGGTAAACGGTAGGGCACCCTGAGCCTCGCGCGCCTCGCGGCCGGAGGGCTTGGCGTTGCGCTTTGCGGCCACCTTCGGCTGGGCACGCCGATCTGCGGCGGCGGCGGGCGGGGCGGGGGTCTTGCGCTCCAGCGGGCCGGGATCGCCGCGGCGCCTCGGCCGGTCGTTTGTATGGCGCTTTAAAAAGCCGGGTGCGGTGGCGGCACTGCCGTCGGGTTCGGGGGCCGGCTCGCGCTCATCCTTGCGCCAGGGGCGCGGGGCGTTGCGGGTGAGCTGATCGATCCAGACGCGCACAATGGCCCAGGCGAGCTGGGCGGCCTCCTGGGCTGCGGCGATGTCGGTGAGGCGCAGTCCAAAGCAGAAGAACACCCCGAACACTGCCAGCATTAGCCCCAGCGAGGCAGCGAGAAACAGCGGACCGGGCAGGATCGCGCCGAGCAGTCCGGCAATGAAGGTGAGCATCTGGTCACCCAGAAGCCCGCCAAGCCCGGCGGCAAACGGCCAGCCCACCGGCATGGGCAGCGCGCTCACCGCCATGGCAAAACCGGTGACGCCCAGCGCGCCGGCAGTCAGCCGGAACAGTCCCAGCCAGACGCCGCGTCGGCGCGGGCCGCGCACCATCAAGATCAGGCCCCAGGCGATCAGAGCTAAAGCCGCCGCGGCCCCCGACCAGCCCAGCGTCTGCAGGATGAGATCGGATGCAATCGCGCCCGGCTCGCCCAGCAGATTTATCGCTGGTCCGGCAGTGGCAGCGTTGAGGCTGGGATCCATGGGATTATGGCTGAACACGGCGATCAGCGCGAAGACGCCCGCCACGCAAAGCGCCAGCCCGGTGGCGCGCGTGCGGGCGCGCGCGATCAGCCCGGGCGGGGCGGTGATAATCTCGTCGGACGAGGGCAGGGGTGCGGCGCTTGCAGACATGGGAAGCAGACTGGCGCCAAGAGTCTTCAAATGGGGTAAACGCCGATTAACCGGTTCAGTCTCAGCCGCCGGTTTTTTCGCCGGCAGCCGGTTTCGCGCCCGGGCCGCCATCAAAGCGCGGCTTGCCCGCCACCACGGACCGATCCTCGCCCTTGGCCGGGTAGATCAGCGAGAGCGTGGAGCCCAGCGTGTAATAGGACCGCAGAAACCGGAAGCCCATATAAAGCGGCAACACCCACAACAGATCCAGCCGGCGCCAGACCAGCAGCACGGTGATCGCCAGGATGAACGGCATCCCCAGCACCACCGCCACCACCGTGGCAAACCCTGGGTGCGCATAGACGTTGCCATAAACGGTGAAGACCAGAATTCCGTAGATCAGAAGCGGTGCCATCATCGCCCGCCGCGCGCCGTTCAGCAGCGTGAAGGGCAGCACCAGACAGCCGATGATCGAACCATTTTTGAACAGGGTCGACCGGTTGTGAGCCACCACGTGATAGAGCGAGCGGAACCAGCGGGTACGCTGCTCACGCAGGAACGCCACGGTGTCGGGCGTCTCGGTGTAGAATTTCGCCTTCGGGTCGGAGACATTACGATAGCCCAGCGAGGCCATGGCCAGGGTGATGTCGGTATCCTCGCCATTCATGCCCTCCACAAAGCCGCCTGCCTCGTCCAGGCCCGCCTTGCGGTAAATCACGAACATGCCCGGCAGGCCGAAAATCCCGCCGAAGGCGCCAAAGCTCACCTGCACGAAGCCGTGGCGCAGCAGCACCTCGATGGCGCGCACTTTCGACAACAGGCCCTCGTCCTCGTGGGGCATGGGCAATCCGCCCACCGCGCCAACCTTGGCGTTGGCGAAATGGCGCATGGCCACGTGAATGGCGTCTGGCCCGATCGTGGTGTCGGCATCAATGCGCACAACAAATTCTTCCCCGATCAGATCGAGACCGCGATTGAGGGCGCGCGCCTTGCCGGGGACTTTCGATATGTCCACCGTGTAGCCGGTGATGTGGCGGGCCGTGCTCAGTGTGGCTTCAGCCAGCTTTGCGGTTTCGTCGGTGGAGTTGTTTTCCATGACGATGACGCGCACCGGGCCGTCATAGCGCTTGGCCGCCGCGTCCACCGCCATCAGGGTTTCGCGGATCTGGTGGGCCTCGTTGTGGGCCGGGATCAGGACAGCCACGGGCGGGGCGAAGGCCCGGCGCCGCGAGACCATGTTGCGCACCCAGCCGATCACGGCGAGCTGGCCGGTCATCAGCTGCTGGGCCAGGAACACGCCCGGCCCCATGCCGCCCAGAAGCGCGATGGAGCGGAAATAATCAGACTGTCCTTCGTAAACCGTGGCCACAACGATGGCGATTACTGCCGCGATGAGGCCGGCCACGAACACCAGCGCGTATTCATGGAATTTGCCGGTGCGCCGGTTCGGCGTGCCGGAATCCACCGGCAGGCGGGCGTTTCGGAGCAGCGTGTGGGGAAAGATTGCAAGCCCTGCCATGCCCACCAGGAATTGCTGGAAATGGATCGGCCAGGTCGCCGCCGCGAAGCGCCAGCTGGCCCAGCTGGCCATGTCGACAATGGCGCAGGCGATGGCGAATTTGAGGATAAACAGAAGCGCCAGCTTCGTCTTGCCGCCCAGCGTGGCGTAGGCGAACACCGAATAGGTCAGGAAAAAGCCCAGAAGGAAGGTGCGCACCGGCAAAACCGCATTCAGCCGGTCGGCGGAAAACCCGACAAAGTCGCGCGGAATTTCCAGCCCGATTGCAACGCGCGACAGTTCGGGAATGGCCAGCAGTGCCGCGCTGATCAGCGCGAACACGACCAGAGCCGCATCCTGAACGATGCGCGGCCGGGCGATGGAGACACCCTTGGGCGCTGAATCCACAGAGCGGAAAAAATCCTGGCGCCGGCCCATCGTATCGAATTCAGCGCGCCCGATCCGGCCGTCTGAACCCTTGCCGTCTGGAGCCTCGGTGATCGGGTCAGAGGGCGTATCGCGCCCGCGCAGCAAGGTTCTGAACGCGTCAGCGCCGGACGTCAGGGTGGGCTCCGGCGCGGGACGCGGCGGTGCCGGCGGCGCATCGTGCGCCGTTGTCCCGCCCTTTTTGGAATCGTCGTCCATTGCTACGCTTTAACCGCCCTGCCTGAAAATCGCCCTTATTGAGCCCCGTCCCTGCCGCAGACTGACCTGTATGTCCGGGTTAAGGAATGGTTTACTGTGAATTGCGGCGTCAATTGGGTCCAGACCTGATTTGCCGAGCCGCCGTACGCTCAAGGGGGGAACGTCATGGCGTTTTCGAATCGGATCATGTGTTTCTCGTCCACTGGACTGGGTACCGGACTGGCCACCGGACTGGCCACCGGGCTGGCCGCCTGCTCGCTCGGCGTTTTCGCTGACACCGCTCAGGCGCAGGACGGCCGTTTTGAATTGCGGTCGGAAAACATGATCGCGCGCAGCGATCCGTTTTCGCCCGACGACGAGCTGTTAAGCCCGCTGGGTGCCCCATTCGACCTGGAGACCGGGTTTGATTCCAACACCTGGGTCAGCTGGATCCAGCCGCTGGAGGGCCGCAAGGTGGTGCGCGTCCAGGGCCAGGTGCGTGCGCGCACATATTTTGATCGCGACGAGCTGAACTCGCTGCTGTTCACCCCGCGGGTGCAATACTGGGACACGTTCGCGCAGAACCGGGTGCAGATCCGCCTGCTGGGCCAGGTCAGTGTGCTGAACCGCGATGGCAGCCAGCAATGGACACGCCCCGAGGCGGAAGCCCAACTTCGCTACCGCCCCAACGCAGACCGGTCCATGGAGACCGTCGCGCGGGTGCGGTTTACCCAGTATGACTTCGACCGGGCCGGCCTTGACGGGCTGGACAGCGACCGGGTCCGCGTCGGGCTGGAGCAATTCTTCCGCTTTGAGGGCGAGCGCGCTGAGCTGCGCTTGTCGGCGTTTCATGAAACCGCCGACGCCAAGAGCGACTCGTTCAGCTTTGACGAGGTTCGCGTCGCCACCGAGCTGACATTCCGCCCCGACGCAAAAACGTCGCTGTCGCTGCTGGCTGATTATCGCGACCGGGACTATGACGCGGACTTCTCTGCGGTATTCCCCGAGCCGCGCGCAGACCAGCGCTTCATCGCTGAGGCGCGCGTTGAGCGTCAGGTGTCGCAGCGCGTGACAGCTTTCGTCTCAGGGGGCTATCTGGACAACGCGTCCAACATATCGATCCGCGATTATGAGGGCGCAACGTTCCAGCTGGGCTTCAGGCTGACACTGTAGCTGAACCGATTATGAACGGCGCGGTCATGAATTGACCACATGCCCGCCTGCTCTGCGCCGGAAAGCGATCACGGAAGAGACTTATTGCGCTGGCACATCCAGTAAGGTGAATAAACCGTAAAGGTTACGTAAGGGGCGCTTTGGCCCCAGGGCGAAGGGGGTTCGACCCATGAAGACGAATAAAGAGTATACGCGGCGCTTTCCGTGGTTTTCCGCATCGCTGGGAATCGTCGCGCTTGCCAGTGTGGCAACGCTCTTCGTCTCCGGTCAGCTGAACGCTGGCCAGGGCGAGTTCGGCTTGTTCGTCACCCGCACGCTGTCCAATCTCACCACCGCCCAGGCTGATTTTGAAGGCGCGAACCGCCACCAGATCACGTTTGCCGATGCCGGCGATGATGACGGGCTGATCGTGTCGGGCTTTCCCTCCTATGCCTCTGCCGATCTGGCCATGGTCCGCGATCAGCAGCCCGACGCGGTGCGCCTGGTTCTGTCGGGCGAGCAGGATGTCAGCGAGCGCGCGGTCACCGCGCTGCGCGTCACGGTGAACGGCGAACGGGTCATGGAGCGCGTGCTCAGCCCCGGACGGCGCCAGTTCAACTGGGTGTTTGATCTTACCAATGAGCTGCGCGACGCCCCCGGCGCCCGCGTGGCGTTTCAGCTGATGGGCGATCTGCCCGAGGGCATCTGCCATAATGACCGCTCCATGGGCGCGGTGATTGCCTTTGACGCCTCGTCCGGCCTGGAGATCGAGCTGCCCGGTCCGCTGTCTTCGGTGCGCGACGTGCTGGCCATGACCCCCCATGACATCATTCTGGCCGTCGATGACAGCCAGGAATGGTTTGAACTGGCTGCGCGCATGGGTGCCGATTTTGTCCGCGCCGGCTACCGGGTGGAGATGGTGTCGCTGGCCGACGCTGCCGCCCTGGCCGAGCCGGGCTTGAAAGGCTTGTTCCTGGCGGCGTCTCCGGACGCGCTGGACAGCGCTGGCTTCAGCGTTCTGCGTGAGCGGTCCGAGGCGGGTGCCAGCCTGTGGCGGCGTGCCGGTGCGACCATGATCGCGGTCACCGATCCGGGCCGCTTCGAGACGGCCAATTTCCTCACCAGCGAGCTGGCTTTTATCGCCAGCGGCGATGCAGTGGATCCGGTTATTTTCGACCAGCGCGGCGCCCAGGGTGCCTTTGTGTCGCTGGAGCGTTTCGGCGTCGATACCTCGATCCAGCAGATCGTGGACAGCCGCGAATGGCGGTTTGATTACGCGCTGTCTGAACTGCCGGGCGGGCTCCTGCCCGAGGCCCTGGCGCTGGATCTGCGCCTGCCTGAGGGTCCGGGTGGCTACACCAATATCGCCCATGTGGAGCTGAACGGTGATTTCATCGACTCGCGCCGTCTGCGCGCGGGCATCGATAACCGCTTTGCCGTCGCCCTGCCGCCGGAACGCCAGGGGCTGACCAATGAAGTCTCCGTGGTGATCCAGCGCCACCGTGAAGATGGCGGCTGTGAAATCAGCCAGCAGCGCTACCCGGTTCAGCTGACCGGCGAGAGTGGCCTGATGTTCGCGCGCGGCGCTGGCGCCGGCGGGTTCACCGCCCTGCCGCCCGCATTCGCCCAGGGACTGGAAGTTCGCCTGCCTGACGATCTGGACGCGACCGAGCGCCTGATCGCGGTGCGTGTGACTGCGGAAAGCCTGGCCTATTTCGTACCCGCCGGCACGCCGATGAATTTTGTCTTCCAGACCGCCGATGACGGCCTGACCGGGCCGGTGACGGGGCCGTTCCTGGCCATCAATACCAGCCCGGCCAATGCGGGCGCGCCATTGCGCGTCTATGCCGACCGGCTTGTCATGGACGAGGGCGCGGCATCGGGTGCCGATGTGCGCTCGCTGTCCAATCTGACGCTGATCCAGGTGGCGCGTGCCGAGATCGGCCGTGAGGCCGGCGAGCCGGTCTATGCGCCCGGCCTGATCGTTCACGCCATCGATGACGCACCGCACATTGCCGGCGCGCGGCTCGGGCGCGAATTTGTTGCCATCGTGCACTCGGACGGGGTGGCGGTTTCGCCGGCGCGCGCGTCCCTGGCGGGAGTCTCTGACGTCCTGCGGTGAGCGTTGATAAGCGATTAACGTTTCTTCAAGGCGGAGCAGGCGACACCTTATTCCTGTTTTCAGGGAAGGGTCCCGGTGAAGTGCGCCGGGTTGTACGCCATGGATCATGTCTCGATCGCCGCCGCCGTGGCGCTCAGCGGAGAAGAAGCCTTCATTCTCCAGCTGCGACCGCCTGCGCCGCCCGGCGCGGATGAGGCGGCGCTCGCCACGCGCGTCGATCAGTTCACCGCCCTTTATCTTACTGGCACCGGCCCGGAGCGCGCGCGATTCTCCCGGCTCGGCCCGCTGACCTGGGCGATCGTCGCCAGCCGGTTTGACGCCGATGAGGTCGAGGCGGTGCGCGCCGATCTGTGCCAGACACTATTTGGCGCCGATACGCGCGATCGCGCCCAGCTCGCCCGCCAGCCCAGCGAGCCCCAGGCCGATAATCTGGCCGGCCAGCCCAGCGCCGCGGCGCGCGCGGCCTTTGACGATGACAGCGATACGTTCGATATCGATTCTGCGGTTCTCGATCTCGATGACAACGACGTGTTCGAAATCGATTCCTGGCGCCAGTCCGAGGCGCAATTTGCGCCGGATGGTTCCGACGCGGATGCGTCGCCCGTGCCCGGCGCCCCTGTGCCCGACACCGCTATGAGAGATGCCCCCATTTCCGATGCCCCTGGCGCACCAGCCCACGGGTCGTCCGATGAGAGTCCCGACGCGCTTGACGATGCGCAGCTGGATTCCTGGGACGTGGACTCGGCGCGATTTGATGACAGCGATGATGGTGAGCCCGGTGACGCCGGCTCGAGCGCCGATATCGAAGACGACGTGCTGGGCGCTCTGGCGCAGCTTGAGCGCGCGTTTGCTGAAGACCGCGCGGCGGATGCAGCCGACGCTGAGCCACGCGAAAGCGGCGCGCCGGACTCTGACAGCGAAAACCTGGATCCGGATGCTGGTCTGGATGCTGACCTCGATACTGACACCCACGATGTCTTTGAAAGCTATTCCGGGCCGCTACCGTCTGAAATTTCGTTTGATGCACGCCGGTTCGAGGCTGATCTGGACGCCTTTGAGGCCGCCGCTCGTGCAGAGGACAGTCAGGATCTGACCGACGATTTTGATGTTGAAGCTGAAGACCCGTGGGAGCCGGCTGCCGCGGGCGCGCCCGAACCGGACAGATTTGAGAGCCTGACCGAGGCCCCGTCCCCGCGTAGCGACGACCTGGCCGGTGAGCTTGCGGCGTTTCGCCGGGAAATGCGCGAGATCGCCCGGGCGATCCCGGGCGCCGGGACCAGCGATGCGCTGGATCATTTTCGCAGCGAGCTGGACGCGATTGCGGGCTCCATGGGACAGCGCATCGACGGTGCCGCCCAGCGTATTGAAGCGGCGGCCGACCGCATTGTTTCGGCTTCGGGGCCTGAAGCCGCCGACCGGTTTGGCGGCGCCGCTGAGCGTGCCGAGCGCAGCGCCGCCCTGATGGAGTCCAGTGTCGAGGACGCGGTGAGGGCTTTGAAGGCCGTCCTTGATGCAGCCGCCAATCCGGGCCGCGAGGCGCTGGCCGGGGCCTGATCACGGGCTGAAAGCCTTAAAGCGGATTTACGCTATTCATGACGAAACGGTAATGTTACGCTTTCTCCAGTCAGTCTGGGGAGGCGACAATGGTTCGTATGATTTCAGGTGTTTGCGCGCTCGGCCTTTTGGTCGGGACATATTTTATCTGCCCGCAAACGCTCCAGGAGCGGATTAACGCGGCGATAAGCCCGTCGCCGGACACCATCGCCCAGGTGCGCGCGGGTCTGGATTCCATCACCGATCAACTGCACGGCCCCGGCCAGCTTAACCCCGACGCAAGCCTTTAGGCCTCCAGGCTTCACCCGCGTTTGGGTGGCCAGGGGATGAAGGGTGATACGCGCTTCACATAGGCTGCGTAGCCGGGCCGCGACTTATGAAGCCCGCGCTCCAGCATGGGCGCGCCGGACCATTTGATCAGCGTGAACGTGACAAATACCGGCCCGGCGATGGCGAACAGGCCGGGCGTGGTTTCGGCTGCGATGAGCCATATGCCCCACCAGGTCACAGCCTCACCAAAATAATTGGGATGGCGCGACCAGGCCCACAGGCCGGTCTCCATGACCTGGCCTTTGCTGCGCGCATCGGCCTTGAAGCGCTGCAGCTGAAGATCGGCAAGGGTTTCAAACGCGATACCCGACAGGGCCAGCACCGTGCCAATCGCGGCCAGCGCGGTGAAGCCCTGATCGGGCGAGACCTGGCCCAGCTGGGCAGGCAGGCTCATCACCCACAACAGTACCGCCTGGGGCGCGAACACGAAGAGGGCGGTGGTACGCCCGTAAGACCAGCCGCGCTGCTCGCGTGCGCCGGCAAGCAGGCCTTCATAGCGCCGGTCCGCCCCTTCGCGCCGCCAGCGCAGGAACAGGTGCATCCCCAGGCGCAGACCCCAGACCAGCACCAGCCCGGCGATCAGCGCCTTGCGCGGCTCCCAGCCATTGGCGAGCACAAAGCTTGATACCGCCAGCAGCGCCGCGCCGAACGCCCAGAAAGCATCGACAAAGCTTGGATCGCGCGTGATCTGGGCCAGCGTCCAGAGCCCGGCGAACACCGCGCAGATGATCGCCAGATTGATGCCGAGCAATGCGATACTGTCCATGAAGCCTCCGCTAATCCTGAGCGTTGACTTAGCGCACGCAGCCCCGCTTGTCCCGCCTCAGGGTTTCAGCCATCGCCAGCCAGCAATGGCGGCCAGCATGGCGGCCAGAAAGATGAACACCTCTCCGCGCAGGAGCGCCGCCGCCGTGATGGCCGGACCGGGGCAGAAGCCGGCAAGCCCCCAGCCGAGCCCGAACATTGCCGCGCCGCCCAGCAGTCTGGCGTCAATGGCGGTGAGGGCCGGGATCTGGAATTTGGTGTCGAAGAGCGGGTGGGGCAGGCGCAGCACCAGCTTGTAGCCAATGCCGGTCACGATGAGCGCGGCACCCATGACAAGCGCGAGGCTTGGATCCCAAGCCCCGGTGATATCGAGAAAATTCTGGACCTTGGCCGGATTGATCATGCCGGAGACAATGAGGCCGGTCCCGAAGACCAGGCCGGCGAGCAGGCTGGTGAGAAGACGGGTCATAGCGTGAACCTTCCTAAAACACGTGCCGGACGAGAAACACGGCGACGGCGCCGCTGACCATGAAGGTGAGCGTCGCTGCGATCCCGCGCGGGGAGAGGCGCGAGATGCCGCAGACGCCGTGGCCCGACGTGCAGCCGGACCCCATCTGGGTGCCCACGCCCACCAGCAGCCCGGCGGCGATGAGCAGCGGGGTGGAGGCGGAGATCGTCACCTCGATGGTGGGACCGGCCGCCATATAGAGCACCGGCGCCAGCACCAGCCCGGCGATGAAGGCGGCGCGCCAGGCGCGCTCGGTGCCGGTCTGGCGCGGCGCGATCAGCCCGCCAACAACGCCGGAAATGCCCGCGATGCGGCCATTGCCCGCCATGAGGATTACCGCGGCGAGCCCGATGAGTGCACCGCCTATCATGGCCGAAACGGGTGTGAATTCAGTTGCGTAGTCCATCATGTCCTCCTTGCCGCAGCCAACACCGCAATTTGATCGGGGACAAAATACCATATTTCTAGTACGGGTATTTTGAAGCTGCGCCCGATCAGGGCTCGCTGTGAGGTTTCTTACTTGTCATTTATCGAAAATGATATATGTATGAGATCAGCGCAAGAGGCGCTCGCACAAATACTGCCCGGAACCCGGAACGAGGTGCCTACGACGATGAAGACGGAGATGGATATCGACGAGCTGCGCGGCCGGGCCGATGAGGTCTCCGGCACGCTCAAGCTTTTGTCCCATCCCAACCGGCTTCTGGTGGCCTGCGAGCTGATGGAGGGTGAACGCTCGGTCTCCCAGATCGAGGCGCGCACCGGGGTGCGTCAGCCCAATCTGTCGCGCGATCTCGCCCGCCTGCGCGCCGAAGACCTGGTGACGGCGCGCCGGGAGGCCAAGCAGGTCTTCTACGCGCTAAAAGGCGAGCGCATGCACAAACTCATGACCGCGCTGTGCGCGGCCTTCGGACCGGACGCCGACGCGCCGGCCGCAGACTAGGAAATGGAGGGTCCCATGACCGCCACCACCACCGCCACCACCGCCACCACCGCCGCCACCGCCGCTGCTACCGGCACCGCTGCCGCCGCTGCCGCAAAACCCGACGTGAAGACCTTCTTTGACGAGGAGACCTTCACATTTTCTCACGTGGTCTCTGATCCGAAGACCAAGCGCGCCGCAATCGTGGATTCAGTGCTCAATTATGATCCCAAATCCGGGCGAACCGCCAAGACCAGCGCCGATGAGATCATTGCCTATGTGCAGGGGCAGGGCCTGACCGTGGACTGGATCCTGGAGACCCATGTGCACGCCGACCATCTGTCGGCCGCGCCCTATCTGAAGGACAAGCTCGGCGGCAAGCTGGCCATCGGCTCCAATATCAAGACCGTGCAGGACGTGTTCGGCAAGGTGTTCAACGCCGGCACTGAATTTGCGCGCGACGGCTCCCAGTTCGACCATCTGTTCGAAGACGGCGAGCAATTCGCCGTGGGCTCGATCCAGGCCCGGGCCATGCACACGCCCGGCCACACACCGGCCTGCATGGTTTATGTAATTGGCGATGCGGGCTTTGTCGGCGATACCATCTTCATGCCCGATTTCGGCACCGCACGTTGTGATTTTCCCGGCGGCGATGCTGGCCAGCTTTATCGCTCGATCCAGAAGATCTTCGCCCTGCCGGACGAGACGCGCCTTTACATGTGCCATGACTACAAGGCACCGGGCCGCGACGCGTACGCCTTCCTCACAACGGTGGGCGAGGAGAAGGCGAAGAACATTCATGTGGGCGGCGGCCAGAGCGAGGACGCTTTCGTCGCCATGCGTGCCGCTCGCGACGCCCAGCTGTCCATGCCGGTGCTGATCCTGCCCAGCGTTCAGGTGAACATGCGCGCCGGTCATTTGCCGCCCGCCGACGATAATGGCGTGCGTTACATGAAGCTGCCCATCGACGCTTTGTAATCTGGAACGACCTGGCTGGAGGCTCCCATGGAAATCAAATTGATCAACGACACAATCGCCGTCAGTCCGCAGATCAGCGCTGATGACCCGGCCGCTCTGGTTCAGGCAGGCTA
>Ga0136600_1001085_pt1 | contig 13092 bp, 10 predicted proteins | sample AntRauMFilla2698_FD_104634 | JGI IMG/M metagenome (GOLD analysis project Ga0136600, IMG submission 104634) | Saline lake microbial communities from Rauer Islands, Antarctica - Metagenome Filla 2 #698 | ecosystem: Environmental > Aquatic > Non-marine Saline and Alkaline > Saline | place...
ACCATGCGCTCAATCCCGGCGGCCTTGGCGGCCTCGGCGATCAGACCGGCACCCTTGGACTGCAGCGCATCAAAGCTCTGCTTGCCGTCCTCGGCCAGAATGCCCACCAGATTGATCACCCCGTGGGCGCCGTCCACCGCACGCTCCACCGAGGCGCGATCCTTCAGATTGGCCTGCACCAGCTGGATCTGGCCGACCACACCCATGGGGCGCAGCTCACCGGCCAGATGGGGCCGGCGCGTGGCGGCGCGCACCCGGTAGCCGGCCTTGGCCAGGCGGCGCACCACATAGCGTCCGATGAAGCCGGACGCCCCGAACACGGTGATCATCTCGTCGCGCAATTGCATGGTCGGCCTCATCTTCAAAGAAAGCGGCGACGCCGCATCGCCTTATCACCGGCGACACGGTCTCATATAGGGATTGCGCGCCGGTAGACCAAAAAACCCCGCCCCTGTCCATGCGGGCGCGGAGCAGTTTCCACCCCCCAACCCCCATCCCAATGCACATGGCCCGCGCCTAACCGTTGACAGGCCCCGGCCCGGCGCACTATCACCCGCGCTCCCACACCGGCCCAGGTGGCGGAATTGGTAGACGCGCCAGCTTCAGGTGCTGGTTTCCGAAAGGAAGTGGAAGTTCGAGTCTTCTCCTGGGCACCATTCTAGGCGGTTCGACAAAGTCGAAAAAATCGATCCGGGGGATCGATTTTAGCCGCAGAATGCCCCGGCAGGGGCCTTTTCCTTTATGCTCAAGCCCGTCCGGGCTTTCGCTCCTCCCCCGGACATAGATCCGGGGTGCGGGCGGGCGGTCGCCCTTGCGAACCGTGCCGGTTCGATAGCCGAACCTTAGGCGGACCGATTTTCCTTGATGCTCAAGCCCGTCCGGGCTTTCGCTCCTCGCAAGACGACCACTTGAAGGTCGCACTAACCGGGAGCGCGCACAGCGCTAGATCTCTTGACTAGAAATACCGTAACTGAGCAATAGAAGGCGCGATCGGTGCCGGTCACCTAGTGCTCAATCAGATATTTCGGCTTCAGGCTCATCTTCTGAATCAGTCGAGGAGCGAAGTTTTGGCGCAGGCGCGCGCCACGGAGTGAGCTGTTGTGCGATAGTCCCGTAGAACTCTGTAACAACAAGCGTTTCCAGAGACTCCACAAATGTCCGCCTTCCAGAGAAGCGCCTGCCGTCCGCCATAATCATCATTACGACGAATGAGCTAGGCACTACCGATTTATCAGGATGGGAGTGTCGCTGTTCGTCTTCTCGCGCTTCGGACAGGGTCGACGCAGTCTGAGGCGCGCGGCCCGGCCAGTTGGCGAGAATAGTGATCTGATCCCCGTCAGTGTCTTTCAGTTGGCGGAGAAGCCAATTTACGCGGGACCGTTGCTGCGCCTTGTCCTTTGGCGCCTCAAGCTTCATTGAGACACGAATAGTCCGTGTGCTTAAGTCCACCTCTAGGTCGATTGGTGCGGCAGTGTCAGGGACCGTAATTGTCGCACTCAGACGACACTTCTCGGCTAGCTCTTTAGCGTCACTCTGAATCCGCTCGCGTGGATCAGCGCGGTGTCGCGGAGCGAGCTTCAACTCTGCTGGCGCGCCGGTCTCCCGCGAGAGGAGCAAACTAAGGTCCCTCAACTCGCTGTGCCAGTTCGCAACGACCCCTAACGCCTCGGGGCTGCTTTTTGAGACACTGGAACCTGATCGAAGCCGATCGATAACAGCGGTCCACTCAGTACCCATGCTATCGAACCGCTTAAGCCCGGCGCTCGGATGATCAAAAAACCGCGCAAGCTCTCTGAGCAAGAATAAGTGATCAGAATCTTCGACCTCGCCACCAAGATCTAGGAGGTTAATGGCGGTCAGAAGTGAGAACCATGAAAAGTGTAGAAGCTCAACATTCTTCAACAATCTTCGGTCAACAGAAATCGGGTGATGCTCTGGTAGCGGCGCAAATTCATTTGTTATCGTAATAAGCGCATCGACACCGGTTTCTTTTGCAAGTCTTAGATAAGCTTCGATTTGCGGCTGATTTAGGCAAGCGTTGCCAATTTTCGCCTCCACGAATGCGGACCATGTCGCTTTACCTGTACTCACAACAATGAGCCCGTCCGGTCGGAGCTTGTCTCCTTTCCGCTTCGGGAATGTGATTTCTGTAAAAGTCTCAATCTTAGTGCGTGCCCCATGCCGTCGGCCGATAGCGTTAAGCATGCTCGCTCCAAACTCTGGTACTTGAGCGAGTGTCGCCAAAAAGATGGACAGCGTACGTCCCTCTTTCGAGCTCTCCGCGAGAACCGGAAACAAGCGTGCTCGCTCGCCTTTAGCGTCAAAATGTTCGATATCTTCCATTGCGGTGAGCCTACCCCCTACTAGTTGTAGAAGGCTACGCCGGATGTTCATGGTCGTCCACATCAATGGTTGTTTCTTGCCGCTGCAGGTCGCTCTAGGCAACGCGCATCGTAATGCTGCGAGAGCGAAGACCTAGCGGCGCCAGCTCGCCTCAACCTCGGCGCTTTACGCCCCCAGCGCCGCGTAGAGATCGATCACGGCCTGGGCGAGTTCGGCGTCGGCGTTGACCGCTGCTTCGCGGCTGTCGATGAGGGTGCGCTGGGCGTCGAGGATGTCGATGAAGGTGGCCAGGCCCTCGCGGTAGAGGGCGTTGAGCTGGTCAAATGCGCGTTCGCTGGCGGTCACGGCGCGGGCAAGCTCCTGGCGCCGCGCTTCAATGGCGTCGATGCGCGCCAGGGCGGTCTCCACATCGGCGACGGCGACCAGCACCGCCTGCTCGTAATCGGCGAGCGCCGCAGCGGCGAGCGCCTGGGACGCGGTGAGGCCGGCCCGGCGGGCGCCGGCGTCGAACAGCGGGATGTCCAGCACCGCCGCGATCTGGGCGGTGATCGTGTCGGCAAAGTCGGCAGCGCCCAGATCCGCGGTGATGGAGCCCGGCAGCGTAAGCTGCGGGTAAAGCGCGGCGCGCGCCACACCCACCCGCGCCAGCGCCGCCGCCAGATCGGCCTCGGCGGCGCGTATATCCGGGCGCCCGCGCAGCAGCGCAGCCGGAACGCCGGGGGCGATGTCGCGGGTAAAGCTGGGGATGGCGTCCGGCTCCGGCACGTCCCAGCCGGAAAGCGTGCGGCCCGACAGCACTGCAAGCGCGTTCAGCGCCTCGGCCCGCGCGATGATTAGCGTGCCGCGCTGGGCCTGCGTCCGGGCGAGATCGGCCTCGGCGCGCTGCACGTCCAGCCCCGCCGAGAGCCCGGCTTCAAAGCGCTGACGCACGATGTCCAGGGTCTGGCGCTGCAGATCCAGCGAGGTTTCCAGCAGCGCAAACCGCGCCTGCGCCCGCGCCAGAGCGAGATATTGCGAGGCGATGGAGGCGGCGGTGAGCCGGCGCACATCGGCGGCCAGCGCTTCCTGCGAAGCCGCATCGGCGCGCGCGGCCTCAATGGCGCGGCGCTGGCCCCCGAATAAATCCGGTGTGAAGGAGAACAGCCCTGCCGCCGAGGCGCTGGTGTCCAGATCGCTGCCCCCCGGCTGCGTGCGCGCATCAATCGACGCCTCACCATCAAGGCGCGGGAAAAGCCCGGCGCGCGCCGCAGTGATTTGCGCGCTGGCGGCATCCAGCCTGGCCAGCGCGGCGGCGATGTCGCGATTTTGCGCCAGCCCGGTTTCGATGAGCGTGGCGAGGACAGGATCGTCAAAGCCGGCCCACCAGACGTCTCCCGGCGAAACGCCCTGATTGGCAGCAGGCGCGCCATCCTCCACCTGGGCGTAGGCCAGCGGCAGGTCGGGCGCGGTGACGCGTGGCTCTGGGCCCAGCTCTGGACCCCGCTCTGGACCTGTGGCGCAGGCGCTCAGGACGCTTCCAAGGAGCGTGGCGGCTAGCAAGGCTGCACGTGTCATGACGTGGCGCCCTCGCCGTCCACCCGGTCCAGCTCGGTCTCCAGGTCCTTAAGGCCGTGGGCACGCGGGCGCCCGAGCCGGGCGATGCCCAGATACACGACCGGGGTCAGATACAGCGTGAAAATCCCCGACAGGCCGAGCCCGGCGAACACTGTCCAGCCAATGGCCTGACGCGCTTCGGCGCCCGCGCCAGCCGATACGATCAACGGTACGGCGCCCAGAACCGTGGAGATCAGCGTCATCATGATGGGGCGCAGGCGCACCTTGGCGGCTTCACTGATCGCCGTGTGCACGCTGTCGCCCTCGGCCCGGCGCTGGTCGGCGAACTCCACCATCAAGATGCCGTTCTTGGCCATCAGCCCGATGAGCATCACAAGCCCGATCTGGGAGAAGATGTTCAGCGAGGTGCCCGTGAGCAGCAGCGCATAGACCGCCGCCGCCAGCCCGAACGGCACGGTGAGGATCACCACCACCGGACTGGTGAGGCTTTCAAACTGGGCGGCCAGCACCAGGAAGACGATCACGAAGGCGAACAGATAGGTGTACAGAAGATCGCGCGAGGTCTCCCCCAGCGTTTCCGCCTCACCTTGCAGGATCATCTCGATGCGCTCGGGCAGGCTTTGCGCAGCCAGGCGCTCGATCTCGGCCACGGCGTCGGCCAGCGGCACGCCCGGCGCGATGTCGGCCTCCAGCTCGATGGCGCGGCGCTGTTCGGTGCGGTCCAGCTCGGCGGCAACGCCCTCCTCCACGAAGGTCGTGAGGCTGGAGATGGCCACCAGATCGCCCGTGTCGGACCGGACAAACAGGTTTCGCAGATCGGACGGGTCGCGAATTGCTGTGTTCTCGGCGGTGAGGAAGATCGTAATCGCCTGATCGCGCACCGACAAATCCACCAGATCATCGCCGCCGACCATGACGCGCAGGGTCTGCGACAAATCCTCAAGCGAAACGCCCAGATCATTGGCCCGGCGCCGGTCGATGCGAATGGAGATTTGCGGCTGGGTGGGCTGATAGGAGAGCTCAGGATTGGCGAGGATATCGCTTTCGGTCTCAATCAGCTCCACCAGCGCCCGGCCGGCGGCGTAGATATCGTCATAATCCTGACCGGTGAGCGCAACTTCCAGACCGCTGCGGCGGCCACCGCCCACGTCCAGACTGCCGCGCCCGAACACAGATACGCGTGCGCCGGGGATGTCATCCAGCGGGCCGCGCAACGCCTGGATCAGCGCCTGCTGGCTGGTGTCGCGCTCCTCCCAGGGCGCCAGGGTGGCGGTCATGCCGATGCGATTGGGGTCATAGCGCCCCACCACCGTATAGAGCGAGCGGATCAGGCCGGACTCGATATAGGGCTGGAGCACCGCTTCGATCTCGTCAGCCTCCTCATCCATGTATCGCAAGTCCACCCCGTCCGGGCCGGAGGCGAAGATCGAGACCTCGCCGCGATCTTCGTCCGGCACCAGCTCGCGATCCACCGCGAGCACCGCCCCGATTACCGCTACCAGCGCAATGGTCACCGTGATCCAGGGCAGGGCAAGCGCGGCTTTCAGGCTCGTTTCATAGCGACGCGCGATCCAGCTGCCGAGCGCGTTGATGCGCTTTTCAAGGCCCTTGGGCTCCGCGGCCATGGACAGGCGGGCGGCCAAGGCCGGCACCAGGGTGAGCGCCACGAACGACGAGATCACCACCGCCAGGGCCAGCGTGATCCCGAATTCGCGAAACAGCCTCCCGGCGGTGGAGGGCAGGAAGGAGATTGGCACAAAGACCGAGACCAGCACCGCGGTGGTGGCCACAACCGCGAAGAAAACCTGACGCGCGCCCAGCACCGCGGCGGCCTGGCGCTTTACACCCTGTTTTTGTTTTCTCTGAATGTTTTCAAGCACGACGATGGCGTCGTCCACGATCAGCCCGGTGGCCAGAACCAGCGCCAAAAGCGTCAGGATATTGATCGAGAATCCCAGAACCCAGATCCCGGCCAGACTGCCGATCAGCGCGGTGGGGATGGCCAGAGACGGGATCAGCGTGGCGCGCAAGGACCCAAAGAACAGCCAGATCGTCGCCACCACGATCAGCGTCGTGACCGCCAGCGTGACCAGCACCTCGCTCACCGAACGCTCGATGAACACCGCATCGTCAGAGGTGATGACCAGTTCCACATCGTCAAAGCGTGCATTCATCTGGTCCACCACCGCGCGCGCCGCCTGGGCGATCTCGATGGTGTTGGACTGGGCCTGACGCACCACGCCAAAACCGATGATGGGAGTGCCGTTCAGGCGGACAAAATTGGTCGCGTCGGCGGGGCCGAAGAAGGCATCCGCCACATCGCCGACGCTGGTCTCGCCGGAGATGATCACCTCTTCAATGAGTTCCGGCGTACCCGCCACGGCTTCAGCGCGCACCAGAAGGCTTTGATCCTGGGCGTCGAAACTGCCCACCGGCACATCATAGGGTGCCTGCTGCAGGGCCCCGGCCACATCGGCCACGGTGAGGCCGAAGCGCGACAGGCGCAACGGATCGATCACCACGCGCAGCTGGCGCTGGCGGGTGCCGAAAAGGCTCACGGTCGCCACCCCGTCAATGGCCTGGAAGGAGGGGGCGATGTCGTTTTCGATCCGCTCGGTGAGCGCGGCTTCATCAAAGACATCGGCCACCAGCGCGACCTGCAGGACAGGGTCCGCGTTGTCGTCTGCCTTGACGACGTTCACGTCCTCCACCCGGTCAGGAAGGCTCCGCTCGACGCGGCTCACCGCTTCACGCACATCAGATGCTGCAGCATCCAGATCGATTCCGGGGCGGAACCGCACCCGGATCCGGGTGGAGTTTTCCTCACTGGACGAGCGGATATCCTCCACGCCGGAGACCCGCGCCACCGCGCCCTCAAGCACGCGGGTAACCTCCGCGTCCACCGTTTCAGGCGATGCCCCGGGATAGCTGGCGGTGACGGTCACCACCGGCCGGTCCACGTCGGGCAGTTCGCGTACATCGATGCCAAACAGGGCAGCCAACCCGGCGATCACGATCAACAGATTGGCCACACAAGCCAGGATCGGCCGCCGCACGGACAGGCCGGGCAAGTCCCCCAGTCCAGACGCCATCAGCCTGCCTCCGCCGCCGGGCCGGTCCCGGGCGCGGATGCGCCAAGTGCAGGCGTGTCCGGGTCAGGATCGGCAGCATCGGTCACCGGCGTGCCTTCGCGGACTTTCTGGACACCTTCGGCAACGAGGGCCGAACCGCGCGGCAGATCCGCGCGCACCAGCACGCGTCCTGGCTCTCGCGACACGATGGTGACCGGGCGCCGTGTCGCCTGCCCGTTCTCGATGCCCCAGACATAGGATCCGTCCGCGCCCCACAAGATTGCCGCTTCGGGCACAACAGGCAGCGGCTCGCCCAGTGTCTCGAACTGCACCCGGAAGCTCATGCCCGGACGCAGACGATCATCGTCATTGGGAATTTCGGCGCGCACGGTGAACACGCGGCGATCGGGATCAATGCGCGAGTTCACAGTGCGTACGGTGGCGGTTTCCGGCCGGTCTGGCCGGGCAAAGGCGGTGACCGGGATCGCATCCCCGCGCGAAACCTGTCCGAAGACTTCTTCGGGGACCTCAAAATCAATCCGCAATACCGAGCGATCATCAAGATTGGTGATGGCGGTGTCGGGATTGATCCGGGTGCCCGGATCGATATCGGTCAGCCCGGTATAGCCGGCAAACGGCGCGGTGACGCGCCGCCTGTCGAGTGCCAGTTGCGCGCTTTCAAGATCAATGCCCGCTGCACTCACTGCCGTGCGCGCCTCGTCGATCTGAGCCGCAGACACCGCGCCAGTGTTTTCGATGCGCTGATAGCGCGCGAGCAGCTGGCGGGCCTGATCCACCTCCACCTGGGCGAGGCGAACGGCCAGGCGTTCAGCTTCGGACTCAAGCTGCAGGAGCGCCGTGCCGGCTTCAACGCGGTCACCGGCTTCAAACAGGACTTCGGTTACCTGCCCGCTGGTTTCGGGATAGATCGCCGCGCTCTGGCGCGCGCTTGCCGTGCCGACCACTTCCACCCGGCGTACGGCGCGCTGATACGCGACGGTCGCGGCGATGACGCGCACAGCTTCTGCGCCGCGCGCCTCGTCCGGCCGGGCCGCGTCCTGATCGCCGCACGCCGCAAGCGCACTGGCCGCCGCCACGGCGATAATGATCGCTCGAAGGCTCATATTTCCCCTGCCATTTCACAGTGCGGCGTCGCGCCGCAGTCAGCTTCAAGGGTAGGACGCACGCCAGAACTCTCAAGGTGTGGCGTGTTTACCGGATGGAAACAGTCTGTTTTCCCGCCGGGTAGCCAGGACCATCCGGCGGTGAGGCGGGCATGGGCCACACTGAATCCCCTTGCCACAGGAAACCGGCGGGCCGACCCTTTACGCCATGCTCTATTACGCCGTAGGCGACGTCCATGGCTGCGCCGCCGAACTTGACCAGCTCCTTGATCTCATCAAGGCCGACGCGTCTGCGCGGGCGGGGGCCTGGCGGATCGTCATGCTTGGCGACTATGTCGACCGGGGGCCCGACAGCAAGGGTGTGATCGAGCGGGCCATGGCACTGGATGCCGCTGGCCATGTCGTGCTGCCAGGCAATCACGAACAGCTCATGCTTCATGCGCTGGCAGCCAGGGGTGAGCTTCGCGAAAGCCGCGCGCAGGACTGGTTGAGAAATGGCGGCGAACAGACACTGCGCAGCTACCGCCCCGATGACCGGTCCGGCGGCGAGCTCTGGCAGCACCTGGACTGCATTCCAGACGCCCATTGTGCGTTTCTGCTGACGATACTGGAGGATCGCCCGGTCTATCACCGCGATGACACTGACGGGCTGTTCTTCGTCCATGCCGGGGTGCGTCCCCACGATGCACTGGCTCAGACAGACCGTGACGTATTTTTGTGGTCGCGCCATCCCCGCTTCATCGCCGCGGACGGGGCCCGATGGGTTGAAGGGCTGCGCGTTGTCCACGGGCACACCCCGGTGGAGGTGCCCGCCATTCATGATCACCGCGTGGGGCTGGATACCGGCGCGGTCTATGGCGGCCGCTTGAGCGCTGGCGTGTTCGCTGATGGCACGCTGGAGACCGTCCTCAGCGTGCCTGGCCCTGAAGCCGGCGTCGGCAAACGCCGCTAGAGTGCGGCGCTGACCCAGTCGCGGGCCGCATCCACGGTTGAAAAGGCCTGCACCCGCACCGCGTAGGGAAAGCTCACCGTTTCGATCAGATTAACCGTCTGGGCACGCGCCTGCCCGGACACGAACGCGCATCGTTTCGGCGTGATCTCGTCCAGCATCTGCTCAACGCACTCGACCAGATCGGCGGACGAATAGACCGGAACAGAGTTGCGCACATCGAGAATGATCGCGTTGACCGGGCTATCGTCTACGGCAAGCCGGATTTGCTCCAGGCCGACATCAAGCTCCTGGCGGCTCACCGCCCCTTGATAGACCAGGGTCAGCAGTCCGGAGTTACCCTCAAACTGGACATTCGCGGACGGTAAATAGGCGGAGGCATCCATGGCGGGAGCGTCTCGGCGCTGCTTCTGAACGTGTTCAATTTTCAGTCCGCATATGACTTAGCCGAACGCAGGAATAAACCCTCACATGCAGCAGGGCCGTTATGCGTAAACGCCCGCGCGTTGACGTGGAGGCGCGAAAGCCTGATACGTCATGAGGCTCGCCGAAGCGGCGTCTTTCATTCACTTCGAACTGCGATTTCCTCCATGACGATTCATTTGCACAAAGGCGATCTGCCCGCCGGTCTTGATCTGGGCCACCGGGTCGCCGTGGACACTGAAACCCAGGGATTATCGCTGGTACGCGACCAGGTCTGCCTGGTGCAGCTGTCAGCCGGCGACGGCGACGCCCATATCGTACAGCTGGACCGGGCCGGTTATGACTGCCCGAATCTCAAGCGGTTGCTTGGTGATACCGGGGTCGAAAAGCTGTTCCACTTCGCTCGCTTCGATGTGGCGGTGTGCCTGCGAGATCTGGGCGTGGAGACCACGCCGGTTTTTTGCACCAAGATCGCGTCGAAACTGGTGCGCACCTATACCGACCGGCACGGGCTGAAGGATGTGGCGCGCGAAATCGCGGGCGTGGAGCTGTCCAAGCAGCAGCAGAGCTCCGACTGGGCCGCGGCAACGCTCACCGACGCCCAGCTCGCCTACGCCGCTTCGGACGTTCTGCACCTGCACGCCATCGCAGACGGTCTTACGGTCATGCTGGAGCGCGAAGGCCGGATGGACATGGCGCGCGCCTGTTTCGACTTTCTGGTCACGCGCGCACGGCTGGATCTGTCTGGCTGGCAAGACACCGACATCTTCGCTCATTCCTAACGCGAGACGCCCATGACCGCCGAGATCGCCGACTTCTCCGACACCTCGCTGATCGGGCAACGGCGCGCCCGCTCTCTGGCCGGCGCGCGGCGGCGCTCGGGGATGGTGCGGATTGCGCGCATCGTGCTGCTTACGGTGATGGTGGCGCTGGCGCTGAACGCGGCGCTTCAGCTGCTTCTGGCGGGGGGGCCGCAGCCGGAGCTTCCCACGGTCGAGCTGACCGGCGGCGAACGCATCGTCAATCCGCGCTTCATTGGCCGAGACGAGAACGGCCAGTCTTTCGTTCTGACCGCCCTGACTGCGGCGCGGCGCGGCGGCGGCCTCAGCGCAATTGCCGATCTGGATACACCGTCTCTGGACTACGCCCTGCTGGCCGCCGATGCCAATCGGGCATCCCAGGTGCTCGCGGCGACCGGCGTGTTCAACGAAACCGAACAAAGCCTGTTCCTGCGCCAGGATGTGGAGCTGACGACGCGATCAGGCTACGTCCTGAATGCTCATTCGGCTCTGATCCGCCTTAATGAAGGCGTGATCACTGGCGAGGAAGGCGTATATGGTGACGCTCCGTGGGGGGCTGTGCGCGCCAGCCGGTTCGAACTTCATGATGACGGCCGCAGGATCGTGCTGGAAAATGGAGTGCGGACCAGGCTTTATATGGATGATGAAGCCGGGGACGCGCCTTGAGGAGGGCCCATACCATGTACTCAATGATAATCGGTACCGCCGCGATGGCCCTGACGCTCGCCGGAGCGGCCTCGGCGCAGCAAGCCACACGGGCGCCCGCCAGCGGCCCGATCGACATTAGCGCCGCGAACCTTGAGGGCCTGGATCGCGAGGGCCGCGTCATCTACCGCGGGGATGTCAACGCCGTGCGCGGTGACACAAGGCTGCGCGCCGACCGGCTGGAAGTGTTCTTCAGCCAGCGCGAAGGCGGCGGGTTTGGTCCGATCCAGCGGATTCTCGCCAATGGCGACGTGTTCTACATCACCGGGGCAGAGATCGCCCGCGGCGATAGCGGCGTCTATGATCTTGAGACCGAAACGATCACGCTTGTAGGCTCCGTTGTCCTGACCCAGGGCTGCAACGTATCCACCGGCGAGCGCCTGGTGGCTAATCTGGACGGCGGCGAGGCACGCCTTACCGGCGGCGCGGCATCCAATGGAGAGCGGGTGCGATCGGTCTTCTTCGACGATCCCGCTGAGGGGGGGCAAGCGCCCCAGCCCGGCGACTGCCCGGAACCGCAAATTCCCGGCAACGGACCGCAGCCCTTTGATGGCGAGGACGGGCCGGCAGCCGACCTATCCGAATCCGCGCGCGAAAGCGGTAACTGACAGCTTCACCAAATCTTAGCCTCAAGGGGGCCAGTATGGCCGATACGGCGAGCAGGTCGGCCGCGCCCGCGGCCACGGCGTCCGGGAAAGAAGGCGTCCGCGTTGAAGGTCTGGCCAAAAGCTATGGCCGGCGTGCGGTGGTCAAGAACGTCTCCCTGTCGCTCAAACGCGGCGAGGTGGCCGGACTTCTCGGACCCAATGGCGCGGGCAAGACCACCTGCTTTTACATGATCACCGGCCTGATCAAGGCCGATAGCGGGACCATCATGCTCGACGGCGAAACCATCACAGAGCTGCCCATGTACCAGCGCGCCAGGCTGGGCATCGGCTATCTGCCGCAGGAGGCTTCGATCTTCCGCGGGCTGTCGGTGTACGACAATATCGCTGCCATTGCCGAGATTGTGGAGCCCGACCGAACGCGCCGCGCGGCGCTGGTGGAGCAGCTCATGGAAGAGCTGCACATCGCACACCTCAAGGACAGCCCGGCCATGGCGCTATCCGGCGGCGAACGCCGCCGCGTGGAGATCGCCCGTGCGCTCGCCGCCCAGCCCAGCTTCATGCTGCTGGACGAGCCCTTCGCCGGGATCGATCCGCTGGCCATCGCCGATATCCGCGACCTGATCGAGTATCTCAAGGGCCGCGGCATCGGCATTTTGATCACCGACCATAATGTGCGCGAAACGCTGGAGATCTGCGATCGCGCCACGATCATCCATGATGGCGAGGTCCTGTTCGAGGGCGCGCCGGAGGATGTGCGCAACGATGCAAACGTGCGCCGCTATTATCTCGGCGAGCGGTTTCAGTAGGAGGGGACATGGCGGGGCTCGGACAAAAACTCGAGGCACGCCAGGGCCAGGGGCTCGTCATGACGCCCCAGCTGCAGCAGGCGATCAAGCTGCTGCAGCTCAACAACATGGAAATCAACGCCTTTGTCGAGGAAGAGCTGGAGCGCAATCCGCTGCTGGAGCGCGATGAGCGCACCGACGCCGCTGACGCAGAACGCGCCGAGCCTGAAAGCGCCGCCAAAGCCGACTCCGATGAGCTGAGCTTTGACGCGCCAGGCAAGGCCGACGAGGCGCTCGACGCTGACCGCGAGGCCATGTACTCGGATTCCAAATCCGACATGTCCGGCGCCGACGCTGGCGGATCGGTGGACTGGAGCCGCGCCGGCAAGGGCGGCGGCGGATTTGACGGCGAAGACTATGACGCCGCAGCCAATTCCAGCCGCGAAAAAACCCTGCGCGAACATCTGCACGACCAGCTCGCCGTGCTGGTGCTGGTGGCCTCCGACCGCATGATCGCCGCCCATCTCATCGATCTGACCGAAGACGACGGCTATTTTCGCGCCGACCTGGACGAAACCGCCCAGCGCCTGGGCGTCACCCGCTCTGAGGTCGAGGCGATCCTGGACCGGCTGCAGCAGTTTGAGCCGGCCGGCGTCATGGCCCGCTCGCTACAGGACTGCCTGGCGCTGCAGCTGAAGGACCGCGACCGGCTGGACCCGGCCATGGCCGC
>Ga0136600_1001086_pt1 | contig 13086 bp, 16 predicted proteins | sample AntRauMFilla2698_FD_104634 | JGI IMG/M metagenome (GOLD analysis project Ga0136600, IMG submission 104634) | Saline lake microbial communities from Rauer Islands, Antarctica - Metagenome Filla 2 #698 | ecosystem: Environmental > Aquatic > Non-marine Saline and Alkaline > Saline | place...
GTGCGAGTCGAGGATGATGTGGTTGTGACGACTGACGGTTGTCGAGTGCTCGGCCAAAAGCTACAATAGAGCTAGATGGACGGTTCTAAGACAGTATATTTCAGCAAAGGTCACGCCCCACGGTTTGTGACGCGGCTACTGTTCAACGCGCTCGGAATATGGGTTGCCGCTCGGCTTAGCACCAGCATTACCTATGATGATTCATTGCTGGTTATCGTCGTCGCAGCGCTGTTGTTTTCGGTAGTCAACGCTGTCATCCGTCCAGTGGTTGTGGTGCTGACGCTGCCGGCGATTTTGCTAACCCTTGGCCTATTTATGCTGGTCATCAACGCACTGATGGTACTCCTAGTCAGCGCCCTGTATCCGCCGTTCGTGGTCAGTGGTTTCGGTTCGGCGGTGGTGGCTGCTATAATAATCTGGATCGTTAATTACGGCTTGAGCATGTTTTTTGAACGCTCAACACTAGAGACGCGATAAAGGAGTTTTGATGGAACAAGCACTACAGATTACAACCATAGTTTCAGCGCTGCTGATGATTGGCTTTATTTTACTGCAGACTCGTGGCGCTAGCCTGGGCGCTGGATTCGGTGGAAGCAGTGAGATTCACACTGATCGCCGCGGTGTTGATAAGACAATTCACCAGATTACTATTTTTCTGGCGATAATTTTTGTAGCGAGCATCCTGCTGTCACTCGTCGTTTAAGTTCTATGGGTAACACCGCTCTCAATTGGCTCAAACGGCTCGTCGCTGGGTTAAAACAGTGGACATTGAAAGTCACCAGTCCGGTGACAGAGTTTATACAAGAATATGTCATAGGGCGCTGGCAATACTTTCACCGAGTCAGACGGTTTGCGATTGGCTGGTTAGTGCTGGTGGGTGTGTTGGTTGTGGGCGGTTTGGCACAGACGTTAATGATGATTGATGGGCTCGAGCAGCAGTATCCGATACCAGGCGGTCGTTTGCGCGAAGGTGTTGTGGGAGAATTGACTAATTTTAATCCATTGTTTGCGGAATCAGGCGCCAATGCGTCCGCAGCCCAGCTGATGTTTAGCTCACTGTTGCAGTACGACGATAACGGGCGGCTGCGACCGGATCTCGCCGCAGACTGGTCGAGCAATGACGCCGCGGACGTCTACACCGTGAATCTGCGCAAAGACGCGAAATGGCACGACGGTGAGCCAGTCACCGCGGACGATGTACTGTTTACAGTCGAGCTGATGCAAGACCCGCGCCTCGGCTCCGAACGGCTGCTGAGCACGTGGACAGACGTTACGATGAAAAAGACGGGCAAGTATCAACTGAAGTTTACGCTACCGAACAGTCTGGCGGCGTTCCCACCGTTGCTGCGGTTCATGGTGGTGCCTCGTCACATATTGAGTCAGGTTCCGGTCCAATCGCTGCGCTCAAATGGTTTTAACCAGAATCCGGTTGGCAGTGGTCCATTCATGTTTGAGGATTTTCGTTCAGAAGATTCACAGCTGGTGATGGAGGCCAACAGTGACTATTACCGTGGTCAGCCGCAACTCGACAGATACCAGCTGGAGGGTTTTATGAGTGATGAGTCGCGCGCTGAAGCGATGGACGACGGTCAGATTGACTTTTATACGACTGATCAAGTGGTGGCACCAGATGCATATAGTGTTCACGCTGCTCGACTGAGCCGGACGCGGTATCTATTTTTTAACACTCGTCAAGACGAGCTGACCAGTGAGGCTAAGCTGCGCCAGGCGTTGACGCATGCGATTGACGCCAGCCAGTTTGATGGCGCACAGAACGGTACGATTCAAGGGTTGTTGCTGGGAGACCAGCTAAAGTTAGCGGATAAGTACCACCAGCTCAGCTTCAATGCCGACAAGGCCCGTGAGCTACTCGATAAAATCGGATGGACCGCGCCTGGCGAGGGTAATCAAATCCGAATCAACAAACAGGGTGAGCAACTGCGACTCAGACTCATCTACCCTGATCGTTTACAGGAACAGCAGCAGGCACGGTTAGTGCGCGATCAATTGCGCACCGTCGGGGTGGCGATTGATTTAGTCGGACTTGCGCAGGATGATTTTAACGAAAATGTATTTGTTGACCGTGATTTTGACTTGGTTTTGGCAAGTGTCGACAGTGGTATCGACCCAGATGTGTTTGTCTACTGGCACACATCCCAGACGGACAAGGGCGGTCTGAATATTTCTGGTATCCGCGATGATGAGCTTGACCGTGCGTTGGCGGCGGGTCGGACCCGCGGCAGCGATCGCCTCCGCAAAGCGAAATACCAGACTGCAGCTAGCGAGTGGCGCCAGCTCGCACCAGCAGTTAGCCTGACACAGGACAGCTACTACGTAGTATCCAGACCACGCGTCCGAGCTTATGATGGCGAGTTGCTGGCAAACACCAGCGACAGGTATTCAGACGTCCAGGAATGGACAGCTCAGGTGGTGGAGGAGCTGCCATCGAGCCGCTGACATTTGCTAGACTGTAGCTATGGCACGCCAGAACAAAACTCGATCAAACCAAGCTGACCCAGCAGTATTTATTGCAAACATCGATGACGAACAGCAGCGGCGTGATGCCGAGCAACTCACAGAGATGATGACAAACGCCACTGGCGCCCAGCCGGTGATGTGGGGTGGCAGTATTATCGGGTTTGGTGATAGCAGTTACACTACGAGTGATGGCGTCGAGCGTGGTTGGTTCCATGTTGGCTTTAGTCCGCGCAAAGGCAAATTGTCGCTCTATCTGATGACTGGCTTTGATGAATACGCCGAGCATGCCGGTTTTGACCCCCAGCCCTACCTGGATAAGCTCGGTCCGTACAAGACTGGCAAATCGTGCCTCTACATCAAGCGCCTCAGCGACGTCGACATGGATGTGTTGCGTAAATTTATCGCGGCAAGCTACGAACACCAAACTAATGAGTAACTAGTCTAGTCAAACTGAATCTGATTGACGAGTTGCCTCGGTTGAATTAAGTTATTACAGGTACGCACGAGTGGCGGAATTGGCAGACGCGCTAGCTTCAGGTGCTAGTTCCCTTCGGGGAGTGGAGGTTCAAGTCCTCTCTCGTGCACCAGGAAGAAACTTTTTTCGGAATTGTCGCCCATTCGGGCGATTTTTTCTTTGGTTACGCGAAGCCCAGAAAGAGTTTACATGTTTGGCAAGCAAACAGATGAGGCAGGACCAATAGCCACCTCTCATGTACTATAGGTTATTAGTAATGAAACGGATTAATATTGTTGGTGGCACGGGCTCGGGAAAGTCTTATTTTTCTAAACGGGTTGCTGAAAGACTGAACCTCGATTATATCGAGCTCGACGCGCTGTATTGGCAGCCGAATTGGCAGTCATCACCACCCGAAGAATTCAAGCAGAGACTTCGCAGCGCGTTAGACGAAGCCACGGATGGCTGGGTGGTCGATGGTTCATATTCGAAGCTCGCATCAGCAATCGTTCATGAACGACTGGATGTGTTGGTTTACTTGAAAATTCCGCTATATATGGTTATTCCACGTTTGCTGGCTCGGGAGGTAAAGCGAGTTGTAACTCGTGAAAAGCTGTGGGGTACGAATATAACCTCTGTGTCGAGTGGAGTGAAGTTATCTCGGTTCGCAATATTATCTCATAAAAGGCGCGAGCAACGAATTAAGAGAATCGTGCGCGATGATTACTCGTTCACGGTTAAAGTCTTCACAAGTCATCGCCAGGCAAACAAATGGCTAGCCGATGTAGGTGCGATTACATCTAACTAGCGCATTCCGCTCATGATTTGTTACTATAGAAACCAGATGATATCAGACCTAAAGAGAGGGTGAACACGAAAATCTATGAGTAAACTAGCACAGCTGCTCAGGCAGTACGTCGACGGGGAAGTATTAACTGATGACGAGACACTAAACTACTTTTCGACCGATGGTTCTGTGTTTGAGGTGATGCCGAAGCTGGCAGTATATCCACTCAACACCACTGATGTGCGCAAAGCAGTTCGGTTTGCCTGGCAGTTGGCAGAGAAAGGTAAGGTTTTGCCGATTACCGCGCGTGGCTCTGGCACTGACCAAGCCGGTGGCGCACTCGGTGAAGGCATGGTACTGGTGTTCCCGGCGCATATGAACAAGCTGCTCGAGATAAATAAAGATAATGTTACCGTGCAGCCGGGCGAGAACTATGCGGCATTGCAGAAAGTACTGAAAACACACGGCCGATTTCTGCCGCCGTATCCATCGAGCATCGATTACTCGACAATTGGTGGCGCAGTGGCGAACAATGCCGCTGGCGAACTGACGCTCAAGTATGGTGCGACGCGCGATTTCGTCGAGAGCCTGCAAGTTGTGCTGGCGAATGGCGAGCTCATCACCACCCGCCGGTTGAGCAAGCGTGAACTAAACAAGAAAATGGGCGAAACTAGCTTTGAAGCAGAGATTTATCGTCAAGTAGATGCGCTGATTAGCGAAAACCAGGAATTGCTGGCTAGTTCTAACCCAGATGTCAGCAAGAACTCTGCCGGCTATGCACTGAGCCAGGTCAAAGACAGCAAGGGCAGTTTTGATTTGACGCCACTTATCGTCGGCAGTCAAGGAACGCTGGGGCTGGTGACTGAGGTGACGCTACGGACTGAAGAGTATACCCCGCAAAACAGTTTGATAGCTGCGTACTTCGACAGCGTCGAGACGGCGAATCAAGCCGTGGAGGAGCTCAATCAGCTCGGTCCGGCAGCGCTTGAATTCGTCGACAAACACTTGCTCGATATGGTTCAGGATTCGCAGCCAAACCAACTAAAGGGGTTGATTGAGGAACCATTCCCTCAGTTTGTATTGTTAGCTGAGTTCGACGAGGCTTCTAGCTCGAAGCGGAAGCGACTAGTCAAGAAAGCCAAGAAGATTCTGAATGATAAAGCAACCGAGTACCAGGTGACCGACGACGAGCACGAGCAGGAATTGCTCTGGAAGCTGCGCCGTAGTGCTGCTGCAGTTGTATCGCGCTCTAAGGGTAAAGCTAAAGCCCTGCCAATCGTCGAGGACGGTATCGTACCGAAAGAACACTTTGTCGAGTTTATTCATGAGGTTTATAAGATTTATGACAAATACGGACTAGAAGTTGCACTCTGGGGTCACGCGGGCGATGGCAATATCCACCTGCAACCGTTCTTGGACCTGGGCAACACTGGTGATCGCCAGCAAGTCTTTAGAATCATGGATGAGTACTACGGATTAGTAATGAAGCTTGGTGGCAGCACATCTGGCGAGCATAACGACGGTCGGTTGCGTGCACCGTATCTTGAGCAGCTATTCGGCGATGACGTTTATCGGTTGTTCGTCAAGACGAAAGAGATATTCGACCCATTCAACATGCTCAATCCAGGAGTCAAAATCGGCGTCAGCAAGCGCGATTTGACACCAATCCTGCGCAAATCTTACTCGATGGCGCACCTTTCAGATAAACTACCGCGAAGTCACCGCTAGGCTGCGCTGATGGAAGGCTCACGCTACCTCAAGCTCAAACAGATCAACCGGTTGCTGATTGTCGGCATTATCGGTCTAGGGCTGTGGGTGGCGTATTATACGAGCCAATGGCTGTTCCTGCTGCTAGGCATGCTGGTCGTCGGGCTGAGTGGGAACGTGCTGTTCCACCGAAAACTCATCATGCATGAATACGAGCAGGGGTATGATCCATCGACGAATCGTGCTCTGCGCAAACTGACCGAACCGGTCAAGTGGGTCTATAATCTGAACGTGTTTGTGCTGTGGCCGCTGATTATGCTGCTCGGGTTGATGATTATCTATACGGCGATTTTTTAGCTACTAGTTGTCCTAGAGATTATTCGCTACAATGAAGCTATGCTTTGCACGAGTGGCGGAATTGGCAGACGCGCTACCTTGAGGGGGTAGTGGGCTTCGGCCCGTGGAGGTTCAAGTCCTCTCTCGTGCACCAATTTCATAGCCCACCCTTGTGGTGGGTTTTGAAATTGGTTTGTGTAGTGTGGGTTGAACCTCCACTCGTGGAGGCAAGACATGCCTGTCGGCATGTCGGTGCGCCGCAGCGCGACGGCGCGAGGCGGGGTCGAGAGATTCGCCGGCAGGCGAATACTCGTGACCAAGTCCTCTCTCGTGCACCATTCAAAAAGACCAGCCTCCGGGTTGGTTTTTTTTGAATGGCTGGTATTGAGTTGAGGGGACTTGAACCGAAAGGCACGGTGGTCCAGCGGACTGTTGTGGTGACGAATAAGCGAACGAGCGTTGGCTGCTAGGTCAATGTTGCTTAGTGAGCAGAACAATAAAGTCCTCCTGGAAGGAAAGATCCGCGCTGTTGCAAGCGGGCCTACTAGCTAATACCCCACTCAGCCCGCGACGCAGCAGCGAATGGTGCGATAGCCGCAAGTGCCGTCGGTGAGCCGTTGATGCGAGGGTCGAACGCACCGCCAAGGTAGTCGCTCCAGTAGCACATGGCTTTGACCTCGGCGAAGTTATTGATGCAGTAGTTTAGGTAGTCGGTGATGTGCTGTGCACGGCCAGAGTCGTCCGTGTCAGATGAAATTTGCGGGCTGCCGTATTCGCCAATGCCGAGTGGAAGGCCGGTGACCTGGTGTACTTCAAGAATACTCTTGTTAGTGCCGTTAAGGATGTTGTCAGGGTCGGCGTAGAGCGGTGTAGAGTTTTTCCAACCTTGATTGTAGGGGTCCCAGCCGTAAAAATCTTGCTCGGCATACCCAGGAAATCCACCAGGAGTGTAGCCAGAAATAGCTGGCCCAACGTACCAATCACCCCAAAAGTCACGGCCAGATTGCGAGTTTAGAGTCCATGAAGACATGAGGATAGGCCCGACTTGAACATCGGTGCGACCGGTCGCGTCACGTAGTCCGACGAGGTCAGACACCCTTTGTTTCCAGGTAAGTATTTGCGACGCGTCCCATCCGTCGTTTTCAGGTTCGTGATGAAAGGTCAGTAGGGCCGGGACGCCGTCGTTCGGTTTACCGTTAATCCACGCAGTGATTGCGGTGGGGTCCCAAGTTTTGAACGAATGCCAAACAGAGGCGTTAGAAACCGATTTAACCTGACCAACTTGCCCTGACGACCACGTTCCGATAGCGCCGCTAGAAAAAGTCCGGAAGCAAGTAGCTCCGCCCCACGCAGTATCGTAGTGGCTTACTGCGTCTGCTACGCTTGCAAATCCAGATGACCCAAGTGACGCCACATTGGGAACTGTTCCAATTAGCGGGTAGGGAGGGGAGCCGCCACCTGGGGTTGTTGCGTCTTGTGCGATCAGTGTTCCAAATAGTGACATGTGTTCCCTTTAAGTGTTCAAACTAATTATGCTTGTTTGTATTGTATATTAATTCAACTACCTTATAAATGCAATGCGAAGGTTGCGCTACGTCGCCTTTTGCGCTTGCTAAAGAAAAATGTAGACACTTTTCTTTATGCTGCACTCCACCGAACTCCACCGAACTCCACCGAACTCCACCGAACTCCACCGAACTCCACCGAACTCCTGGTGGGGTTCGAGAACTCTAAGTGTCTGTTAATTTCAAAACCCACCGCAAGGGTGGGCTGTGAAATTGGTGGGCGCTGAGGGACAGGTCGCTTCGCTCTGGCGCACTCATCGTGCTCGAAGCTAAGAGGTAGCTTCTGTGCGCGACTCGCTGGCGCCCGTCCCCAATTTGCTTCGCAAATTATGGGTTCGAGAGTCTAAACATCTACCAAATTTAAAACTCACCACAAGGGTGAGCTATAAATTTGGTGGGCGAGGAGGGACTCGAACCCTCACGCCGTAAGGCACGGATTTTAAGTCCGCTATGTATACCATTCCATCACTCGCCCAGAATGTTAATTTGGAGGCACCGAGGGGAATCGAACCCCTGTTCGAGGTTTTGCAGACCTCTGCCTAACCACTCGGCCACGGCGCCACTACTACAAAATTTTAACAGAAATTCTGCTCGACTGTTGCGCGATTAATGCCGTTAACGATAATTGTATAGCCGTGAGCCTGGAGCACTCGAGCGGCTTGAGCAGAACGGCTGCCACTATTGCAGTACAGCACCAGTTCGTCGTCAACACTAATTTCACTGGCTGGCAGCGCAACATTCAACTGGCTTAACGGCAGATTGATTGCCCCATCTACTCCGTCAGTTGCAAACTCGAACGGCTCACGAACATCAATTATCGTTCGACTCACTCAGTCTCCGGATTGCAACCATATATCCTGCGGTTCTCAGATCCACATCATTGTCCTGAGCGCAGGCTACCATGTCATCGGTCGCATCAATAATGCACTCTTCCAGCTCTTCATTTACCTTCTGTTCACTCCAGTCAGTTCCTTCGCGGTTTTGTTGCCATTCAAAATAACTCACAATCACACCACCGGCATTTGCTACCAGGTCAGGGATGATACTCACATCCATTGCCGAAAGCGTCTCGTCAGCTTCAGTGCTGACTGGGCCGTTTGCTAGCTCTAAAATACATTTCGCTTTAATTTGGTCGACATTGTCTTCGGTAACGGCGTTGCCATGAGCTGCTAGCACTAGAACGTCGACATCCTGCTTGATAAGTTCGTCACTGCCGAGTACTTCGGCGTCACCGCTATAGTCTTCGAAGCTGCCGTCGTCATCTTTAAATTCTTTGAGTTCATTTACATCGAGTCTGCTATTAGCTCGGAGCGTTGCCGACGAATCGCTAACTGCTACAATTCGCCAATTCTTGTGGTTCTGGGCGCCGACTGTCGCAAAAAACGAACCAACGTTACCAAATCCTTGAACGGCAATTGTGACAGGACCGCTACCAAAATCAGCACTCTTTAGAAATTCCTGTAAGGCATAGACACCACCTCGCCCGGTCGCTGCCTCTCGACCATTGATGCCACCGTTGTTCAGGCTCTTACCAGTAAAGCTGGCGCCACTACCATCGCCAGTTTGCTGTTGATATTCGTCTTCCATCCAATCGACGATTTGCGCGTTGGTATTTACGTCCGGCGCAGGGACGTCTGTGTCTGGGCCTATTTCGTCTACTAGCTGCCGCACGTATTCACGGCTAAGCTGCTCGAGCTGCTTATCGTCAAGTTCACGCGGGTTAATTACCACTCCACCCTTGCCTCCGCCGAGCGGAATGTTAACTGCGGCTGTCTTAAGCGTCATCAACGTCGCCAGCGCCGTCACTTCGTCTTCATTAACATCAGGATGGAAGCGAATGCCGCCTTTATACGGACCTCGAGTGTTATTGTGCTGCACCCGGAACCCGTCAAACGAATCACCGTCGACATCTATAGTGAACGTATGAACTTTATTTGGCTCGAGCAGTTTATTTACCTGTTCGTCGCTCAGCTCTAGCTTGCTAGCCGCGGCTCGAAAAAATTGTTTAGTAGATTTAAGCATAATTATTGATTGATTATATGGTACGGACTGAAACCGTCAAACCTTTTTGACAGCGCGCGACGATCTAAGCCTAAGCCGACTCGGTGATTATGCAGCCAATCGCTCTACGTGAGCTTGCGTTGCGATCCGATAAGCCTGTGGTGTCCATATTCCCTTAATCGGCAGGCGCAACCCCGCAAAATCCCTATCGCTCATGTTGACAATCATTGGGTCAATCACCCGAACCTGGACTTCTTCGGGGCACCAGTACTCGTCCGCGTCCTTTGGTTTTTCTTCAGTTCTTAACAGAACAACGTTACTTCGCTTTGCCAAGTCGGCTGCTTCGTCAGTCTCTTTCGTATGTATTTGTAAACGGTTAAGCATGTCTCTGAGTGGAATTTTGACCCTCAGATTCCGTCGTAAGAACTCATCATCCTCAAGTACGTCTAATTTATGAATATCGAGCTTTGGCTGCATCGCACTGGCATAGTCCATATCCGGCAACCATCGAAACACTCTGAATTCTTCTGCTTTGAAATCGGTTGGCACAGCATACTCTTCTAGGTACCGCTTGAATACGTCATATCGCTCTTGCGCTCTATCGGCGAGTATTTTAGGGTCTTCAGTTTTACCAGTTAAAACTTTTCTAACTTCTTCACCTTCATCAATCACCACGGATTCTGCTCCGATTGAAATCACGTTATGCCTCGGTAATACCAACCTGCCAAGAACAGACTTCACTATAGATTTTGGGGCAAACTCTGCAACTTGACCGACAGCCGTGACTCCCAGTCTACGCACTACAGGATGTTTGCCTTGTTGAGCGTACTGCTCAACCTGTCCGTAACGCACTGCATCACGCGCCCACTCCACAGCACCAAGTGCCGCTTGGGGCAATGCTATACCATTTCTTACTATCTCTTCTTTAGTCATTAATCACACATTTTACACTACTGGTCTAATTTGTGTTATTTGAGTAATTAAATAAGCCAGCGTTCATGCCGGCTATTTATCGTGGTGCGGGTGACGGGACTCAAACCCGTGGCCTCATCGTTGGCAACGATGCGCTCTATCAGCTGAGCTACACCCGCATATTTGCTGCTAACAAATATATATCAATCGCCAGCAACTGCAAAGTAACGAATGCTAACGGCGACGAATATTCCCAGTCTGTTCGTAGTACTGATCTTTTGCTGCACGAGCAAATTCGTCAGCGGCATCCATCGCTGCAGCTACGTCGCCATTGTCGAACTCAACGACTCCATACGAACACGTTAGCGGAGTAAGATTTGATATTTCTTCTCGCTGTAATTCTTCAAATCGCGTCATGATCCGCTTCATCACATTCTCTCCTACTTCTGAGCCTCCAAGCCCGGCAAAGAAAACCTCATCACCACCAGTACGGATGGCGAAGTCTTTAGCACTCACAATATTACGTCTGTCGATATTTGGTGACACTTCATTTTCTTCCTCTTCAAATCTAATTGACTCTTGACAGGCCTTAGCAAACAGTTTAATTACAGCATCGCCAGCTGCGTGACCATACGCGTCGTTTCTGCCTTTCAAACCATTTAGGTCAAGTACTGCGCCAAATGCCGACTCTCCGATGTGAGCTTCAAAGAATTTAGTAGCTTCACCGTCATGGTTTATGACTTTGCGGTTATGTAAGCCTGTCATAGGGTCATGGGTGGCTTCGTATTGAAGACGTTTATTCTCTTCGTTTAACGCTCTCCCTTTTTGTTTTTCATTTTCGTAGGCACGAGTGTGGCTGTCGGCAACGACCCTATGGAACGCGACCTGCCCAACTGCACGCTTAAGCTGTTGTCTAAGGTTGTCGGTATGCGTTAGCAGTTGTTCACGAGTCAATTGATCGTCAGGAATACGATCATTAGGCGTGGGTGGAGCTAGTTCTGATAATTTTATGTTAGTTGTCATACTGTTATGTATTTATACCATAAGCTTGTTTATATTGCAATAGTAGTTAGTAGAAACTAAGCTATCAGTCTATTCAGTATCTGGTTGACGCTTGCCCTCCTACTCATAACCTGAGGAAGATAGCCATATGTAGTGATTACCTGTTCGCAATCGCCACAAACAAAAAATTGACCACAAGGGCCAACATTTTGCTTGGTGGGCGCTGAGGGACTCGAACCCCCGACCCTCTCGGTGTAAACGAGATGCTCTAGCCAACTGAGCTAAGCGCCCTGGTCGATTTACTTTGGTAATTGTAACCACAATGGGCCAGTGGCGCAAGAGAAGCCAACTGGTATACTAGAAGTATAAATAAGGAGAATATATGGGATTTGTAGGATTCGTATTAGTTTTATTAGTAATCGCGTTTATTTCTGGGTTGCGTGTGGTCAACCAGTACGAAAAAGGAGTTGTGCTACGGTTCGGTAAATACATCACTACCAAGGGTCCAGGTCTAAACTTCATCATGCCCTACGGGATTGACCGCATGATAAAGGTCGACTTACGTATCGCAACTGTCGACGTGCCACGTCAAGAAGTAATCACCAAGGACAACGTCACCATCTACGTCGACGCTGTCGTCTACTTCCGGGTTAAGAATACTGAAAAAGCCATCCTTGATGTCCAAAACTTCCGCCTGGCAACCGCTCAGTACGCTCAGGCTGCCATGCGTGACATTGTCGGCCAGGAAGACCTTGATACGCTGCTAACAGAGCGCGAACGGCTGTCTGACACCATTAAGAAGAATGTTGACGTCGCCACAGAACCATGGGGTGTCGATGTGACTGAAGTAAAGATGCAGAAAATGGAGTTGCCGAGTGATATGAAACGCGTCATCGCCAAGCAGGCTGAGGCCGAACGTGAAAAGCGCTCAGTTATTGTTAAAGCTGAGGGCGAACTACAGGCATCGCAAAACCTAGCCGACGCCGCTAAAAAATTGGCGACCACTCCTGGAGCTCTACACTTACGCACCCTAACAACACTTAATGACCTTAGCTCAGATCAATCAAACACCGTCATTTTCGCCGTACCACTCGAAATCCTCCGAGCGTTTGAGGCTGTTGGCGGTACCAGCAAAAACGGAATTGTTGATGCTGTTGCCAAAGCGGTAAAAGCAAACAAGTAGCAGCTATGGCAATCCCTGAGCGCTCACCCACTGCAAACGACCCAGAGGTGGAGCGCCGCTGTGCAGAGCTTGCTGCCGAAGAGCCAACCTTACCCGGTGAGCCTGCAGGAGTTACCTTCAAAGACGCGGTAACCGCCATCCGGCGTAAGCCTGGAAACGCGGCACCAGTTTTGCCGCCACACATGAGTCACTCTCTGACCGGAGAATATGAATCACCCTCAGCGGCTCATCAAGCCATTCAGACCACTATGTACCAGCGAAAAGCAGGAATAAATTCAAAAGACGGTCTACCTGTACCACGATCAATTCCTCGCGACGCAATCGAAACCGCGCTAGAAGCAGAGTATGCTCAAATTATTGATCAAACGGATTAGGGTTGTCGTCGACTACCGAACTAGACTATAATTTCAATCTGACGGCTCCTTAGCTCAGTTGGTAGAGCAGAGGCTTGATTAGCGTCAAGTGTAACCACTTTACCTAAATAGCGAGCTGATATAATTTCTTCATCAGCGAGTGTTAGAGCCAGCGATGAAGGCCGGACGCCGAAGGGCACATTTACATTACGTAGTCAGTCAAAACATATTTGGCTCCTTAGCTCAGTTGGTAGAGCAGAGGCTTGAAGAGCCTTGTGTCCACAGTTCGAGTCTGTGAGGAGCCACCA
>Ga0136600_1001088_pt1 | contig 13063 bp, 13 predicted proteins | sample AntRauMFilla2698_FD_104634 | JGI IMG/M metagenome (GOLD analysis project Ga0136600, IMG submission 104634) | Saline lake microbial communities from Rauer Islands, Antarctica - Metagenome Filla 2 #698 | ecosystem: Environmental > Aquatic > Non-marine Saline and Alkaline > Saline | place...
GTGGTGGTGGTATTGGTACAATGCTTATGCAGTACCAAGGTCTCGCCAAATGGAATGAGGTTGGATTACTGGCCATAACCATTGCGATTATCGTTTGGGTCATGGACTACTCCTCATCTAAACTCAGAGAAGCTATTAAATAGAACCACCGAAGCTGGCCCATTCCCCCTAAGACCCGAAGGTATTCCTTTCAGGATTACCTCTATTCTCAAAAATGTTTTATAAAGAACAGGTCAATGTTTGAGGGCTTAACTGTACCCATAACCCCAGGCTATTGACGAGTTGGTTTTATTTCATTTTTTGAATCTCCAAAAAAGATTTATAAAAGTAAAAACAAACCAAATGGAGGATTTTATGAAAACATTTAAAACACTATGGCTTATTTCTTCTCTAGCTCTTGCACTCACTAGTTTTTCAACTAACGCTCAAGAAGGAAGAAATGTTAGCGCTTACAATCAACCAGCTCTAAACCCTGCAGGTGTTTACGGCTATGACCCAGTTTCTTACTTCGCTGAAGGTGGTTCAAACCCAGTAAAAGGAAGTGCTTCTATTACCCATTCCCATAGCGGAATAACTTACCGTTTCTCAAGTATCGAAAATAGAGAAATGTTCAAAGTTATGCCTGAGCGTTATGAGCCTACATATGGCCATTACTGTGCATGGGCAATGGCCCAGGGTGGTAAGGTAAATATCGACCCAACTATTTTCACTATCGACGGAAGTAGATTGCACTTTTTTATCGCAAGAAGAGCAAAGAGAAATTTCGACAGAAATATTCCGCGTTTCTCAGGCCAAGCAGATAATAACTGGAGACAATTCTCTGGCGAAGAACCAAGACTTTAATAAAGTAATGTTAAGAACACGAGGTATCCGATGAAGTCTTTTAAAAACGCTTTAACCATTGCTCTCTCCAGTCTCTTTTTAGTAGCATGTGGTAACTATGAAGATTTTAAAGAAGACCCATCAGGACGCTTCGGAAATGTCAGTCCAATTCAGGGGCTGACATTTTCTCAAGTAAGAGAGCAGGTTCTTGAAGCAAGATGCACAAAGTGTCATTCAACCTACAACGAATATAATGTTGTAAAAGCAGATCTCGAAAAAATAGTCGCTTCAGTAAGAAGACGAAGTATGCCAAAAGATGGCCCAATGGAAGAAGACAAGATTGGACTTCTTCTTAGTTGGGCCGCTGCCGGTGCACCACTAGGTAGCGATGTTGGACCAGGAGATCAACCAGATCCAGATCTTAATATTCTTGCACCAAACTATGCCAGTATAAATCGCAACCTTCTTGCAAAAAAATGCACCATATGTCACAACCCTCAAGGGGAAGTACCCTTTATTGATTTCTCTTCAAGAGTCGCACTGTGGGGGAATCGTGACCTTCCGGCATGGGATACGACTCTTAAACTCTTTGATTTCGAGAAACCTGAGGCAAGTTATATTCTCGCAATTGTTAGAGATGAATTTGAACCAATGCCACCCACAGATAGTGGTCTAGACCCTGTAACTGATAAAGAAATGGAAGTTCTAAAAGAGTGGATTGAATTGGGTCTCCCTTAATCAATCGCATTTCATAGAAATAAATATAACAATTATACTGGAGAATAAAATGAAAAAACTACTATACATAATTTCCCTAGCCATTACTTTTAATGCTTTTACAACAGCTCAAGCAGAAGTCTACAAGGTTAATCAGGGAAAGGTAAAGTTCGTTGCTAAAGGCTTCCCAACCTTTATTACCATTACTGGTAAGGGAAATGGTCTTACAGGAGAGATGACTGAGGATGGAGAAAAAACATCTGGTAAGTTTGCTCTAGACCTTACTTCACTCTCAACAGACTTAGACCTTCGGGACGAGCACATGAAGAATAAATATCTTGAGGTTGCAAAATTCCCAAAAGCAATGCTCACTCTTCCTATAGAGAAGTTAAGTGACAGTGGCGAAATTAAAGCAATACTAAAGCTTAAAGATGTGGAAAAAGAGATACCTGTTCAATATGAAATATCTTCAGAAAATGGTAATAAAATCGTTAAAACTAACTTTAAAATTGAACTTAGTGACTTCAATATCGAAATCCCCTCCTTTCAGGGTGTAACAGTAGCAAAAACGATAAACCTAGATGTTGAGTTCAAGGCGATTTCAAAGAAATAAGAATAAGCAAAGGCTAAAGGCAGAAAATGAAGACCAACATATACCCAAAATTATTAATCACTTTTTTTCTCTTAGTAATAAATGGGGCGACAAGCGCTTATGTTGAAAATGTAGTTAATGGTTATCCCAACTGCCTCGCCTGCCATGTTAACCCAACTGGGGGAGGAGTTCTCACAGATTACGGAAGAAGCTTATCAAGCGAGCTCATGTCCACCATAAAGACAAAAAACTTTCAAAACCCCTACTACGGACTCCTAAAGAACAATCAACACATAAAGTGGGGCGGACAAGTAAGAACAATTCAAACTCGTTTTGAAAATGACCAAATTAAAAGAGGCTCCTCTTTCATTATGCAAAATAATGTGGAAGCTGCTGCCTACGTAAGAGACTTTGTCTTTGTTGGAACTGTCGGAACGCGGGAAGGACCAAAAAATAGAACACCAAAGAAAGGCGAATTTATTTCTGAGAGACACTACCTTCTATGGAATACTGATCAAACCTCAAGAGTAAAAGTTGGAAAATTTCGCCAAAACTATGGCCTAAATGACCCAAACCATACTCGCTTCACCAAACAAAACTTAGGCTTTGGTAGTAACACAGAATCCTATCAGCTCGAGTATTTTAAAATCTTTGAAAATGGTGAGGTCGTTCTCTCGACGAGTCTAGGCCGCCTTGATATTCCGCAAACAGCTCAAAATGAAAGAAACTTCATGGGCCAATACACACACTACCTTGCTGGAAAATCTCGCCTTACAGGAAATGTATTACTTGGAGAAACTTCAACCCAGAGAAGAAGCCTCTACGGAATCAACGGTATTATGCCTCTTTTTAGCAAGAAAAATTACTTGAAATTCCAACTCGATTATCAAGTCTCAAGAACCTTAAATAACGCTCCTAGGGCCGATAAGACTCATGCTCTATTTGGTAATATCATACTTGGAACTAAGCCCTTTGATGGTCTATGGACTTACTTTGTCTATGAACATCAACAAACTGACCTGGAGCAAAGTCGCCAAACGATGACCACAAGCCCTGGCGTTGGTATAAACTTCTTTCCCATTAGTCATGTGGAAGTTCAATTTGAACATCAATATCGAACGGCCCATGCGACGAAGGATAACCCTGACCATAGAAGCTTTCTCGTCTTCCACCTCTACCATTAGGGAAAGAGAGGTCGCTTAGTATCAAGGTTTTCCTAGAGAAAAGGGCCTCAACACCTCTTTCAATCTCTAAAAGGTAGAAGTAACACCAAGCAGTGCGATATACCTACTCAAATAAATAAGTCCGACACTTGATCAAAGCTTAGTCACTTAATAAAAGCTAAGGTATTAAAATCACACGTTTTATTTGGGTTCATATTTGCAATTAAGCTTTTGAAATGAAAATTAAACGTTGGTTAACCATTCTCTTCTTTGGGCTGCTGCTCTTTAATCCCCTATCTTCAATAGGCGATGAAGGACCATCTGAAGAATTGGTGACCCTACCTCGCCTGAATGAGTCTACCTTTTATCAAAAGATAGACCTGCAAACTCAACGTATTCTTAGACAGTATAATAACAACCTTAGTGCTCCTGAGGCCACTAAACTTGAAAGAATTAGAAAAAAGACTCTAAAGTTTTTGAAAGATCAAAACCCCTATCATCATGTAAAAGATCTCTTTGTAAAACACGGGCTAGGTGTTGGTGTTACAGCTGGCATATCTGAATTTACAACAATTATAGTGCTTCCGGCGATCCTTACCAAAGCAGGATTACCAGTTCTTGCCGGAATAAGTGCTGGTTCACCAAGTTTTTTAGCAACTGTCCCAATTTATCTAGGAATTAAGTCCTACATAAATAAAAGAAAGCTCTCAAAGAAACTTGGCTTAAAACGACTCGGCCCTCTTGATAAACTAAGAGACGAACTTTTAGGCCATGCAGCTAAAACAAGACTATTATCCGTTTTAATTGGTAACGGTGAAGATGAAAGAGAACTTCATGTTATTTCTAGATCTTTTTCAAAGTTTAGACAATCTCCCATGGGAAATATTGTAGATATAAGTGAACTCAAAACAATTCTCATTCGCTTTGAATCCTCAGAGTTAAATGATCTTCTCGCAGAGATAGCAGGAGACAACAAGGCCCTTTATGCTCACTTAGTGATTAAGCAAATTCATAGAAACCCATCCTCTCTTACTGCCTTTAATCAGTTGATGAAAGAAAAGGCAAAAGAACTCGACCAACTTCCCATGACCAGTCACCAGCAGACCCAACTCCTTCTTATTCATGAAAAGAAATTAGTCATTGAGAAAAAAAAGGAGGACTTAAGGAAACTTTCTAGCTTACTAAAAAAAGAGGCCATAACCCAAACTGATAAAGATGCCGTAAAGGCATGGACTCAGAATAATATCATTGACCTTGAATACTTAGACTTTGATATCAGTAGACATGAATATAACTTTTTAGTTGCTATCCATAATGGCAATAATATCGATAATTGGAAGCTAACCGACTCCCACCTTTTAGTTGTAGAAAGACTTCGACACCTTTCCAGTCATATTGAGGAGGTTAATATATTAGTAAAAAATCAAGAATCAGTTGTGGGTGAAGAGCTCGAATTGATTAAAAAACAAAATAAAAGCTGGCTACCTTTACGTCATGTCATCAGTAGCGACAACACTTGCAAAGAACTCATCGTTCCTTTTATATAGAAGTAACCACTTTTTAAATAAATCTAATACTGAGTATGGTAATCAGTCCAAAAACGTTGTGCTTCCTCTTTAGCAATACAACGACAAGAGAAATTAAAACCACAGCCCCAGTCCTTAGAAAGACGCTTCTCTAGAGATTTAAAAGTATAATCAGGAATTAGATGCTTTGAAGCGTAGGCACTTTTAATGTCGTCTTTTAAGTTTTCAGAAATAAAGAATAGGCCACTATCGCCAATAAACTCAACTTCTGAAAAGAAGTATCTAATACCGTCCAGTCTTCTTACAACCAGTTCATCATTCCACTCTGTAGCATAGGTCGTAACATCACGAATGTAGATGAAGTTATTTTGAAGGCCTAGCTTTTCTACGAGCTCTTTGTAGACAATCGCATCCTTAGAAGCATTATCACCAAATAGGTAAACAGTATCTGTAGGTCTTGCCTTTTTCAGTATAGATCCAATGACATTAGTTTTATAAGTATAGGTGTCTCCGTCTCCACGCCTTTTTAGTCTTGCCTCTCCAGCAGGAAAGTTATGTTCTTTGAGCCACTTATCTTGATTGAAAAGAAAGTCAGGTGCAGCCGATACATAGTGAAACTCAACCTCTTCACCAAAACGTTCATAGGTATCATCTAACTCATTAAACATATCCCTCATTTCAGGGTAAATTTTCTTTCTTAGGAAATGGTAAGCCTGCCTGACTCCACCATCAGCACTATTGGCTTTCTTTATTGTGTCATCAATATCACTGACGACGAAGACCTTAGAGAGGCATGATAGTGAGAAGATTAGTGAGATAAGAATAGTTAAATTTCTTAATGCGTAAAGTCTCAAGGGCTGCCTCCAGATGGTTTTGTGAAGAGAAAACTTATCTTTTCTCATTGCACAATGTCAAGATTTCGAGGAGAGCTGATTGTCCAAAACCTAGGCCATAGTCATTTCAGCTATTTGTTGATAATAAAAGCTATGGGACTATTATTTCAAATGCCAGTTAAACCAGATCCTCTCGATGACCGCATCAAACTCACCGAAGAAGAGCTAACAATCAAAAGCTATGGGCTCCCCATGGTTTTTTGGGCCTATCTAGCAGCAATCTTTACTGTCGTCTTCTTTATGATTTTAGCAGCGAGTGGCCCACTTATGAAAATCATAAATGGTGAAGACCTCATCAACCGTATTCTTGGAATCGGAGTTCTCGCCCTTTTTATTTTGGGACCCATCATCATTTTAGGCTTTTACTTCTATGAGAAAGTGATCGTTAAAAATAAGGAGTCTATTACTGTCACCCATAAGGCTTTTTTTATCCCAATTCTCAAGAAGAGCTTACCACTAATTAATACGACCCTAGAGGTTATTCACCATATGGACTCACCTAATAAGGCGCTTCTCGAACAAAGAAGCGGAATGAAGGGCTTTGAGAATCGAGGCTACTTTAGGCTCGTTGCTAGAAATAGTGACGGACGTAAGTTTATTGTGGATCGTAATGGAAGAAAGGGCGAGATGAAAAAACTGCTCGAACTCCTCAACCAAAGTCAATTTTAAGATTCTTCTTTCGGATCAGCTGAAGTTTGAGAATCTTCTGTTCCCTGAACATCTTCTTCTTCTGGGTCTAAATGGTCTGTTCGAAAAGGCTTAGGCCTTTTACTACCACCTTTTCTCGGGACAGATAACGGGTCCTTATCTTTTTCCCAATGCTTTTGCCACATTTCTTGATTATCTTTTTTTGACTTTCTTAACTCATCTCTTTCAGCATGAATTTTTTCAACATCTTCTTTTGAGCGTTTGCGTACAGGAGACTTACTTTTTATAAACTTCTTAGCTTTTGACTTAAGCTTCTCAGCATCGACTGATTCATCATGAGAGGATAAATCAACAGTAATATCGCCTGTTAGTTTGCTTTGGCAGCTTAATCGCTCTTTCGTTATGTGAAAAACATTTCCAATTAACTTGGTTTCTTCAAAAGAGGGAGCATTAATATTATCAGTCCCTTCGACAATTTTGATTAAGCAATCACCGCAAGTGGCATGACCTCCACAACTGGACTTTACATAAATCCCCGCTTCTCTAAAGGCGGTTAAAAGGTTTGTATCCTCATCAACTTGTAATGTCGTCTGCAGAGGAAGTATTTTTACAGTGTGTGATGCCATCTTTATTTAGGTCTCTTTACTTAAATATGTTTTTTAAGTTTATTTTCAATGGTTTCTAATACAGTTTTCTTAAAAGGCTTTAGCATAAAAGAGAGATCGCAACTAACTTCAGCGGCCTCTTCTTTAAAAGCCAACTCTAGGGTAAAGCCCTTACCTTTGGCCTTAATCCTTGAACTATAGTCGTCATAGGTAATATCCGCTTTGACTTTCCACTTTTCGATATACTCTGGAGTTATAATAGAGCAAGCTTCTTTATAGGCTTCTTCTTTGCTACTTAATTTACTATAGCGTACTTTTAAATCCATTTAAAACCTCCGGCACTATGCCATTCCTGTTGAGCCAAATCCACCACTTCCACGTTCTGTAGAGCTCAATGAGTCTTCGCTTTCAAAGGTAGCTTGATGAACGGGAGCAAAAACAAGTTGAGCTACGCGCTCACCGTGCTTAATGACAAAATCATCTGTTCCGAAGTTCCCCAAAATTATTTTTATTTCCCCTCTATAGTCACTATCAATAGTTCCAGGACTATTCACAACTAAAAGAGGAGTTTTTAACGAAAGTCCGGAACGTGGCCGAACCTGAAGCTCAAAACCAAGAGGTATCTCCATTGCTAAACCGGTAGGCACGAGGACTCTTTCACCTGGTTTAATTACCAAACCCGTGCCTCTTTGCTCACCTGGTAAAGAAGCACGAATGTCAGCTCCCGCGGCCTCGCTAGTTTCATAGCGAGGCAATGGTAGCTCTTGGTCAAAATGATTAAGTTTGAGAACTTTTATTCTTTCCATTGTTGAGTTTGCTTACTTCTTTTGAAGTGGCTCAACTGCTTTAATAGAAAGTTTTAGACGGCCCATTCTATCGACCTCAATTACTTTCACCTTAACAGTATCACCTTCAGCTACATATTCAGCGACATCATTTACTCTGTCGTCACTAAATTCAGAAACGTGAACGAGTCCACTTACTCCTGGAACAATATCTACAAAGGCTCCGTACTCCTTAAGAGTCACAACTTTGGCTTCATAAATTGTGCCAACAGCTGGGCCATTTATTTGAAGCTCACAAGCAGAAATACAGTCTTTAATCGCCTGAACATCAGAACCTAGAACCTTAACAGTTCCATCTTCTTCAATCTCCATAGTGATACCGAATGTTTCCTGAACGGCTTTAATATTTTTCCCGCCTGGTCCAATAAGAGCACCAATTTTATCTGTAGGAATTTTAAAGGTTTCAATTCTTGGAACACCTTCTTTAAATTCACCACGTTCTTTAGAGATTGTTTTCGCCATCTCACCAAGAATGTGAAGTCTACCATCACGGGCTTGTCCCATCGCCGCTTCAACGATTTCACGAGTAAGGCCAGTAATTTTAATGTCCATTTGGATTGCGGTAATGCCCTCTGTTGTACCTGCAACTTTAAAATCCATATCACCAAGGTGATCTTCGTCACCAAGAATATCAGTAAGAACCTTGAATCGATCTCCTTCTGTGATAAGACCCATAGCAATCCCTGCAACAGGAGCAGTGATAGGAACACCGGCATCCATAAGCGCCATAGAGGCAGAACAGACAGAGCCCATTGAACTTGATCCATTGGATTCAAGAACCTCACAAACAACACGAGTTGTGTAAGGAAATTCAGCCGGTAAAACAGCTTTTACACCACGCTCAGCGAGGTTTCCATGTCCTAGTTCACGACGCCCTACACCCCTTACACCTCTTGCTTCACCTACTGAGTAAGGAGGAAAGTTATAATGAAGGTAGAATTTATCGTAATTAATTCCTACAATTCTATCACTCATCTGTTCACCACTCTTACCACCGATAGTAACCGCGGCTAAAACCTGAGTTTCACCTCTTGTAAAAAGAGAAGAGCCGTGGGGAGTAGCAAGAACAGAAGTTTCCGTTTCAATTTCACGAACTTGGTCCACACGACGCCCACCAATTCGTTTTTCCTCGTCAAGAATGTCAGCTCTCATCATATTATAGAGAAGCTCATCAACACCTTTATAAGCTTCTTTTCCAAATGAATCACTTTCCGTAAGACCAAAAGCTGTAGGATCTGCACTCATAGCATCTTTAACTTTAGTTTCGATCGCTCTTACAGCATGCTGTCTCTCTAACTTATCAACAACATTGATTGCCCCTCTAGCATCTGAAGCGTAATCCGCTGTGATTTTACTTACCATTGTCTCATTCGCTGCCGCAGAAATAAATTCACGTTTTGGTTTCCCAACTTCTTCGCGAACCTTTTCCATGAGAGAGACATAGTCTTTAATATTGTCATGAGCAAACCAAATAGCCTCAAGAACTTGAGCCTCTGGAACAATATCTGCTTCACCTTCAACCATAAGGATAGCGTCTTTAGAAGCAGCTACCGTTATTTCCATATCTGATTCTTCCCACTGATCCCAAGTTGGGTTGAGGACAAATTGGCCATCAATTCTACCAACCTTACAGGTACCGATTGGGCCAGCAAAAGGAATATCAGAAATAGTAAGAGCAGCAGAAGCACCTAGGCTTGCCAGCACTTCAGGGTCTCCATTAGGACTGTAAGAAAGAGTTGTACAAGACACAACAGTTTCGAACATATATCCGTGAGGGAAAAGAGGACGTAGGGGGCGGTCAATAAGACGGGCATTAAGAGTCTCTTGGTCAGTTGGTCTGCCCTCTCTCTTTCTAAAGCCACCAAGGAATTTTCCAGCCGCATAAAACTTCTCTGTGTACTCTACAAGAAGAGGAAAGAAGTCCATTCCTTCTTTCATCTTATGAGCAGAACAAACTGTCACAAGAACTTGGGTACCCTCACATGAAACAAGTACTGAACCATCAGCTTGTTTTGCTAGGCGATTAGTTTCTACTGTTACTTCTTTGCCACCATAATTAAGTGACCATGTTTTTTTGTTTTCATTCATAAATGAAATTCTCCTGTATTAAGCTCAATTTTATTGAGCTTATGATAAATATTGGGAGAAGCAGGAACGAAAGATTCAAAGAATATTTCATGTATTGAAAAGAGCTCTCTTCAAGACATCAAGTATCCCTTAAATGCTTTCTCCTAATTCTCCTTCGCACATTATAAATTCAAATACTTGCCTTGTTAACCGTAAAGTTGACTTCATTAAGATTAAAACAAGGCAAAAAAAAAGGAGGCTAAAGCCTCCTCTTTTTTATTTTCTAAGACCGAGGTCTTTAATCACATTTTTGTAAGCTTCACCATTGCTAACTTTAAGGTACTTTAAAAGTGAACGACGGCGACCAATCATCTTTAGAAGACCACGGTTTGAGTGGTAATCATGCTTATTAGCGCTGAAATGCACTTTTAAACCGTTAATTCTCTCAGTAAGAATTGCGACCTGAACTGAGGTACAACCAGCGTCTTTCTCGCCTTTACCATACTTAGCCCCAAAGTTTTTTACGAGCTCAGCTTTCTTTTCTGTAGAAATCATTTTCTCTCCTTCACATACCCATGCCACAGCCTTAACCGTATGCAGGGCGAAATATTAACATTAATACAAGTACTTACCGAATATACTCACTCATGTAAACCTTTAAGTTCTTCATGAGCCTTTCTTCAATTTGACGCACACGCTCTCTGCTAATCCCATATTCATCAGCAATAGATTGAAGACTCGGTGGAACCTCGCTAAGTAGTCGTTTTTTAAAGATATCTTTATCTCTATCCTTAAGATCCCCAACAAAACCTAATAAATGTTCTTGGAGAATTTCAAGTGATTGCTGATCACTCACCAAATCTTCTGGCCCCACAGACTGGTCTTCAAGAAGCTGAGCGAAGCTGCCCCCTCCATCACCCATGGGCGTATCGATACTCAATTCTCCACCACTTTGGGGGTCAAGTCGCTTATCCATCGTGATAACCGATTTCTCACTCACGCCTAAGTTCTCGGAGATAGTTTTACTATCTGGGTTTATTCCTTGGGCCTCAAGTCTACTTTTTTCCTTCATCAGATTAAAAAATAACTTTTTCTGGTCGTTGGTTGTTCCAATTTTAACCAACCTAAAATTATCCAAAATAAATTTGAGGATATAACTCTTTATCCACCAACTCGCATAGTAAGAAAGCTTTGCTCCCTTTTCAGGGTCATATTTTGAAACAGCTTTCATGAGTCCAATATTTCCCTCTTGGATTAGGTCCATTGTATTTTGCCACGCCGTTTTGTATTCCATGGCAATTTTCACAACTAAACGAAGATTACCAAGAACTAGCTTCTTGGCCACTTCGACATCTCCTGTTTCGTTTAGGGCTTTTGTCAACGTTTGCTCTTGCTCTTGGGATAAAAGTGGGTACCTACTAATTTCTTTAAGATAAACACTTAAGGGATCTTTGCCCCTCTTATCATCAAAAGGAACAACTTCTCCCTTTGAGTTAATAGGAACGAGAGCATTTGAAATTTTCTTTATTTCATTCTCGATAGCCTGATCAAGGTCTTCTTCCGTCGCCTCATTAGAGTAGGATTCATCAAGGTCTTCTTCCGTCGCCTCATTAGAGTAGGATTCATCAAGGTCTTGTTCAAATCTATGGTCGATTGGTTCCTCAACTTTGGCATCATTTGGCCCTAGGATTTCCCCTTCAATCACTTTTCCTGCTTTATCTGTTTTTTTTGATTTAGAGGCCACACCCAATCCTTTCTTAATGGGGGCGAGTCTAACACATTGGTCATTTGACAGCAAAATCTATTGAAAAGAAGAAATGCTCGACAAGAGCTAGAGCCTTAACTTTCTAAGCTTTTGAAGCTCAGAAACATAGCTTCCTTCATTCTTATTGATAATAAAGCGATAACGGAGGTGGCGCAAAGCGAAGGGACCAAAGTTAAAATAAATAGGTACCTCTACTTTCCCTGTTGAATTGCCAGTGAAGTAACTACCTTCGTAGGTTATCAATTGATTAAGGAGTTCATCAATGATGAGATCATCTACCCCACTCTTAAAAGGAACTATTCTAAAGCCCTTTTTCAATTCAGCTAAATTATCTTCCATCATTTTTCTAAAGGGTAGCCGGATTCTTTCAGCTTTTTTAATATCTTCGCTTGGGTCCACGCTCTTCCATTCTCTTCTGGCCCATTTAAGAAACTTCTTTGTAAAGGTGAGATCCATTCTTGCCCGTAGTTTCCCAATGATGCTATTGACGCGATCAAATTCACCTTGGTTTATATCAAGTTCTACCGAAAACTCAGGCCTGAACCTTTTAAAATATAATCTTGAATTAACAACCTCAATAGTAAGAGCTTCCTCGTAAAGTAAGTCCTGCCTATAGTTTTCATTTTGAGACTTCGCCCACTTGTCCCATGCATTGTCCATTGAAGCCCTTAAAGGCTCTTGAAGATCAGTATACTTCTCCGCCTGAACTATGAAGTCTGGTATCCCAGTAAGCAAAGCAGTCATATGACCTACCATTAGGTTCTGATCATCAAAGGTTAGTTCTTTAATTCTTTTTTCTAATTTTGGTATTTGGTCTCTATACAGAAAATCGGCATCACGAAATTTACTGCAATAGAGGCGTTCAAAATCATTCCGAAGGCTAATAGACCCAACTGTTCGGGGAGTATTTCGCGAGAATTCTTCTTTTCCGGACTTTCGACAAACTAAATTTTGACAAGAAATTCGCACAGAGCTCTCTACTTCTTCACGCATAACGGAATTTAGCTTTTTATCCCAAGAGAGCCCAAGACCCGATATCTCTCTAATCACCGCGGCACCAATCAATGGAGACCTTAAAAAGGGAACCATTAGTCCAAAGTTCGTTGTATCATTTCCCCAACTACAGAAAGACTTAAAAAGTTCAAGTGTCCAAGCGAACTCTTTTTTTCTTACCTCAAAATCATTATTAATACTTCCAAGCTGTTGGGCAAAGAAAGCATTCCCTTTTATTGAAGGAAAGGAAACCAATGGCTCTGACAGAAACCTGGCGGTCATATTCTTTTTAAGTGTTCTTATAGAGAGAGTCGTAAGGTTTTGGGAACAGTAATTCCCAACAAGATTTTCTACAAGGTTTTGATAATCCTTTTCGTTAAAATTAAAGTACTTTGCGTATAGTGGTAGGTAGTGTCCTGTTAAATCA
>Ga0136600_1001089_pt1 | contig 13061 bp, 14 predicted proteins | sample AntRauMFilla2698_FD_104634 | JGI IMG/M metagenome (GOLD analysis project Ga0136600, IMG submission 104634) | Saline lake microbial communities from Rauer Islands, Antarctica - Metagenome Filla 2 #698 | ecosystem: Environmental > Aquatic > Non-marine Saline and Alkaline > Saline | place...
CTTTGATCAGGGTGTTGACGGGTTTCTGGACGTACTTGATTCCGAGCGTACACGCTTGCAAGCCGAAGACAGTCTGGCGCAAAGCGAAATTGGCGCAGCGCTGGATTTAATTGCGATTTACAAGGCGCTCGGCGGCGGGTGGCAAATCAAATCGCCGTATGTCGCAGAGCAGTAGCCTGGAAATTACTATAATTTAAAAGGCTGTGCGTTTAGGGTTTCCCCTAGCTCCTGAAAAGTCTCTTGTCCCCCGGCAGCAGAGACGAAGGCTGTGATTGCTCTGCTTGAAAGATTGTTTGCAACGCCTCTGCGTATGAATTTTTCGGCATGTGTGCGCGGAATTCCGGCTTGGTCTGCAGCGTCCATTAAAATAGTGCGCGCATTTGACCATGCTTCGTTTTGAGTGTGTTTGTTTTTTTCTTTTCTTGTTAATTGAACCTGTTTTTCCATGAATAATCCCTTATATATTTATAATTGCCATATACCGATTTTTCAGAATATACGGAAAATATTAAAGAGTGGTGAATATTGTTAAGCTTTGCGCAAAATTGTTGCGAGCTGCTTTGTATGGAGATCAATATGTATTGCGGACAAGCTGTGCCATTTTTTAGACTCCATAGCGCCAAACCAAGGATGTTCAACGGTTCTGTTACTAATTATTTCATTTTTCGTTAGCTCCAGATAATCCTTTTTCAGCTTTTCAAACTGATCAATAATGGTTGTGGTGGCGCGTTCATCTGTGATAATCGGCGGTTTAACGTCTTGGGTGCGAACGGTGTGTTTAAAGGGACGGTCTTAGATAAAGCTTTGCTGTATATAGATAATGTTTGTGCCGACTTGTATCAGATGATTAAGAAGCATCACGGCAGACCAGTTGGTCGAAGATTCTTCTAAAAACCGCGGTCTTTCTATTTTTATTTGTTTTACGGCTTTTTCGGGCGGGACACCGACATATATATCCAGAATCGTATCGCAATTGGTTTCGAATTCAGCGCAAATATCATCCCAGCTTTTAAAACCGTGAAGTCTTAAAAATATTTTTCCAAGAATTTTTTCTGTTTTTGGGATAGTGTTAAAATATCTGGGCGTCTGATTCATAATCAAAATATAATCTATAAAACACCGCAAGCAAAGGCCAATAATCATTATGCTGCCAAAAACCATAAAAATAGACAGGATTCTGTTATCACAAAATTTTGATAAGGTCTTCAGAGACAGCTACATGCAGGTACTTTTATCTTCGCGCGACAATCTGAAAGAATGGTTTCCTTGGGCGAGGAATGAGGACACCTATGCCAGAGAGAATGTTGAAGCGCGATTGAGTGATCGTACACAAGATTGGCAGCACTTCCCATCGACCGGCTATGATTTTGTTTACGGCTTGCAGGATAAGACAACCAAAACCGTGCTGGGGCTCTGCGGCGCGGAAATATTTGAAATAGAGGGCATAAAACATGCGGAGATGGGGTATTGGCTTGGGTCTGGCTATGAAGGGCAAGGCTATATGAGTGAGGCGGTTACAGCGCTTAGTGATGCTTTATTAAAGCTGGATTTTATCAGTAAAGTCTCGATTGTCTGTCAGCATCATAATATAGGATCACGCAGGGTCGCCGAAAAGTCCGGCTTTGCGTTTATATGTGAAGGCGGAGCAGATCTGTGCTTGCGCGATCCTGCCGGTGATAAAAATTGTATTTTATTTGAAAAAAGATAATTGGAATCTGTCTTCTCTTTTATCCATAGAATCGCTATATAGGTCTTTATGGATAGCGCACAACCAAAAACGCGAAATATCGGAAATCAGTGGATTAACTGGATGTCCTCGCCCAAGCTTGTCTTCTGGGCGCTGCCTTATCTCATGTTTATTCTGGTGATTGGCACGCTGGCGCAAAAATGGATAGGGCTGCACGCGGCGCTTGATATTTATTTTTATTCCTGGGTGCTTTGGATTGGTGTTGTGCCTTTGCCCGGCGGGTTGCCTGTTATGGCTGTGATTTTTATAAATATGTGCGCGAAGTTTTTATGGTTCAGCCCATGGACGAAAACAAAAATCGGCAGCAATATTGTTCATCTGGGCGTTATTATTCTAATCGCAGGCGGTATTGTGTCGGCGCTCACGCGTTCCGATACGGTTATGGTCGTGCCCGAGGGCGCATCTGTGTCGCATAGCCAGTCTTATGACATGGCCGATTTTGTGATTGCGCGGGATGATGATGTTATTGCACGTTATCCTTATGAAATTATAAATGAGGGCGATCTTCTGCAAAATGTGGATTTGCCGTTTGCTGTACGCGTTTTGCAAACCTGTCTGCACTGCGATATTATTTTGCGACCCGAAGCCGAGCAAGAGGGGTGGATCGGTCCGTCAGCCTCGATGAAACTGATTGACAAAGCGCCGTCAGCAAAGCCCGAGGAGAATTTACAGGGTATATCCTTTGCAATAGAAATGGATGGAAAGAGGCAGGCAAAAAATCTTACATTTGAATCCTTTCCCAAGCCGCCGCAATTTAAATTACAAGACAGTACGTACACACTGTACGTACTGCGCAGGCCGCATGATCTGCCTTTTACCCTGACGCTCAGTGATTTTCGCAAGATAGATTATCCGGGGCTCCGTAAGGCGCAGGCTTATGAATCCGATATAGTGATTACGCACGGAGAACGCAGCTTTCCGGAGAGTATATATATGAATAATCCGCTGCGCTATGAAGGCTATACTTTGTATCAATCATCATTTTTTACAGATCATAATGGCACCGAGAATAGTGTGTTCACAGTCGTGGAGAATAAGGGGCGTATGTTTCCGTACGTCTCTTGCGTGATTATCTTTATCGGTTTGCTGCTGCATGTGTTTATTCGTATCGGGCGCAGTGGTGAGCGATATGCACAAAAAAAGACACCGCGTGGGGCGAGTATTTTTATAGTCGCGCTTTTATGCGGGCTTATTGCGCAGGGCATCTTTGCGCCCTCTGCACGTGCGAGTATCAATGATTTAAAGCCCCCCGCACAGGCATTCGATGTCGGGGATTCCTATTTCGCGCTGTTTCCAATTTTGCATGACGGCAGAATAAAAACGATGGATAGCTTTGCCCGCTATCATTTACAGCGCTTTTCGGGCAAAGAGAAAATTGAACATAATGATGAAGTCTTAACAGCGCCGGAGTGGATGGCAGATGTAATCTTTGCGCCTGACAGCGCCTCAGACATCAATGTGTTCTTGATTGATAATCATGATGTGCTTCATATGCTGGGTTTGCGTGCTGAAAAGGGAAAACGCCTGTTTAGCTATAATGATATCCGCGAGGGGCTTTTGAAAACAGCGCCGCGCGTTGATACGCTTTTAAAATCGCTGCGCGCAGATAGCGCAAATAAGCCGCAGGAAGACGGCGAGCTGCTGCTTGCGCTGCATGAACATGCCCTGATTTACCTGCAACTGACACAGAGCCTGTCCGCATTAACGCCGCTTAATAACACAATCAGCACAGAGACTTTGCAGCTTTATTTCTCTGATGAAACGCTAAAGCGCGGCTTTATTACCTATATGGATTTAAAATCAGCCATTAGCCGCATTGAAAAAGACGTACAATCCATTATGCGAGAGCATGGAGGCGACTTGAAACTGTTTTCAGCCCGCGAAGCCGAGCTGTATGCGTTATCTATGCGCTTTGCATCATTAAATGATGTGGCCGCGCCAAATAATATATTGCGTGTTTTTCCCGTTTCTGCGGAAATATTGGATGAATCTGTACGGCTTGAATTATTGTTTGCGCCATGGGCGACAATCCGGAACGGCTATATAGACAGCAGTAATATGAAATTTCTAGATAAATGGATATCATTAAATATTGCCTACAATCTGGAGCTTCAAAATACATTTTCGCGTTTAAGTTACACGCTGTATGAACATAGCATCGAACATATCGCAGAGCGCAGCGGAATGGAAACTTCCGCGCTGCATAACAAGCTTCGTTTTGAAAATGCGTATAATAAAGCCGCGCCATTTTATAAGGCGCTGTATCTGGTTATTATTGCCGCCATTATCTTCATTGTTATAACCATAGCAGATTCGACCAAAGGATATTCGGCGCAGCCACGAAAAAACAGACATAATCTTGTCCAAAAAGTGCTGCTTGGCGCAGGGTTTTCTGCCGTGATCATTGCTATCGTGTTAATGCTTGCCGGAACAGGTGTACGTGTGTGGATTATGGATCGCCCGCCTGTGGGCACGCTGTATGAATCGGTGTTGTTTGTTGCGCTTGTGTTGCTAGGCTGTTTAACGGTGCTCACGATACGTACAAAACAATATGGCGTGATGGCTGCGGGTTTGATTGTGTGCGCCCTTATGTTGCTGCAAGCTGTGGTGCTCGGGCATGCGCAGGATGATTTCAAAGTACTGGATGCTGTGCTGAACACAAATTTCTGGCTGGCGACCCATGTGCTGTTTGTCACTATTGGCTATGGGTGGTGTTTTTTAACAGCCGCCGCGGCGCATTGGTTCTTGCTGCAGGCTTGCCTGTTCAGAGATAAAAGCGCCACGATTTTACGATATGGCAGCCCCGAAATACGGCTGATCACGATGAACGCTTTGATTGCGTTTTTCTTTGTGACTGTGGGAACTATCCTTGGCGGGATTTGGGCGGATCAATCTTGGGGTCGTTTTTGGGGATGGGACCCTAAGGAAAACGGCGCGCTGCTCATTGTACTCTGGATTGCATGGCTGCTGCATGGAAAAATATCGCGCGATATCAAGCCGCTCTTTTATGTGGCCTTTATGGCCTTTTTATCCGTGATTGTTGCGGTGGCGTGGTTTGGCGTTAATTTACTCAGTATAGGACTGCACTCGTACGGGTTTACAAGCGAGACGGCCATATCTCTTGGCAGTTTTGCGGCGGCGGAGATCATAATCATCGGCGCTATGGCGATTTATTTACAATACAGAGACAGGAAGGCAGCATCGTTATGATACGAAAAACCAATATTATTATTCTTATAATCGTGCTTGGCGCGTCTTTTATTTTGACGCTCTGGAGTGATAATTTACGCTTGCCTGTGTGGATGCCGTCATGGGTGCCGGGGCAAACAGAGCCAGCCGTTGCCGGACGTACAGCCGCGCCGGATGTTAAGATGGTCGATATGAACGGCGAGACAATAGAATTATCGGATTATCGCGGCAAAGTCATTGCGATCAATTTCTGGGCAAGCTGGTGCGCACCTTGCGTGGTCGAGTTTCCGGATTTGATTGATCTTGCCGAAGACAAACAAGATATGCTGCAAATGATCTTTGTGTCCAATGATTTCAAGCTTGAAAATATTGACCGCTTTGTAAGCCGTCTGAGTGATGAACATCAGGATTATTTGAAAAACGGAGCCAATATCGATATGATTTTGGACAAGGACATGTATATCACCAGCAAAGTGTTCGGTACATTTAATTTACCGGAGACTTATTTCATCGATACGAGCGGACATACATGTAAAAAGATCGTCGGTGTACTGGATTTCAGCGCAGAAAATATTGCGGATATCATGAGTGCCTGTCAGCCGCAGAAGAAACCATAAGAGAAAATATAATGTCAAAAACACGATGTGGCTGGGTGAATATGAACAACCCGCTTTATATAGAATATCATGACCGCGAATGGGGACGCCCGCATTATGATGATCAGCATCTTTTTGAAATGCTGGTGCTGGAAGGTGCGCAGGCGGGGCTGTCGTGGGAAACAATATTGGGGCGGCGCGATGGATATCGGCGCGTGTTTCACGGATTCGATGTCCGTAAAGTTGCCGCCATGAGCGATGATGATCTTCAGGACTGTCTGAACGATAAAGCTATTATCCGCAATCGTTTGAAAGTTTTCTCTGCGCGAAATAATGCAAAAATATTTATAGAGATCCAGAAAGAATATGGCAGTTTTTCAGACTATCTTTGGGGCCACATAGACGGCGAGCCCATTCAAAATGAATGGGAAGAATTATCGGAAATTCCTGCGGAAACAAAGCTTAGCAAAGAGATATCAAAAGACCTTAAAAAACGCGGAATGAGCTTTGTCGGGCCGGTCATTATATATGCCTATATGCAGGCCATAGGCATGGTAAATGATCACACGCTCGATTGCTTTTGTTATCAAAAAGCTATCGAGGCTTGCCGAGAATAATGAAAACTGTATGATGTGTCCTTCATATTTATAAAGAAGGACATTCATGATGAATGCTAAAAAGAAAACTCTGAACTTTAAATCCATTGCCATGATATTGGTCGCTTTGATCGCGATTGGCGGCGTGTTTTTATATCTTAATTTTTCCAATATATTAACAAGCACGGCAGAAAAAGTCGCGAGCAATGCGCTGGGCGTGAATGTCGCAATCGGGTCTATTGATCTGAGCTTATCTGATAAATCCATCGAAGTGCGCAATATTAAAATTGATAATCCATCCGGGTTTTCCGGTGATTTTCTGGATGTGGATTTGGTGCGCATAGCGGCAGGCGAGATCAGCAAAACAAAGCTGGTTTTCAAAGAAGTGATTGTTGAGGGCACGGATGTTGTGATGCAGGTCAAGAAAAATGGCGACAGCAATATTGCGGCGCTAAAAAACGGTATCAAAACATCAGACAAGAAAGAGGCGCAGACTGCGGGTGAGCCCATCAAAGTTATTATTCAGGATTTTCAGCTGAATGAGGCAAGTCTGTATCCCAAGATTGCGATGCTTGAAAAAAGTGTCGAGAGTGTGACGATGCCAAATATCCGTTTGCGCAATATCGGCGAGAAGCAAAACGGCATTGTGGCACGTGAAGCGATTTTGCAGATAGTAAACAAGATTTCCGATGTGGCAGTGAAGCAGGCCGCAAAGTCCGGCGTTCTTGATGGTGTTGCAAAAGACAAATTGCAGGAGCTTGGCGTTTCATCCAGCCTGATTCAAAATATAGGCAGCGATGCGGACAAAGCAGCCAAAGATATTGGCAATGCCGTGAAAAGCCTGTTTTAAGAAAAGCTATTTTTTTATTTGAATATATTAAAAGCGCCTTTTAACAGGCGCTTTTTTTTAATGGAAACATTTGGTCAGATGTTTAGCTAAGCCCGCATATTCTTTTACATTTATGCCAGCCGATTATGTGCAGGATCAATCCGATCACAAGGTTTACGGCTGCGATACTGATGAAAATGCCTGTTACGCCGGCGTAATGCGCGCCGATATAAAGCGCGGGGATGTGGCAGATAATATATTTAACGAAGATCATAATGGCAGAAAATTGCGGTTTACCGAGCGCGTTAAACGCAGACGACCAGCCGGACACAAGATTTGATGTGATATAGCTGAGCGGGACAATCCAGAAATAAAGCGCGGCGATTTGAATGATGTGCTCTTCTGTGGTGAAGAAGCCTGCGACCTGCTTTGCAAAGAGCCCGAGGAAAATAGCGACAATCACGGCCCAAATAGCGCTAAAGCCCAAGGCTTTTTTAAGCGTTTCAAAAACGCGGCCATGATTTTTGGCGCCGTAATTCTGTCCGAGTATGGGTGACATACCGCCTGCAAGTCCCATTAAAACAACAAAGGCGAGCGCTTCGACGCGGGAGACAATCCCGTACGCCGCAACAGCGTCCGCGCCATATTTTGCCAGTAAGGCAACAATGACGGCGCTTGTGATGGGCTGTATGGTACTGGTGAGCCCTGCGGGCAGGGCAATGAAGATAAGGCGTTTAAACGAATCGCCGAGCTTGTTCCAGTAAAAAGGTTTCAGCCGCAGTATCTCCATTTTGAAATAGAGCATATATAAAACAGCCAGTGCGGCGATGACATTGGCGGCAAAAGTGGAATAGGCCGCGCCTTGTATGCCCATAGCCGGAAAACCAAAATACCCGAAGATAAAGATCGGATTAAGCACAATGTTAATGATCGAAACAATGGTCATGACAATGGCAGGAAACATGGTATTGCCGCCTGCGCGCACTACGGCATTGCCGTTCATGGGAATAAGGGCAAAAATATTGGCAAAATACCAGATATACATATAGTCCCTGATATAGCCCATCATCATTTCATTTGCGCCGAGCAGTTTGAAAACAGGCTCTAAGGTTAAAACGCCGATGATTGAAATAATAATACCCAAAATGACAGAGAAAAATACGGCATGGGTTGAAACGCGCACGACTTTGTCTTCCAGTTTTTCTCCGATCAGACGCGAGACCACAGAGGCAATCGCAATCATCAAGCCAAGAGATAGGCTGAAGACAGTCATTGTAACGGGAATTGTAAAACTGATTGCCGCGAGGGCATCGCCGTTGATTTTACCGATGAAATACAGATCGGCGATCTGAAAACTGATGATGGCCAAAATGCCCCATGTCATCGGCAGACCCATTTTAAGCAAATGCGGTGTTATGGCGCCTGTTGTTAAATCAACACGGCTTTTTGCTGGATTTGCGTTTTTTAATTTCGGGATATTGCTCATGCTTTTCTTATATACAGTTGTCAGGGCTAGGCAAATAAAAAAGCACCTTTAATGAAAGGGTGCTTTTGAAATAGAATGTAATAAACAGAAGTATAATGATGTCCTAGGCCGCTTTGTTTTGCTGTGCTCGCGCGCTGATATAATCAATTACGGCTTGATCATTATCTTCGTTAAGCCAGACAAGCTGTAAAAATTCGGCAGGGTGAATATCATGTGTCTTGAAAAATTTGCGATCACCGCCGCAGCCATACATCATATCCGGATCCAGCTCACCGCGCAGTTTTATTTTGGCTTTTTCAATAATTCGCGGAAGCCAGACAATATTGTTCACTTCTTCTGTTTTGGCGGGCAATGTATCCGGATCAACGGTTTTTACGCTAAAAATACCATTTTGTACATGCAGGAAATAATTACGGCGGACATCCTGAACCAGGGCAAAAGTTGTAAAGTCGGGCTGATTATCATAATTCACGGCATCTTCGCAGAAATCATAGGCTTCCTGCGCTGTGGTGCCGATTGATTTTAAAAATGCCTGCTCATCTTGTGTAAATAATTTGTCCGCGCCGCGAATATCATCTTTATATTTCTGCACGCCATTTTCCCATAGGGCCTTGAGACGGTCTGTATATGTGTAATTATCTGTCATTATCTAACTCCTTTTATTTTATCACTTTAAAAATAGTCTTCTTTATAGCTATTTCAAGCTAGAAGTCATTTTAAAGCTTTGTCTCGTTCTTTGACGTGCTCTTTGCCTCATTTTGACCATAAATAAATCACCATATCGCACAAATCCGGAACACATTTGGCCACATTTGCCTCTCATAGTCATGATCATACATTAAAAACAAATATATAGAGGTATATAATGGAACAGTCAGTATGGAATAACGACGAATATAATCACAATGAGGCTGAGTTTTTTGCGCTGGATGTGCGCATGATCAATCTGGTCAATCAATTACATTTGCTGCGCGCCGCACGCGAAGGGCTGCGGCTCGAGATGCAGGAGCGCAAGATTAAAGCTTACGCGGATCGATGGTGTTAGGGGCGGCGCTAAATCTTATTTGCTTTTTTCTGTGTGATCGTGCAGAAGAAGGCGATGGACGGTAAAACAGAGCATACATATAATGTCATTATCATCGGCGCAGGGGCTGCGGGGTTGATGTGCGCCATCGAGGCCGGTAAGCGCGGGCGATCTGTGTGGCTGGTCGATCATGCCAAAAAGACAGGCGAGAAAATCAGGATATCGGGCGGCGGACGGTGTAACTTTACAAATATGTACGCTGCGCCGGATACATTTTTGTCCCGTAACGAACATTTCTGTAAATCGGCACTGAGCCGCTATACGCAATATGATTTCATGGCGCTGGTTGAAAAGCACGGCATTGATTACCACGAAAAAACACTGGGCCAGCAATTTTGCGACGGTAAATCACAGCAAATCATCGATATGCTGATTTCCGAATGTGATGAGGCGGGCGTGAAGCTCTCGATGGAAACGGCGGTCAAATCGATTCGCTATGAAGACAATATATATCATGTTGAAACATCGCGCGGTTTTGCAAAATGCGAATCGCTTGTGATTGCCTCGGGCGGTTTGTCGATTCCCAAAATCGGCGCGACAAAATTCGGCTATGATGTGGCGCGCCAGTTTGGGCTTGATGTATTTAATACACGCGCGGGTCTTGTGCCGCTGACGTTTCAGAGCGAAATGCTGGAGCGATGCAAGGCTTTAAGCGGTGTATCCGTTGATGCAGGGGTCTCTTGCGGCGACACGCAGTTCCGCGAAGGGCTTTTATTTACCCATCGCGGTTTGAGCGGCCCATCGATACTGCAGATTTCATCTTATTGGCAGGAGACACAAGATATAGTGGTTAACCTTGCGCCGGATACAGATGTCTATGCCTTTTTGAAAGAGCGTAAAGCCGCGCAGCCCAAGCAGGACATTCATAATGCGCTGTCTGATATTTTGCCAAAGCGGCTGGCGCAGGATATTTGCGAGCATGAGCGAATCGCTATGGGGGTCGGCGGGCGGCTTGCCGATTCGCCTGATCGTGATCTTGAACATCTTGGCACGCAGGTCAATGCATGGCGCATTCGTCCCAGCGGAACCGAGGGATACCGTACGGCAGAGGTAACTTTGGGCGGTGTTAATACGGACGAGCTATCATCCAAAACCATGGAATCAAAAAAACAGGCCGGACTTTACTTTATCGGTGAAGTGGTCGATGTGACGGGTCATTTGGGCGGTTTTAACTTCCAGTGGGCCTGGTCATCAGGTTATGCTGCTGGACAGGTTGTTTAAAAAAGGAATGAAATATGAATAAGCGTATTATCTTTTGGCTGGTTTTTATAGGCTTGCTGTTTATGGGATCTGCGGCCTATACCATTCATTATGGCGATCGTATTTTTTACAATCTTGCACTAAATTACGACAAGGGCCTTAATGGATACGCTCAGAACTATGGTAGGGCCATGACAGCCTATAAAATATCGACAAAGCTGGGGCATGATGTTTCGCCTTATAATCTGGGTGTTATGTATGCCGAGGGCGATGGGGTTAGTGTTAATCATCGGCGCGCAGCTGAGTATTATTTGATTGCTGCAGACCGCGCAAATGGACGTGCCATGTATAATCTTGGTATGGCCTATTATGTTGGTGAGGGTGTACCGAAGGATTATAAGCAAGCGCTACATTGGATTGAAAAATCATTAGAATTTTCCAATCCGGTTAAATCTTATTCCCATTACATGATCGGGCTTATGCATAGGCGTGGCCGCGGCGTGCCGCAAGATATGGCTAAAGCGCACGCACATTATTTACAAGCGGCGGAATTGGGATATGTGGATGCGCAAAATAACGTAGGCGTGATGTTTCGTGACGGCAGAGGCGTTGGTCAAGATTACGAACAAGCATTTTACTGGTTAGAAAAAGCCGCGCAGCAAGGATTCGCCAAGGCGCAATACAGCCTCGGTGTGTTGTATCTGGAAGGCTTAGGTGTGCACGTAGATACGAATCAGGCGAAGTTCTGGCTTAGAGCCGCCTCAAAGCAGGGGCACTTTAGAGCCGCTTTGAAACTGCGCTCTATGTAGTTTCGGTATGTAATTCCTTTTTTTTTGATCGATTCGTCTTTTGCGCGTTGTTTTGAATATTAGGTTGTTAGTAAGCACATGCGCGTTGTAAAAACGAGGCAAAAAACACATGGCTGTTGTTCCAAAACTGTGACGCGTTGATATGTAGAGTTTGTTAGTTTATTTTAGTGACAGTTTTTTTGGGAAAACTGAATCGAATCTCTTCTTAAAAATGAAAAGCGTTGCTAGTATGGTATGTAGATGTTGGCGGCAACGCCATAAGATATGAACTGTATAATGCGGTTCACGGGGATGCACATAAAATGTGCCTTGAGAAATCAATCCGAAATAGTTTTTTTAATATTAGGTGGAATAATTTCATTCTATATATTGACAGTAAAAAACATTGATGTACTATATATAGTGTTAATCGGATCTTTTTTCTCTAAAGAGATTCCTCAATAACATTAAATAAATCATACCGTACTAAGTCCCACTTAGCACGCGCTCTTGTCTCTGTTATGCGAGGGATGAGATGCCATTTTAACGCATATGTATTAGGAGAGTATAATGATAGTTGTTTATAGCAAACCGGCCTGTGTGCAATGCACAGCAACAACACGTGAAATGGATCGTAAGGGCATTGTATATAATGTGGTTGATCTTACGAAAGATGAAAACGCATTTGATATGGTACAGAATTTGGGACATAGACAGGCGCCGGTTGTTGTAGCTGGTGAAGATCATTGGTCAGGTTTTCGCCCTGATAAAATTGGAACGCTTTCATCCGAGACGCAGTCTTAGTTTGAGGTGATTAAATGGAGCCGCTTCTTGTCTATTATTCCAGCCCGACTTTGAACACGCATCGCTTTGCTCAGAGTATCGGCATAGAGACAAGACGCATTCCGATTTCGATGAAAGAGACGATGGAATCGCCGGATAGACCATATGTTCTGATGACACCGACATATGCAGATGACGATGGATCAAAGGCGGTTCCAAAACAAGTGATACGGTTTTTAAATAGCCCGGAGAACAGAGAGCCGCTAATCGGCGTAATCGGGGGCGGAAATCGGAATTTCGGGGAGTTATTTGCCCATTCGGCTGCTGTCATAGCAAAAAAGTGTAATGTACCACTTTTATATAAGTTTGAACTGAGCGGGACACCGCAAGATACGGATAACGTAAAAAACGGAGTAAGAAGATTATGGGAATCATTGAAACAGACAACACAACAGAAGAACACGGGGACATAGAGATGAGCGCGAAAAAAGCAACGGCGAAAAAAGCAGATCCAGCACCGGAGACAGCACCGGAGATTGTGGCAGAATCAGAAATGGGATTGCCGATCACGCAGCAGAAGAAGAAAGCCTCAAGTACAGCAGAAGTGCTGGCGCTTGAAGAAGAAAAGCTTAAAGCGGCAGAGCAGGAATCACAGCTTGATTATCATGCGCTGAATGCGATGCTTAATCTGTATGATGAAAAAGGCCATATCCAGTTTGATATGGACAAAAAAGCTGCGCGTCAGTTCTTTTTACAGCACGTC
>Ga0136600_1001091_pt1 | contig 13040 bp, 7 predicted proteins | sample AntRauMFilla2698_FD_104634 | JGI IMG/M metagenome (GOLD analysis project Ga0136600, IMG submission 104634) | Saline lake microbial communities from Rauer Islands, Antarctica - Metagenome Filla 2 #698 | ecosystem: Environmental > Aquatic > Non-marine Saline and Alkaline > Saline | place...
GTGAGGGTAAGGGTGTAGCTGGCGTCCGCGCCCGCAAAATCGCTTGGCGCTGCGCCTGTGATCACCAGATCCGAGACATCAAATCCGGTCACCGGCTCGTTGAAGGTCACGGTGACAGGAAAGGCGCCCGGCACCACGGTCGTTGCGGTGGAGGTGATCAGCACGGTGGGCGCGCTGGCGTCGCGCTGAACGGTAAGGGGCGCGGCGGCGCTATTGGCGTTTCCAGCCGCGTCCAGGGCTGTTCCGGCGGCCACATTGACCGTCACCGCGCCATCGGCGGCGGGGGTGATGGTTGCGGTATAGCTTGCGCCAGACCCGGCAAACCCGGACGCCGCCGCGTTTACCAGCGTGAGATCCGAGATATCAAACCCGGTCACCGGCTCGGTGAAGGTCACGGTGAGCGGGAACGCGCGGGATACCGGGTCGGCTGACGGTGTGGCCAGCGTCACGCCAGGGCCGGTTATGTCATTTTGCACCTGGACGGTGTTGTTATTGGTCGCCGTGGGCGGTGTCTGCACAAGCAGATTGCCGGCCGTGTCCGCAATGCTGGGGCTGGCACCGACCGAGACCGATACCGGCCCGTTTAGATCCGCCAGATCACCGCCGCTGAGAACCATGCGCGCCACCGACTCTGATACCAGCGTGACTGCGGCAGTGGCGGTCGTTCCAGAAATGGCAAAATTGGCCGCATTCGCTGCGCTGGGATTAAGCGGCTCGCTAAAGGTGAACGTGAAGGTGAGGCTATCGGCAGCCGTGGGAGATTGAGCATCGGTTGCGATGCTGGTCAGGGTCGGCGCGATATTGTCCACCACCACCAGGCGCGCGGCCTGAGTGGCGATAAAGCCGGGATTGGAAAGAATTCTGTCACCTACGTCAGTCATATCCTGGCCGGCACTGACACCCAGCTCAATGGTTCCGTTCATCGTGGCCAGATCCCCGCCGCTGGCGGTCACCTCCAGATGAAAACTCTGCTGGACGAGGCTGAGATCGGCCGTCGTGCCGGACACCGTGAAATCGCTGGCGTCCACACTCACGCCCGGTGAGTTGCTCAGATCGATGCGCCAGACGACTGTGTCTGAATTGGTGGGCGAAGCGGCCGGATCAGCAAGGGACAGGTCGGTGAAGGTCCAGACGATATTTTCGAGTATGTAATTCTCCCACACGCCGGTCGGCGTTGTGTTGTCGAGCGTATTGCCGGCGAGGTCGGCGACCGTGGAGCTGACGCGCAGGCGGACCGTGCCGTTGAGATCAGCCAGATCGCCGCCGGAGGCGCGCACGCAGAACGTCGACTCCCCACGTTTGGAGAGGAGCTGCTTGCCGCCGCCATAGCTGCTCATTCGACGGCCAGGCCCGTCACCCTTACCGCGCGGACACATGATAGCGGTAGGGGTGGCGGTCGTTCCCTCAAGGCTGAGATTTGCAGAACTCAAAGTCACCGCCTCCGAGAACGTCAAGCGCCAGGTGAGTTCGTCGGCGTTGGTTTGCTCCGCGTCCGGGTCGAACCGCTCAATGCTCACAAGGCTGGGCGCGGTCCTGTCGACCGTGATCAACGCGAAGGCGCTGGTGGTGGAGCAGAAATTCCCGTTCGTAAGCACGGCACCGCCAAGGCTTTGAGCGTCGGTATTAGCATCACAGGCAAGCTGGTGCGTGGAACCCGGTGTAAGCCCGGTGACCGTAAGCGTGTAAGACGTGCCTGACCCGGAAACGGCGCTGATCGTCGCGCCGTTGGTTATAGTGAAGTCAGACGGATCAACGTTGAATACCGGCACGTCAAACGAGAGCGTGACCTGCGCCGTGGTTTGCGTTGTCGATGAACCACCGATGACGTTGGCTGTGAAGCTGGGAGCGCTGTTCTCAAGCGTGACCGCAAGGGGCGCCGACGTGGCTACGTTGCCCGCAATATCGGTCACCTCGGCGACCACGTCGGAGGTCCCACCGTTCCAATTGAGCGAGAGGACGACCGATCCGCCGCTGATCACACCGCTCCTGGACCGCCCGTCCTGCGACTCTGTGATGCGTACGCTGGCGCCCTCCTCTCCAGCGACGCTGAAATCGAAACTGCCGAAAGAGTAGCGATTGGTGACGTTGTCGTCGTCGAAGGGGCCTGCGTCGAAAGCGGCCAGAAGATCGGGCGTGTTGGCCACCACGGTGGTGTCGATGGTGATCTGCAAGCCGGTCGAAGCCGCGCTTTCATTACCTGCCGCATCAACCGCGACGGCGGTGATCGTGTGGGGCCCGTCCGGCAGCGTCATGTAGCTGGTGTATTCCACGCTGGTTGAGGGGGTGGCGCTCGAACCGATCTGGATCGATCCATTCCGGAAAAAGCGCACCTCCACCGTGTCGGTCGAGACCCCAGTCAAGAAAGTCGGCGTGTTATCGCTGGTAATGTTGTCGGTGCTGCTCGATCCAGTATCGCTGGCCGCCACGAGATCGATGGATGGAACCGCAGGCGGCGTAACATCCGTCCGTATGGCCATGGCGCGCTCGGTGGTGGTGGCCATGAGCGCAGCGGCGATCATAAGGCCTGTGAAGATACGCGCGCAGATGGATGTCAGCATGGTCCGTCCCCCAAAATTGAGTGTGGCTGGCGCGCCTGTCCCCAACGCGCCAGCCTGTCCCCCCAACCCGCTCGAGGAGAGACGAGTCCGAATGACGATGTTATCTAGGTGTCACATCCGTGCCCCGGACAATCGCCCGTTCGGGTGGGTCTGGCGGGTTTTGACAGGGTAGAAACCGGTGAATCAGCGCGTCCCAGGATAGCGTGGCTTTGGCGCCTCACCCGTTCGGGTGGGCGGCTCCGCCGCCGGCCCGTTGACAGCCGGGTGATCGGGCCTACGGTCCGGCGCGTTTTTGCGATCTTTCAGGTGCCAGCCTGACCTTTGGAGACATGATGCCGAAAACGCCTGCCAAGCTTGTCATCGTTGATGACCATCGCCTGTTCGCCGACGGGTTTGCGGCGCTGAACGCGGCCGATGGTGACCGGTATGAGATCACCGCCTATGACGCTCCAGAAGCGTTTCTGACTGCGATGTCGGAGGGGCTCGCCCCGAATCTCGTGATCCTTGATCTGGTCATGAAGCAGATGAACGGGCTGACGGTTCTGGCCGCGCTTCGAAATGGTGGTGCCAGGTTTCCCGTGCTCATGCTGTCTGGAATTTCTGACGATCCGCCCATCAACGAGATGCGCGCGCTCGGGGCGAACGGCTTCCTGCACAAAAGTGCCGATCAGGAGGCGCTCATAAGCGCCATCGACTCCCTGCTTGAAGGCGGCTCACTCTTTGAGCCACCGGACGGGGAAGACGATGTTTACGATGCGGGTTTCCAGCCGCCGACGCTGGCAGCACGCCAGATTGAAGTGCTCGCCCTGATCAGCGAGGGCGCAAGCAACCGCATCATCGCCGAGACGCTGGAGATCAGTGAAAACACGGTGAAGTCCCACCTGCGCGCGCTTTATGCGGCGCTCGGGGCCAAATCGCGCACCGGCGCGGTGCGAAAGGCGCAGATGCTGGGCCTGATCTAGGGTTCAAACCGCTGCGGCAGTTGCTTCCATGATCAGCGCGCGCAGCGCACCGGGATCAGCTGGCTTGGTCAGAACGCAAAGGCCCGGTGCATCGCGCACGGTGTCGAAGCCGGAAATATCGCCGGTCAGCAGCACGGCAGGGATTGGTGCGCCGGCGGCGCGGCGAACGCTTTCCAGGGCTTCCACCCCGTCCTCATTGGCGGCCAGGCGCTTGTCCACCACGGCGAAGGCTGGGTTCTCGCCGATGAGGGTCAGCATTGTCAGCGCGCGCGGGCCGCTTTCGGCGGCGACCACACGGCAGCCCCAGTCGGTGAGCAGGCGGGAAAGCCCGTCGCGCACGGCCTCGTCATCCTCGATCACCAGGATCAGCGGAGCGCCGCCGATTGTCGCGGTTCGCGGCGATTGAACGCGCGGTGCGGGCACCGGGCGAGACGGCGGCGCCGGTACCAAGGCTGCTGCCGGCTCCAGCAAGACACCCGCCCGCGTGCCGACCCCCGGTGTGCTTTCAAAATACAAGGGTGCTTCCAGAGCGCCAGCGAGATGTTCCACAATGGAGAGGCCAAGGCCGAGCCCGTCGCCGGCAGCCGGATCAAGGCGCACAAAAGCCTCGAAAATCCGCGCCTTGTCCGCCTCGCTTACGCCGGGGCCGGTGTCGATGACCTCCACCACAACGCGGTCATTCTCGCGCCGGCTGACAAGCTCGACCCGGCCGCCGGGCCGGGTGAACTTCACGGCATTGGCTGTCAGATTGCGCAGGATCCGGGACAAGATTGCCGGATCGGTGTCCGCGCTCAGGGCCGCACCGCTGACGGTCAAAATCACACCGCGCCGGGCCGCTTCGGCTTCGAACAGAGAGCGCGCTTCATTCAGCAGGGGGTCTATCGCGGTGGGCCGGCGGCGCACCTGCACCGCGCCGCCTTCGACGCGCGCGCCGTCGACCACGGCATCCAGCAATTCCTTCTGGGTGCGCCACGCCGCTTCGATACGGTCGAGCAGCTCGCGCTGCTCGGGCCGGTCGAGATAGGCACGCAGCGCGGTCATCATGAAGCCCTGCGCCTGTAGCGGCTGGGCCATGTCGTGACTGGTGGCGGCGAGCAGGCGTGATTTGGCGAAATTGGCGCGCTCCAGCTCTTCTGTCTTGGCTTGCAAGCGCTCGGACAGCTTGCGGTGGCGCTGTGCGGCCAGGGAGTCGCGGGTCTGAATCTCCGCCCGCCCACTGACCAGCACGCCAAAACCGTAAAAGATCAGAAGGCCGATGCCGATGACGCGCAACGGCCCGTCGACCGCAACGAGCCAGTAGCAGGCAAACGGAAGAACCATGGTTGTGGACAACGCAATGAACGCGGGCCGGTATTCGGCGCTGGGCAGCATGCCGCCTAGCGTGATCGAGGAGACCATGTTGATGGTGATGAACATGTGCAGCAGGGACGTCTGGTCGAGATAGCCGACGGCAAGGCCGGCCCACAGGGCACCGGTTGCGCTGGAAATCAGCGTATGGCCGCGCAGATACATCGCCGCGTTCGCGGCGTTTACCCCGTCTGGCGCGGCCACGCGTGGATATAGCGCAACGCCAGCCACCATCAGGCTGGTGAGCGCAAACCACAGGGCCGCGTAGGCGTAATCGCCCGCAAACACCATCAGCGCTGTGAGATAGAGAATGACGCCCTCAACAATGAGACAGGAGGAGCGCGTGCGCTGTTTCAGCAGGCGCGCCTGCGCCAGCCGCAGGCCTGGCAGATCGTCAGGCCCCTCATCCGGCGCGGAGGCGAAAGCGTTGGTCATGGCACAGCCTCCTTCTCAAGGGCACGGTTCCAGTAAGCTGAGTGTGACCAAGCCGGGCGCTTGCCGCAATCGCCCTAACGGGTGGGTGGTTTTTTGGTCAGGGTTTCCACGATCCGGGCGTGGGCGTCGTGATCAATCTGATAGCCCGAGGCCAAAACGGCCGTGAGGCCCATAAAGCCGGACGGCAGGACGCTGACCAAAAGTGCGAGCCCCCAGGCCGGGCCGATGCCAGGTTCAACGCCTTGCCCGATCACCGCCAGCCCGCCAGCGACGCAGAGGAGGGCAAGCCCGCTCGCGATCTTCTGGGTCAGGGTGAACAGACCAAAGACACGCGCCTCGACGCGCTCACCGGTCTGAAGGTGGCCGTAATCGACGACGTCTGCGGCCATGGACCAGAGCATGACGGGAATGGCGGCCAGTCCTGCGCCCGCAATGACCAGCGCCGTCAGGGTCATCATGGGGCCCGGCGCCAGACTGACGCCGGCAAACCCCGCGCCTGCAATGATCGCTCCTGACATCATCGCCACGCGCTTGGATGATCTCTTTGCCACAAGGGGCCAGACTGGCGCCATCACCAGGCTCGCCAGTGTGGGGGCGGCCAATAGCAGCGCCGCAAAATCGGTGAGGGCCGGGCGCGCCTCGATGAAAAACAGCACGGCGCCGGCGAACATGGCGTAGCCCAGTGTGGCGCTGATCATGATCCAGAGCAGGCGCTGCAGCGGCTTTACCGCCCTTGCATGAGAGACAAGGCCAGAAACGGCGGTGCGATAGCTGTGCAATCCGCGCGTGCTCACCGCCGGCACCGCGTGAGCCTCGCGCACACCCAGCCCTGTCATGAGCAGAAAAACCGTTCCGGCGGCACCCACCAGCAAGGCCGCCAGAGCATAGCCGGTATTGCTGCCCCCGCCGGCCTGGACGATCAGAGGGGTCGCCACCGCGACGCCGAGGCCACCAATTGCTGCGCCCACGACACGCGCTGCAGTGAAGCTGGAGCGGTCGCGGCCATCCAGGGTCAGGCGGGCGGGCAGCGCATTATAGGGCATGCTCGCCAGCGTGTAGGCGGTGCGAAACACCAGATGGGTCACGAGCGCCCATAGGCAGACGAGCCAGAGCGCGCCGCCCGGCGTGATGAACAGGGCGAGATAAGACAGACCCGCCAGGGGAGCCGCGCGGGCGATCAATCCGGCATAGGGCCTGCCGCGCGCGGCCCGGCGCTCGGCGTAGGCGGCGGCGATCGGATCGGTGACCGCGTCCCAGACCAGACCCGCCAGAATTATGGCACCGGCGGCCAGCGCAGGAATCCCTGCGATTTCGGTGTAAAAGTATAAAAGAAAAAGTGCCGCGCCTTGCCAAAACAACAAGAAGCCGGCGTCTCCCACGCCATAGGCTGCGCGTTGCACCAGCCGGCCGGGGCGCAGCGCGATGGCGTCCGGTGATCTTGAATCCGGGCCGGAATTTCCGGGCCAGGTGCTCATGACGCCGATATCTGCCGCCATGAAATAACCGGCGCGCGGCGCAGATGTTTGAAGCGGACCCGGTGCTCTGACCGGCGGACTGGATCAAGCGGCACAGCCGCAAGAATTTCTGCGGGCCATGTCGTCAAAAAACGAAACGGATCTGTCATTTAGCCACGCTAGAAAGCGCGGTGAGACGGTTCAAGGCATTTTCTTCCAACTGGAGCGCCGCAAGACAGGGCAATGCTGTCGGACAATCGCGAACGGGCGAGGGCGGTTTTCCCCAACGCAGGGCAGCGTTCCGTGTATGCCAGCCAGCACACGGATGCTCATGGGAGTTTCAGATAAAACCCTGCAGCGAAAATCTGTACTGATACCTATCGCCGATATTATATTAAATTACTGTTTTTAAATGATATTAATCTAATCCATACTATCGAATACCGCATTTTAGCCTTTCTCCTGACCGCGCCCTCCAGCCATGTCCATAGCCTGACACCCACGGCGATGACGCGATCCTCTGAGCGCTATTTTTCGCAAAACGCTTCGTCGTGATTGATCTACCCATCGCAGTGATTGCGTTTTCGAAATCAGACCCAGGCTCATACCGGCACCAGCTGACGCCGGTGCGCGAGCGCTGCGCCACGCGGGGTTTGAAATCGAGTGCGGCGTTCTAGCTATCCTGACCGGTGCGTGCCCGCGCTCATGGGTAGGCTCTTCCCCACTGGGAAAATTGGAACGGATAGGTAGGGGCGGGTCATGAAAGGCTTTGGCCGACCTTGATGCCGGTCGCTCTGAGCCAGGGTCTGTGCTTAGTGCTCTCAGATTTTTCGTGGCAAAACGACCAGGACGCGTAGCGGAGTTCCCATGTCAGATACGCAAGCCTACGCAGAGTCAAAACGACCTGGCTCACGCAATATCAGTGTCCTTCGTGCCCTGGTGCCGTTTTTCAAGCCGTATACCGGCCTTTGCCTTCTGGCCGTATTCGCCTTGGTCCTGACGGCGGCGGTCTCGCTTGTCCTGCCGCTTGCCGCGCGCAGCGTCGTTGACGGTTTCACTGACGGCGATTTCTCACGGCTCGACACCTACTTTACGGGCGCGTTCGGCCTTGCGGCCTTATTCGCTGCCGGCACGTCTATGCGCTACTGGCTGGTGACAAGGCTGGGCGAGCGCGTGGTTGCCGATATTCGCAAAGCGGTGTTCGACCGGATGCTGGGTATTAGCCCAGCGTATTTCGAACGCTTGCTCACCGGCGAGATCCTAAGCCGGATCACGACGGATACGACGCTCCTGCTGGCGGTTGTGAGCACGTCCATTTCCTGGTTCCTCCGCAATATTCTGGTGCTGTTTGGCGGGCTGGTTCTGATGCTCTGGACCACGCCGAAACTCACCGGGCTGGTCCTGCTGATCGTGCCACTCCTCATGCTGCCGATCATCGCGCTTGGGCGACGCCTGCGCACGCTGAGCCGTGAAAATCAGGACTGGATTGCGGCTTCATCGGGCAATGCATCCGAGGCGCTTTTGTCCATTCAGACGGTGCAGGCCTTCACCCATGAGCGTGAAAGCCGCAAAACCTTCGCCGACGTGACCGAACGCAGCTATGACAGCGCGCGCCGCCGCATCACCGTACGCGCCCAATTGACCGCAATTGTCATATTCGTCGTTTTCTCTGGGATCATCAGCGTGCTCTGGATGGGCGCGCGCGATGTGAGCTCCGGCACGATGACACCCGGCGAGCTCATCCAGTTCCTGTTCCTGGCCGGGATCGTGGCGGGAGCCGTCGCCGCGCTTTCTGAACTCTGGACCGAGCTTCAGAGAGCCGCGGGCGCCACCGAGCGGTTGGTGGAGCTGCTCCACGCGACTGACACCGTTCGCGATCCGGTACAGCCGATCACTCTGCCCGAACCCGTCAAGGGCGCGATCGAGCTTGAGGGCGTAACTTTTCACTATGAGACCCGCCCGGACGTGCCTGCGCTGCATGGCGTATCGCTGTCAGTTGCGCCGGGCGAGACCGTCGCCCTGGTGGGACCGTCTGGCGCGGGCAAGTCGACGGTCATCCAGCTCCTGCTGCGGTTTTATGAACCGCAGACAGGGTCGGTGAAGCTCGACGGTGTGGACCTCGCGGATATGGCGCGGCCTGATTTTCGGCGCTTTCTGTCACTGGTGCCCCAGGACCCGGTGATTTTCGCCGCGTCAGCGCGCGAAAACATTCGCTTTGGCCGCGCAGACGCCACGGACGAACAAGTCGAAACGGCTGCGCGCGCCGCAGCTGCCCATGATTTCATCAAGGCGCTGCCCGAGGGATATGAGACCTATGTTGGTGAGCGCGGCGTTATGTTGTCGGGCGGCCAGCGCCAGCGCATCGCCATCGCTCGGGCGATTTTGCGCGACGCCCCCATTCTATTGCTCGACGAAGCCACCAGCGCACTCGACGCCGAGAGCGAACGCGCCGTGCAGGAGGCCGTTGATCATCTGGCGCACAACCGCACGACCCTGATCATCGCCCACCGCCTAGCGACGGTGAAGAAGGCGGATCGGATCGTCGTCATGGATGAGGGCCGCATCGTCGCGGAAGGCACACATGAAAAGCTTGTCGCCGATGGCGGTCTATACGCGCGGCTTGCGCGGCTGCAATTTACCGAAGGATAGCTGGCGCGCGCTTGGCGCTCGATAACCCTGGAGCGAAGTGGCGTCAGATGACCGCGCGCCGGCCGGCAATATCACGCCACGCTGGATCATGGCGCCAATCGATGCCGCGTTCATGGTGCAGGTCCTCAACGTTCGGTACCAGTAGCGAGACGCAGAGTTACAGCATCACCGGAAGCCAGATGATTTGAGGTGCAGTTTTAAAAAGTGGGAGCGGACTTTTCTGCCCTCGAGGGCCTGAACATGGGGCAGGGCGGCTCAAGCGGTTTTCCTCTGGCAGGAGCGGTGGGTGCCTTGATTCTTGAGCCAGCTTCGCTTCGCCTGACTACGCCGCTATGAGGGTTTACGAAAAAGCCGCAATTCAATCTGGTCGCCATACCCTTTTGGGGGGATAGAACATCCGTTCGACCTATGAAAAGCTGAATGGCAAGCGTGGTTCAGTGCCTTTTCCGGGGTCGCCGTCTTATGCCCCAGTTTATGCCCCAGTGCGGTTTCGGCCCTGGCAATAGCTCATCATGGAGACGTGCGATGAAGTGGGTTCCTGTAGTTTTGCTTACCGCTTTCGGGCTTGCGGCCTGTAACAGCGATGGAGAGCAAGCCGGCCAGATTGATGACTGCAGCGTCATTCAGTCGATCAACACATCGCGGGCTGACACGCCGCCGTTTTCAAGTCTTCGCGGCGAACCCGTGACCCTCGGCGATATGGTTTTGGACAACCAGTATCTCGCGGAGCGGTCCCCGTTTGGGGCACAATGCGAGATCTCGACGATAGACCAGTTCTTCGGGACAGACACGGATCTGCACCTGTATGGCTGCTCGCTCTATGAGCGCGCAGGAAGTTTTGATCGTGAAGCGCGTGAGGTCGAAGCGCGCGCCCTGTTTGATGAGGCAAGGACCACCCTAACCCAATGTCTGGGCTCAGAATGGGAGGTCGTGGAGACCACGCAAAACGCGAACTTTGAAGTTTATCACAAGATTAAGCTTACCCCTCCAGAGGGCGCGGCTGTGATCGCTGACTTCACCGTCGACATGATGTTTCTGACACTCGCCTACACACCGCTCATGAACCAGCCGGGCAGGGGGACGGGCTGGCGTGTGCAGTTCCAGGCCCAGCAGCCTTCCGAGTAGCGGTTGCAAGCGGGGCTCACCGCCGCGATCGCAGGCGTGCGGCCGGGCGCCCCATGGCTCCCTGGTTTATTGTAAACGCCTGCTGCTTCTTTGGCCCGTGGTGAGAAGGTTGGCGAGCGCGCGGGGAGCGGAGCTCTCCACTTGCTCGAGCGGCCGGCGCGCTGCGGGCGTCAGCCCGCCGAGGGATGAGTGAAGCCGGTGGTGGATATAGTCGTGGCACTATAGTGCCAACATCTTGCGGGGTGCTGTCAGACAAACGCGAACGAAGCTCTGAAATCGATGTGTAGGCCATCAAGCGGCCAGCAGGTGATGCCAAGCGGCGAGGGCCGCGTTGCGCAGGCCCTTGAAGCGGGGCGGGCGTTTGAGTGATTGACCGTGATTGAGGTGGTTGTGGACGGATGCGTGGGTCGCGGCGACCTTTTGCGGACTTCGCATCTGCCTGAGCCGGCCCATGGACCGATTACCGCCAGGCGGGTGATCCCGGGCGCGCTCTTAAAGTATGGGAGCGGGTTGCTCATCGGGCAACGCTACGGAGCACGGTAAAGCGACTCACGCGCGTTTCTTCTGACAGAACCCGGTGAGCGCGTCATGGACCGCAGCTTCGCTGAGGCGGGGGTCATGGGCTCGGGTGGTGGCGATCTTTGGATCGCTGAAGAGACGCTGCGATGCAATGAGGCCTTCGGTACCGGACCGCACTCACCCGGGTTTCGCCACCATGAGCCATGTCGCCGCCACCAGCGGCGCTGTGGCCACCAGCCCCCACACCAGCCAGCGCCTTGAAAGCGCGCGATACTGTTCGCCCGCATCGTCGGGTGCAAACGCCTTCGCCAGCCTGGCCTGGGTCACCTGAATTGGTACGAGCACCAGAAGCCAGATCAGGCCTGACAGTAAGAAGAGGATCTGGCTCCAGAGCAGCCAGCCTTCATTCAGTGTGTAGCCTGCCGAAAAGGCCATGAAGTAACCGCTGCCCATGGTCAGCGCCACGCCCCAGAGCGTCATGGACCAGTCGGTATAGGTGACGAGCTTTTGGGCAAAGCCCAGCACTTCCGGGCGTCCGTCGCGGTCAGCAAAGAATTTCCAGATCGCTGTTACGGTGATGTTCCCCATTAGCAGGACAATGCCCGTGATATGCAGATATTTGGCTACGTCATACATCATTGAATACGCACTGCCCCTCAATCGTAAGCGTCCGCTGGCGCCGCTTGGTGCTGTCAGACAAACGCGAGCCGGTCTCGGATATCACGCCACGCAAGTTTACGCTGCCAGCAGCTGGCGCCACGCGGCGAGCGCCTCATCGCGGAGGTCCTCAAAGCGCGTGCGGCGTTTGAGCGAGCGATCATGATTGAGGTGGTTACGAACAGATGCGTGGTCGGCGGCGCATTTTTGCAGACGTCGCATCGGCCTGAGCCGGGGCGTGGACCGATCACCGCCGGGCGGGCGATCTCGGGCGAGGTCTTAAGGTGTCGGACTGGGTTGCTCATCGGCAAATGCTACGAAGCCGGGCGGGGCGACTCAAGCGCTTTTCCTCTAACAGAACCTTCTAAGGTGCTGTTTATGAATTAAAATAGATGCGCTCTGGCGGCCGGGGTACCGGTCTCTATCGGTTTCTACGCCTTGGTCGCGGGCTGGGCTCTGGAGGTTTTGAGATGCTCAAGGAAGGCCTGCACCTTGGTCGTGCGGTGCAGGTCGACATGGGTGACGATCCAGAGGGCGGTAGACCATGTATCGCCTAGGTATGACCTCCACAAGTTCGGGCCGGACACGCGCATCGTGGGCGGCAAGAAACCCCAGCCCCAGGCCCTCGCAAACGGCGCTGTGCAGGACCTCTGGTCCGTGGTGTCGAGGGCCAGCGCCGCGCGCTTAACATTGGACGTCATCCAGTCCGCGAATGGTATCCGGCTGGACTGGCCGATAGCGCCAACAAAACGGTGTCCGTCGAGCAGGTCCGGGCCGGGATGCCCGGCGCGGTCGATATAGGCCTGGCTGGCATAGAGCCCGAATTGCACGCGCCCGAACAAGGTGACGACATAGTCGGGCACTTCGGTCTTCGCGCCTGTGCGGATGGCGACGTGCGCCTCACCATGCTCGAGCCGGGCCAGCTGCGTCCCGGCCAGGAATTCAAGTGCGATTTGAGGATGGGCGAGATGGAAGTCGCGGATCGCCGGCATCACCAGCGGCGAGACTTCGGCCATGGCGGTCACGATCAGCGATCCCGAGAGTTGCCCGGCCTTGCTTCGGCTGCGCCCTTCAAGATTGACGAACATCGCGTCCGCCCGACCGGCGACCTCGAGCATGTCCTGCCCCGCGTCCGTGAGCGTGTAGCCGCGCGCGTGGCGCTGAAAGAGCTTTACGCCCAGCCGTCCTTCGATTGCGTCGATGTGACGGATGACAGTCGCATGATGCACGCCCAGAACTTCGGCCGCGCCGCTGACCGTGCCCATTCGCGCCACCTGATAGGCCGTGCGCACTTCGTCCCAGTTATCCATGATGCCCTCTGTGCGTTGGAGAAC
>Ga0136600_1001093_pt1 | contig 13015 bp, 8 predicted proteins | sample AntRauMFilla2698_FD_104634 | JGI IMG/M metagenome (GOLD analysis project Ga0136600, IMG submission 104634) | Saline lake microbial communities from Rauer Islands, Antarctica - Metagenome Filla 2 #698 | ecosystem: Environmental > Aquatic > Non-marine Saline and Alkaline > Saline | place...
ATCGCGCCTACGGGCGGGGTCTGCCGCTGGTGGCCACCAATGAGCCCTACTTTGTCACCGCTGCCAGTCATGGTGCCCATGATGCGCTCCTGTGCATTGCGGAGGGTGCCTATGTCAGCCAGACCGACCGGCGCCAGGTCACCGCCGAGCATTATTTCAAGTCCGCCGCCGAGATGGCCGAGCGGTTTTCCGATCTGCCCGAGGCGATCGAGGCGACCGTGGAGATCGCCCGGCGCTGCGCCTTTCGCCCGCGCACCCTGGCACCAATCCTTCCCAGCTTTCCCACAACTGGCGCCCGCGACGAGGCGGCGGAGCTGCGCGCCCAGGCCATGGCCGGGCTTGATGCGCGCCTTGAGAAGATCGAGCCCTCGGCGACACGCGAAGCCTATGATGCGCGCCTGGAATACGAGCTGGGCATCATTGAGGGCATGGGCTTTCCCGGCTATTTCCTGATCGTCTCCGACTTCATCAAATGGGCGAAGTCCAACGGCATTCCGGTGGGGCCGGGCCGGGGGTCGGGTGCGGGCTCGCTGGTGGCCTGGGTTTTGACCATTACCGATCTGGATCCGCTGCGCTTCGGGCTCTTGTTTGAGCGCTTCTTGAATCCTGAGCGGGTGTCCATGCCCGACTTCGACGTGGACTTCTGCCAGGACCGGCGCGGCGAGGTGATCCGATATGTAAAGGATCAGTACGGTGCCGACCGCGTGGCTCAGATCATCACCTTCGGTACCTTGCAGGCGCGCGCCGTGGTGCGCGATGTGGGCCGGGTGCTGCAGCTGCCCTTCGGGCTTGTGGACCGCATCGCCAAGCTGGTGCCCAACAATCCCGCCCAGCCCACCACGCTGGCCGAAGCTGTAAAGCAGGAACCAAAGCTTCAGGCCATGCGCGACGAGGACGATCAGGTCGCGCGCCTGATCGAGGTGGCGTTGCAGCTTGAAGGCATGTTCCGCAATGCCTCCACCCACGCCGCCGGCGTGGTGATCGGCGACCGGCCGCTGCAGGAGCTGGTGCCGCTGTATCAGGATCCGCGCTCGGATTTGCCAGCCACCCAGTTCAACATGAAATGGGTCGAACCCGCCGGCCTTGTTAAGTTCGACTTTCTGGGCCTGAAGACGCTCACCGTGATCGCCCGCGCGCTGGATTATATCGAGCTGGCCGGGGATGAGCGCCCGGACCTGGAAGCGCTGGGGTTTGATGATCCGGCGACCTATGAGCTGCTGTCGTCTGGCGGGTCCATCGGCGTGTTCCAGCTGGAATCCACCGGCATGCGCGACACGCTGCGCAAGCTGAAGCCGGATACGATTGAGGACGTGATCGCGCTGATCTCGCTCTATCGTCCCGGCCCGATGAAAAACATCGATGTCTATGTGGACCGCAAGTTCGGCCGCGCCGAGCCCGATTATCTTCACCCGGAGCTGGAGAAGGTGCTCAAGGAGACCTTCGGCGTCATCATCTATCAGGAACAGGTGATGCAGATCGCCCAGATCCTGTCTGGGTACTCGCTGGGCGAAGCTGATTTGCTGCGCCGGGCCATGGGCAAGAAAAAGCCTGAAGAGATGGCCAAGCAGCGCGAGCGCTTTCAGGAGGGCGCACAAAAGCATGGCCTGACGCAGGACCGGGCCGATTATATCTTCGATCTGGTCGCGGAATTTGCCGGCTATGGCTTCAACAAATCCCACGCCGCCGCCTACGCGCTCATCGCCTATCGCACCGGCTGGCTGAAAGCCAATCACCCGGTGGCCTTCATGGCCGCGCTCATGAGCCTGGATATGGCCAACACCGACAAGCTTGCTGTGTTCTTCCAGGAGACACGCCGCATGGGGCTCGAGGTGCTGCCACCGGATGTGAACGCCAGCCGGGCTGATTTTTCGGTGGAGGCGGGCAAGGTGCGCTACGCGCTCGGTGCCATCCGTAATGTGGGCTTCTCGGCCATGGAGCATGTGGTGGCGGTGCGTGGCGAAGGCGGGCCGTTCAAGGATCTCTATGATTTTGCCGAGCGGGTCGATCCGCGCCAGGTGAACAAGCGGGCCTTTGAAAATCTCGCGCGTGCCGGCGCGTTTGACTCCATGGAGCCCGATCGCGCGCGGGCGCTATCGGCGGCTGAAACCCTGCTGGGCATGGCTCAGAACGCCCATCAGGAGCGTGAAAGCGCTCAGGTCTCCCTGTTTGGCGGGGGCGGTGAGGGCGGCGCCTCGGGGCTCGCCAGGCCGCGCCTGCCGGATGTGGAGCCGTTTGATCCCGCACGCCGTCTTGACGAGGAGCTGGCCGCGATCGGGTTTTATCTCTCCGGGCATCCGCTGGACGATATGGGGCCATCGCTGGCCCGGCGCGGCGTGGTGCTGTTCGCCGACCTTCCAGCCAAGGCGGCGGAGGGCGCCCGCGCGGCGCGCATGGCCGCGGTTGTGCGGCGCCGGCAGGAGAAGGTGTCGCGGCGCTCCGGCGAGAAATTTGCCTTCGTCACCCTGTCCGATCCGTCTGGCGAGTTCGAGGCGCTGGTGCCCCCCAAGGTGCTGCGCGAAATTCGCGACGTGCTCGAACCGGGCGGGGCGGTGATTCTGGCAGCCAAGATCGAGGAACAGGACGAAGGTCTGCGCCTGATCATTGATGGGGCCGACGTGCTTGATCCCAATGCCGCCGAGCACAACGGTGCTGGCGTGCGCATCCATGTCGACGCGCTTGAATGCCTGGATCCGCTGAAAAAACGCATTGAGCGCGCCGATGGCCGGGAGGGGCCGCGCGGCGGTGTTCATCTGGTCGTGCCGCTGAGTGATGGCCGCTGCGCGGAAATTCGCCTGCCGGGCCGGCATGCCATTGACCCGGCTGCGCGAGCCGCGTTCAAGGCGGTGAGCGGCGTGCTTGAGGTGGAACAGCTTTAGGCGGGCGCCGACGACGCCCGATCCGTGACGCCCGACCCGTGATGCCCGAACTGCGACGCCCGGCCCGTGACGCCCGACTTGCGGCGCCTGGGCCGGACAGCGGCGAGGGCGGCGAGCTGCGACGCGGGATGCGTTTGCGGCGGCTTGGTGGCGTGCGCAGTCTTGAACGCGGCTGATCGCTTGCGGGCGAGCTCACATCCCCGTATAAGCGCGCGCGATCCCGCACGCGGAGCTCGGCGCCTGAATGGTCAGGTGTCGCTCCGGTGCCGCGCCGCGTGTTTCCTTTACTGGAAAGGCTCGGCCGGCTCCGCTCCGCGGAGGCCAACCGGAAAAGGAAACGATCAGATGGCCCTTCCCGAATTCTCCATGCGTCAGCTTTTGGAAGCCGGCGCTCACTTTGGACACCAGACTCACCGCTGGAACCCGAAGATGAAAACCTTCATCTTTGGCGAGCGCTCCAACATTCACATCATCGACCTGTCGCAGACCGTTCCGCTGCTGCACCAGGCGCTGGTAAAAGTGCGTGACGTTGCCGCTTCGGGCGGCCGCATCCTGTTTGTCGGCACCAAGCGCCAGGCCTCCGAGCCGATCGCGCTGGCCGCTCAGCGCTGTGCGCAATATTACATGAACCATCGCTGGCTGGGTGGTACGCTCACCAACTGGCAGACCATCTCCCATTCGATCGCGCGCCTGCGCGAGCTGGAAGGTCTGCTGGACGCCGAGGGCGGCCCGACCGGCCTGACCAAAAAAGAAATCCTGATGCTCACCCGTGAGCGCGAGAAGCTTGAGCGCTCGCTGGGCGGCATCAAGGAAATGGGCGGCACCCCCGACCTGATGTTCGTGATCGACACCAATAAAGAAGCGATTGCGATTCAGGAGGCCAAGCGCCTGAACATCCCGGTTGTTGCGATCCTGGACACCAATTGCGACCCCGATCCCATTGATTTCCCGATCCCGGGCAATGATGACGCGGCGCGTGCCCTGTCGCTTTACTGCGACCTGATCGCGGAAGCCGTGCTTGACGGCATCTCTGACAGCCAGGGTGCGTTCGGTATGGATATGGGCGAGAGCGAAGCGCCCAGCGAAGCCCAGCTGGGCCTTTCTGGTTCCGATGCGGCCGCCGACGCAGCTGAAGCCGCGCCGGCCGAGCCTGCCGCTGCAGCTGCGCCGCCCGAGCCGGCCGCGGAAACCGCGCCGACGAAGGCCGCCGCAGAAAAGGCCAAGCCGGACGTGGACGCCGCCAAGGCCGCCGAGCCTGAAGCGGCGCCCGCTGCTGAAGCCGGTCCGCAAGAAGACGCCAAGACCGAATAGCGTACAGCGCTTTTTCAAGGAGACCTCCCCATGGCTCAGATTACAGCCGCCCTCGTCAAAGAGCTTCGCGACAAGACCGGCGCGGGCATGATGGATTGCAAGAAGGCGCTGGCCGAAACCGACGGTGACGTCGCGGCCGCCGTCGACTGGCTGCGCAAGAAAGGCCTGTCCAAGGCTGCCAAGAAGGCCGACCGTGTTGCCGCCGAAGGTCTTGTGGCCGTCGCCGCCCATGACCGGGGCGCTGGCATGGCCGCCGCCGCTGTGGAAGTGAACTCGGAGACCGACTTTGTCGCGCGCAACGAGATCTTCCAGGGCGCGGTTGCCGAGATCGCCCAGCTGGCGATCGATACACCCGACGTTGAAAAGCTGACTGCAGCCAAAACCGCCAACGGGTCGAGCGTGTCCGACACGCTCACCAACCTGATCGCCACGATTGGCGAGAACATGTCCGTGCGCCGCGCGGCGGCTCTGTCCGTCGATCCTGGCGTCGTGGCGGCCTATGTTCACAACGCCGCTGCCGAGAATATGGGCAAGATCGGTGTTCTGGTGGCGTTGAAGTCCGAAGGTGACAAGGCTGTGCTGCTCGAGCTTGGCCGCAAGATCGCCATGCACGTGGCTGCCGCTTCGCCGTCGCCGGCCGTGGCTGTGACCGAAGCCGAGGTGGACACCGCCATTGTTGACAAGGAGCGTGAGGTCTTTGCTGACCAGGCGCGCCAGGCGGGCAAGCCGGACAACATCATCGAGAAAATGGTCGAAGGCCGCCTGCGCAAATTCTATGCGGAAGTGGTGCTTTTGAAGCAGCCCTTCGTGTTCGACCCCGACAAGTCGGTGGGCGACGCGGTCAAGGCGGCTGAAGCCGAAGCCGGCGCGCCCATCGAACTCACCGGTTTTGCCCGGATGGTTCTGGGTGAGGGCGTTGAAAAGAAACAGGAAGACTTCGCCGCCGAAGTGGCCGCCGCAGCCAAGGGCTAAAGTCTTCTCTAGGCATGGCGAAGCCCGGGCGTTATCACGCTCGGGCTTTGTCGCGTCAGGGGCGCGCAGAGACGAATCAATGAGGTGACCGGCTTGACCGACGACGCACCATCACTGGCGAAGACGCCGCGCGGCCGTTTTAAACGGGTGCTACTCAAAATATCCGGCGAAGTGCTCATGGGCGACGAAGCCTACGGCATCGACATGACCACCGCCGACCGGATCGCGCGCGAAGTGGGCGACGCGGTGGAGGCGGGATACGAGCTTTGCCTGGTGATCGGCGGCGGCAACATCTTTCGCGGACTGTCTGCGGCCGCTAAGGGCATGGAGCGCGCTGCCGCCGATTATATGGGCATGCTGGCCACCATCATGAACGCTCTGGCCATGCAGACGGCGCTGGAGCGCGTCGGCGTGTCAACACGGGTGCAGTCGGCGATTCCCATGACCACGGTGTGTGAGCCCTATATTCGCCGGCGCGCCATCCGGCATATGGAAAAGGGCCGGGTGGTGATCTTCGCGGCCGGCACTGGCAATCCGTTTTTCACGACCGACACGGCTGCGGCCCTGCGCGCAGCGGAGATGGGCTGCGACGCCTTGTTCAAAGGCACCAGCGTAGACGGTGTCTACAGCGACGATCCGCGCAAGAACTCCAAGGCAGAGCGGTTTGAAACCCTTGACTATATGGACGTTCTGGCGCGCGATCTTAAGGTCATGGACGCCTCGGCGGTGACGCTGATGCGCGATAATCAGATCCCGATCGTGGTGTTCAATATCCGCGAGAAGGGCGGACTCGCCCGGGTCCTCGAAGGCGAGGGCACGTGCACGATCGTCGGCGGTTCACCGCGCGGCGGATAATGGGAGGTATTCATGTCGGGTTTCGACATTAACGACATCACACGACGCATGGACGGAGCAGTTGAGTCGCTGAAGAAGGAATTTGGCGGCCTTCGTACCGGACGCGCCTCAGCCAGCCTGCTCGATCCGATCAAGGTAGAAGCCTACGGCACGCCCACGCCGATCAATCAGGTGGGCACCGTTACCGTACCGGAATCGCGCATGATCTCGGTCCAGGTCTGGGACCATAATCTGGCTCAGGCCGTGGACAAGGCGATCCGCAATTCCTCGCTGGGCCTGAACCCGGTGATGGAGGGGCCCTCCATCCGCATCCCGATCCCGCCGCTCAACGAGGAGCGCCGCGCTGAGCTGGCCAAGACGGCCGGCAGCTATGCAGAGCAGGCCCGTATTGCCGTGCGCAATGTGCGGCGCGACGGCATGGACAGCCTGAAAAAAGCCGAAAAAGATGGCGAAATTGGCGAGGACGAGCAGAAGAAGCGCTCCGATCAGGTGCAAAAAGCGACCGACGCCAAGATTTCCGAAATCGACGAAATGCTGAGAAGCAAGCAGGACGAAATTACCCAGGTCTGATCCGCGCGCCGGACGGACGAGGAGGCGACGATTTATGGCCGATACCGAGCGGTCCTTGACGGTCCCCCGCCACGTGGCGGTGATTATGGACGGCAATGGCCGCTGGGCGGCCAAGCGTGGCCGCCCGCGCGCGTTCGGTCATCGTGAAGGTGTGGAGGCGGTACGCCGCGCGGTTCGTGCGGCGGGTGATATGGGCGTGACCCATCTCACCCTGTTCAGCTTTTCCACCGAGAACTGGCGCCGGCCGATTGATGAGATCGACGCCTTGTTCGACCTTCTGAGACGCTATGTGGAGGCGGATCTGGAACGCCTGACCGGGGAGGGTGTGCGCATTCGCGTGATCGGGCGCCGCGAGGGCCTGAACCGGGAATTGCTCAATATCGTTGATCGCGCCGAGACCCGCACCGCCCATAATGACGGCTTTCATCTGACCATCGCTTTTAATTATGGCGGACGCGACGAGCTGGTCCGGGCGGCGCGCCGGGCGGCCGAGGCGCTGGACGGGGATTTGTCCGGCCTCGACGAGGCGGGCCTCGCCCGCTTTCTGGACACGGACGGCCTGCCCGATCCTGACCTTGTGATCCGAACCAGCGGCGAGCGGCGGATCTCGAACTTTCTGCTCTGGCAGGCGGCCTATGCCGAGTTTGTCTTCATCGACACCCTTTGGCCGGATTTTGACGAGGCGGCCTTTGCCGAGGCGGTGTCTGTCTATGCCGGGCGCCAGCGGCGGTATGGCGGTGTGGCCCATGGGTGAACCGGTTCCGGTTCGCCCGCGCGCCCTTGGCGATCCGATTTTAAAGAAGCGCGTTGTATCTGTTCTGGTTCTTGGCCCGGTTGCCCTGGGCCTGGTGGTGCTTGGCGGTCAGGTTTTCGCGGTTTTCATTGCTGCTTTCGCCGCGGCCATGGCCTGGGAATGGGTGCGCATGACCGATCCCGGCGCCCCGCCGCGTGCGTTTGTGCTGGCGATCGGCACTTCGGTGGGCGCGACCCTGCTGGCCTTGCAGGATGCACAGATCTGGACCGTCATGTGGGCGCTGGCCGGCGCGATTTTTTGCGCGCTTGATCGCAGGCCTCGCGGCGATGCGCGCTACGCCTTTGCCGGCGTGCTCTACGTGTCTGTAAGCGCAGCGCTGCTTGTGACGCTGCGCAATGGCGACACCGGAGGCCTTGGGGCGACGCTGTTTCTGCTCGCTGTTGTGTGGAGCGCGGACACCTTCGCCTATCTTGGCGGGGTATGGATGGGCGGCCCCAAATTATTGCCGGCTGCCAGCCCCAACAAGACCTGGGCTGGTCTGATCGCCGGGCTGTGCCTGGGGGTCGCCGCGGGCGTCGCCGTCGCCTACGCTTATGATATGACGCCCTTGCGAGCAGGACTGATCGCCGCGCCCACCGCGTTTGCCGCAGTGCTGGGAGATTTGCTGATGTCACTCGCCAAACGGCGCTTTGGTGTGAAGGACGCCGGTACGCTCATTCCCGGCCACGGGGGCGTTCTGGACCGGGTCGATGCGCTCATGCTGGCCAGCGTGTTCGCCGGCCTCACCGTGGCGCTGGCGCCGCAGGTCTGGCCGGGAGCGGGATTATGAGCGGGCGTACGGTTACAGTTCTGGGTGCCACCGGCTCTGTTGGCCGAGCGACCCTTGATCTCATCGCGCGCGCCGAACCGGGGCGCTTTGATGTCGTGGCTCTGACGGCAAATACCAATGCCGAGCAGCTGGCAGAGGCGGCCCGGACCGTGGGCGCGCGCTTTTGCGCTGTGGCCGACGAGGCTGCCGGTCCGGCGCTGAAGGCAGCGCTGAGCGGAACTTCGATTGCCTGCGGCGCGGGCGAGAGCGCGGTTCTGGAAGCGGCGGCCATGGACGCGGACTGGGTGATGGCCGCCATTGTCGGCGCCGCCGGGCTCAAGCCCACGCTGGAGGTCGTGCGGCGTGGACGCTGCGTGGCATTTGCCAACAAAGAGGCGCTCGTATGCGCGGGCGAGCTTTTCATGGCCGAGGCACGCCGGTCAGGCGCCACGCTTTTGCCGGTGGATTCAGAGCACAACGCGGTGTTTCAGGCCTTCAACGAGGCGCAGCGCGAGGGTATCCGGCGCATCATCCTGACCGCGTCAGGCGGACCGTTTCGCCTCTCCAGCCTGGACGCCATGGCCGTGGCCGAGCCCGCACAGGCCGTCGCACATCCCACCTGGTCCATGGGCGCGAAGATTTCGGTCGACAGTGCCACCATGATGAACAAGGGCCTGGAGATCATCGAGGCCTGTCATTTGTTCGCCTTGCCGGACGATCAGGTGGACGTGCTGGTGCACCCAGAAGCCATCGTTCACGGGCTTGTGGAATATGCCGATGGCGGGCTCCTTGCGCAGCTGGGCTGTCCTGACATGCGCACGCCCATTGCCCACGCTCTGGCGTGGCCGGAACGCCTGGATACCCCGGTGGAGCGGCTGGATCTGGCGCGCATTGCGACCTTGAGCTTTTCTGCCCCTGACGAAGTTCGCTTTCCTGCCCTGGCGCTGGCGCGTGCCGCCTATCGCGCGGGCGGATGTGCGCCCACCGTTCTCAATGCGGCCAATGAGGTGGCGGTGGACTCCTTTCTAAACGGTAAGATTGGATTTCTTGACATTGCGGCGGTGGTTGCGGACGCTTTGTCCGAGGGGCGCCGGTCCGGTGTGACGGACGAGGGGGCGCGCAATTTCGAAGCGGTGTACGCTGCCGATGCCGAGGGGCGCCGGATGGCCCATAGCGCTGTGATCGCGCGCGCTGGTGGCCGGCGCGGGACTGCCGCAGAGTCGAGGTGAGACCATGTTTGATCTGCTAGGATCGGGGCTCCTGTCTATTTTCGCCTTCGTGGCGGTGATTTCCTTTGTGGTGGTGATCCACGAGCTTGGCCATTACTGGGCCGGGCGCCTGTTCGGGGTTCACGCCGAGGCGTTCTCCATCGGCATGGGGCCGGGCCTGTTCGGCTGGACCGACAAGCTGGGCACGCGCTGGCGCGTGGCGTCGCTGCCGCTGGGCGGCTATGTGCGCTTTCGCGGCGATGAGAACGCGGCCAGCGCGCCGGACCGGGGTGAGCTGGAGCGCCTGCGCCGGGAGCATGATACGCCCGATACGGTGTTTCACTTCAAACCCTTGTGGCAGCGCGCGATCATCATTGCGGCGGGTCCGATGGCGAATTTCGCGCTGGCAATTGTCCTGTTCGCTGCGCTGGGTCTGGCGGTGGGGCGTGCGGGTGAAGCACCTGAACCGGTCCTCAGCGCGGTGGTGGAGGGCGGTCCAGGCGAGCGCGCCGGGTTCGAAATTGGCGACCGTTTGCTGACGCTGGACGGTCAGGCGATCGAATCCTTTGCCATGGTGCGCCAGTATGTGGCGACGCGCGCAGGCACAAATATGCGGTTCGAGCTGGAGCGTCAGGGCGAGCCGATGACGATTGAGGTCACGGCCGAGCGTACCATGCGGCCCGACGGCCTCGGCGGTGAGCGCGCTTTTGGATTTCTCGGCATCGGCGTGTCTCAGGACGCAATTGCCGCCAACGAGCCAGTGAGCCTGCTAGAGGCTCCGATCTATGGCGTCACGCAGACCGCTGCAATTGTCACAATGACTGGGGATTACCTGTTTCGCCTTGTAACCGGGCGGGCCTCTACCGAGCTGATCAATGGTCCGCTGGGCATCGCCACGACGGCGGGTCAGATGGCAAATGCTTCCCTGGCAAATCCAGCGGCAACACAGGATGAGGCGAACGCTCGCAGTCCCGCGGTGCGCCTTGCGGCCCTGGCGGTCTCGCTGCTCAGCCTGTCGGCGCTCCTGTCGGTGGCGCTCGGGCTGATGAACCTTCTACCCATCCCGGTACTCGACGGCGGGCACCTGGTGTACTACGCCTACGAGGCCGTGGCGGGGAGGCCCCCCAGTCCGGCGATCCAGGACGCAGGATTCAGGGTGGGCCTGGGCCTCATACTTTGCATGCTGGTTGTGGCGACCTGGAACGATTTGAGTTATTTGCGCGGCTTGTTCTCCTAACAACAGGGTGAACGCGCGGTTTACGACGAGGACTTGATGCATCGGTTTATTCAAGGCTTTGCAGCTCTGCTTGCCGGTCTGGCGCTAACAGCGGCAGGACAGGCGCAGGACGACCAATCGGCCGGGCAGCCGCAAATCGGCGCGCTCGGCTCCGGACAGGGTGAGCCGGGGGCCGTCACACAGCCGCGCGCAGCGCAGCCAGTGCTCAACATCCAGGTGGAGGGCAATCAGCGCGTCGAAGCTGACACGATCCTGTCCTACGTGCTGATCCAGCCGGGCGAGATTCCCGATCCCCGCCTGTTGAACCTCTCCATCCAGACGCTTTACGGAACGAATCTGTTTTCCGACGTTCGCATCGCGATCGACGGTCCCAACATGGTGTTCTTCGTGGAGGAGAACCCGATCGTGAATCGGGTGATTCTCGAGGGCAATCGCGCGCTCGCCGACGACAAGATCACCGACGAGATCGAGCTTCAGGCCCGCGCCATCTTCACCCGCTCGCGGGTGCAGTCGGATGTGCAGCGTATCCTTCAGGTCTACCGCCAGTCCGGGCGCTTTGCTGCGCAAGTGACGCCGAAGATCGTGGAACTGCCCCAGAACCGCGTGGATCTGGTGTTCGAGGTTTCTGAAGGTCCGGTGACCGGCGTGCGCCGCATCGCGTTCGTGGGCAACCAGGCCTATTCCGACCGCCGCCTCGGTGGCGAAATCGTCACGACCGAGGCGCGTTGGTGGCGCTTCTTCAGCTCCAATGACAATTACGATCCCGACCGTATCGAGTTTGACCGGGAGCAGCTGCGCACCTTCTACAATGATCGCGGCTATGCTGATTTCCGTGTCACGTCGGTGGTCGCGGAGCTTACCCCGGATCAGTCCGATTTCTACGTCACCTTCGTCATGGACGAGGGCGAGCGGTATGATTTCGGTGAGATCGTGGTCGAGACCGGGATCGAGGAACTCAACACCGAGTATCTTGAGTCCATCGTGCCGACCCAGCCCGGCCAGCTTTACAATGGCAGCCTCATTGAGAGCGCCGTTGATCAGCTGACGTTCGCAGCAGGCGCAGCTGGCTACGCCTTCGTGGACATCTCGCCGCGCGTTGTCACCAATCGCGAGGATCAGACGGTTGATGTGCGCTACGTCATCGACGAGAGCCCGCGCGTCTACATTGAACGCATCGATATCGTCGGCAATACACGCACCCTTGACCGCGTGATTCGCCGCGAACTCGACATTGTGGAGGGCGATGCATTCAACCAGGCGCTCCTGCAGATATCTCGCGCCCGTGTGGGGCAGCTTGGCTTCTTCGAAGATGTCGAAGTTGAGCCCTATCAAGGCAGCGCGCCGGACCGGGCGCGCGTTGAGGTCCGGGTCACCGAGCAGCCCACGGGTGAGCTCGCCTTCGGTGCCGGCTTCTCGTCCACTGACGCCTTCCTGGTGGACTTCTCGATTTCGGAGCGAAACCTGCGCGGCCGCGGCCAGTTCCTGCGCTTCAGGGTGTCGGCCAGCTCGCGCCGCCAGCAGATCGATATCCGCTTTACAGAGCCGCGCTTCCTCGACCGCAACCTGGCTGCTGGTTTCGATCTGTTCCAGGTGCGTTCGGATTTCTCGCGCGAGGCGTCGTTTGAAACCCAGTCCACCGGCTTCACCCTGCGCGCGGGCTTCCCGCTCACGCGCGCCGTGCAGGCCGGGTTGAACTATACCCTGCGGACTGACGAGGTGAATGTGTTCGGCCAGGCCACACCTGCGATCGCCCGCGCTGCCGGGTCACGTGTGACCTCGCTGCTGGGCTATTCGCTGAGCTGGAACCGGCTTGATGACGTCCGGGAGCCTTCGAACGGATTCCGGCTCGCTTTCAACCAAGATTTCGCCGGAATTGGGGGCGATGTTCGCTATATCCGCACCGAAGTTCAATCAGGGTGGTACAAGAACGTGCTTCGCGACGACATCGTATTCAGCGTCACCGGGGACAGTGGTTATCTGTTCTCGTGGGGCGGTGATACGGCCCGGATCAATGACCGCTTCTTCAAGGGCGGAAATACGTTCCGGGGCTTTGAAACGGCCGGTATCGGGCCACGCGTTGTGGCTCGCCGCGATACGCCGGGTCCTGATGGAGACGAGTTTGTCTCCGGGGATGCGCTGGGCGGCAATTTCTACGCTGTCGGTGCAGCTGAACTCAGCTTCCCGCTTGGCCTGCCCGAGCAGTACGGCATCCGCGGCAGCCTCTTCACAGAAGTTGGTACGCTGGGCCTGCTCCCCGACGACGACCAGCTCGTGGAGGATGGAGCGGGTAGTCCGTTCACCGTCGATCGACTGGCTCCGCGGGCTTCGGCCGGCTTGAGCGTGTTCTGGGACTCCCCGTTTGGACCCGTGCGGTTCGACTTCGCACACGCGTTCGTCAAGGAAGACTATGACCGGGCGCGCTTC
>Ga0136600_1001094_pt1 | contig 13006 bp, 8 predicted proteins | sample AntRauMFilla2698_FD_104634 | JGI IMG/M metagenome (GOLD analysis project Ga0136600, IMG submission 104634) | Saline lake microbial communities from Rauer Islands, Antarctica - Metagenome Filla 2 #698 | ecosystem: Environmental > Aquatic > Non-marine Saline and Alkaline > Saline | place...
AGCCTAGTAAAAGAGCTTATTGTGCTTTCAAATATTCATGGATTTTTTTGTTTTGCGGTTTCTTAAAAGCCATATGCCTAGACATCTGCTTCTTCTTTGAACGCGACAAATCCAGCTTGTTAGGCGAACCATCAGATATAAACCCTTCGCGCTCCGGCTTAGGCTTATTAATATCCTCCGCGCTTTGCTTAGTCATATTCGGCAGCTCTAAATCTTCGTATAGAAACTTTAGGAACTCTTCTTCGCTGATGGCAAAAACAAAATCATCGTCGCCTTCACCGTCTTGCGTGGCTTCGCCATCATCCGGATCACCGCCACCACCGCCTCCGCCGCCTTCTGGCTTTTGCTGACGATCACCTGCGTTATATGATTTATTTCCCGGCAGAACCTGCTTATTTTTGCCGCCTTGACCGTGCGTGATCATTGGTTCACGCATAGTGTCTTTCGGCACGGTTACATCAATGCCGTCTTTACCGATATCCTGAATATCGCTGTTTGTAATCTGATCTTCCATTCTTTTACGAATGGCTTTGCGGTTTTTCTGAATAAAACGTTCACGGCTCGAATATGTATCATTGGATGACACATCTCGCCTATCGACGACATTAACCATAGTAAACCTCCTGTTGTATTTTTTTATTATTATCTTTTATTTCTACCTCCCCTGCATTTAAAAAATCGAGGAGAAGTAGTTGTTTTAATTATTCGCATGAAAATCATGCTGGCGCAGCGCTATGCAATCGTGTTTTGAAACACAGAAACAGCACGCTTGATCATCGGCATTGTATAGCCTTTATCTTCCATGTTCTTCATGAAAGTATCACGATCCTTAGCAGCATCTTCATCGGTCGTCATAGCGTCAAACCTGATGACAGGCATGATGTCTTTTACCTTAACCTGAAGGCGCCCACGAATAGCTTCTGCCATTGGCTGATAAGCAGACCATTTCACCATGCTACCGCCATTTTTTGCCATCTCACGTTGAATGTAACCTACAGTTTGTGATCTGAATGATTTAGGATCTTTAATACCTGCCGCTTTTTCAAACTCGCCTAGGTATCTTTCAATCTCTGTACGATTTAATACGCCAGTGGTTACTTCACGATCTTCTAAAGATTCGTTATGCACCCAAGCATCAGCATATCTGTAGTAATTATCAAACATCGCCTGACACATATCATCGCTCGCATCTGTAAAGGCTTCTGTGATTTCACCCACAATAAACTTCTCGTGCTTGGGCTTTAAGAAACCATTAATATAACCAAGCCACTCTTGCTCTTTTTCACGGCTGATTTTATCATTACTTCGAATGTATGACTCCAAGGTTTCAAACAACAATATCGGGTCACCGGCATGCTCGCCGTCATTTGCACGGGCATTAAACATAGCTTCCAACACTTTAAAACCGTCACGTGTTTCAAAACCATCCATTCCGATCGCCGCGCCGTTATCTTCAGCGAGCTTCTCAAGATCTGCCAGAGATGGAACACCATCACTTGCACCCTCAGGAATTTCACCGCTGTACACTTTAACACGCACATCAGGATCATACTTATCAAAGCCTTCACCGCTTGGCATACGCGTAGCCGCGCTAAATTCCGCAAGCAAATCAATTGTCTTTGGTGCAATCGCGTAATTCTTATTCTCGCTATTATCAAGAACCTTCTGATAAATCTTTGCTTCTTCTGACATTCTGAGTGTGTAGGGCACTTTCACAACATTAATACGCGCCGCGATAGCTTCGTTTTTCTTATCCTTCATAAAGCGGTCATATTCACTCTCGTTTGTATGCGCTACGATAAGCCCGGTAAACGGAATGGAGCCCATACCGCAATTAGACTTGAATTTACCACTTTGTGTTGCTTCCAATATCGGGTTCAACGCTTTGATTGATCCCACCTTGAACATCTCAACAAATTCCATTAAGCCTTGGTTCGCTACGCACAAGGAACCAGCAGAATAGAGATAGGCATCCGTATCATCTTCATCGAAGCCTTCGCCAAGCTTATTCAGATTTACCTTACCTACCAAATCGGACGTATCCTGATTATTGGCATCAGCAGGCTCGATCTTGGAAACACCGATTTTCAAATCTTCCGAAGGCCATACTTTTTCAACATCAAAAGCAGCATCAATATCGCCATCAGCCTCTTTTAAACGTTTCACGGCCCATGGTGAAAGCTGTACCTTTAAATAACGCTCAGCTATACCAAACTCTTTGGAGACCTCTGCTCTAAGACTTTCATCGCCACCCAATAACGCCAGAGGGCTATCCTGCGCTGGTGAACGAACACCTGTTTTCTTGTCGCGCAAAACGTAAATAGGATTCTTCTCCATCAACTCTTTCAAACGCTCACCGAGTGACGATTTACCGCCGCCAACCGGACCCAAAAGGAATAAAACCTGCTTTTTAAATTCGCCGCCATTTGCTGCGCCTTTAATATGACTCACAATTTGTTGAATAGAATCTTCCATCCCATAGAAATCGGAGAAAGCGTCATAACGCGCAATTTTTTTATTGTGAAAAACACGTCCATCGGGACCTTTGTCTTGCGCCGTGTCAACTATTTCCGGCTCACCGATAGCAGCAAGCAAGCGCTCCGCAGCGTTTGCATAGGCCATTTTATCGCCCTTACAACGCTCAAGATAATCTGTCAAAGACATCTCTTCTGATTGTTTTTTTGTGTAGTTGTCTTTGTACTTCTTGAGAAATGACGCACCTGTGGCGTCTTTGGAATCGCTCATAATCTGCTCCCTGTATGTGTTCTAGTTTATTTTTTTATTATTATTTATTCTGAAAAGTTACGCCCAAGAACACAGAATGTCAACAGGCTAATCTTACATTTTTGTAAAAAACAGGGCTTTATACATAACGCCGCAACTGTTATGTTAAAAGGATTGTGCTTATATTAAGATGTAATAAGCTCTAGTTTTATATAAGAGGTTTTTGCCCTGATAAAAGCTTATTCACAACAGGCGCAATATTGCTGATTGAGGAAACAAAGTGACATAGCCCAGCCTGCGCCACTGCGCCCGGCACCCCCCAAACGACACTCGTCAACTCGTCCTGTGCGACCAGTAAGTTCGTATCATGCGCCTCAACGAGCCTGCGGCACGAATCAAGTCCATCATCACCCATCCCCGTTAAAATAACTGTTAATATCCTATTTTTGTAGGCTTTTAAAATGCTGTCAATCATCACATCAACCGATGGTTTACAGAACTTCACAGGCGGCGCGTCGGATAAGACAATAAAATATCCGGATGATCTTTGCTCTATCGTCATATGTTTTCCGCCAGGGGCTATATATATGCATCCGGACTTAACGAGCATTTCATCTTCCGCCTCCAAAGTCGTGCGCGCGGTTTTCTTCGCCAGACTGTCCGCTAGCAGCTTTGTAAAGCCCGCCGGCATATGCTGCGTGATGAAAATAGGTATATCCTTATTGGCATCAATACAAGAAATCACATCCTTAAGCGCTTGTGGCCCGCCTGTAGAAGATCCGACAACCAAAACACGCGGACGACTTGAAGCAAGTGATGAAGGCAACGGTCTTGTCGTAAATTCTTTGCCCACATGCTGATGCTGTACAACTGCGCCTTTACTTTTGGCCATTCTTGTCTGGCGTAACACATCACTTTCATTCCGAACAGACCGCAGTAAGCGTAGCAATTGCCCCTTAAAATCATCACCCCTGTCTATGGATGTAGAGGAAGGCTTCGCCAAACAATCAATAGCGCCAATATTCATCGCTTTCATTGCCATTTGCGCTCCGGACTGTGTCAAACTGGAACACATAATAACATAAGCGCCAGGATCCTTACTTACAATCTCCTGCAAAGCCTCAATGCCACTCATGACCGGCATTTCGACATCCATTAAAACGACATCGGGTTTCACCCTGTCATATTGTTCCACACCGACCCGGCCATTGATAGCCGCGGCTACGACCTCCATATCATCCTGTTCGTCAATCATTTGACGCAGCATGCCACGCACCACAACAGAATCATCGACGAGCATCACTCGTAATTTCCGCTGCAGAGTCGTCGATGTGGATGAGGAGGACATATTAGAAGAATCCCTGATCAAAGATTTTTGTATTACCTGAAAATTGTTTATGCGATCGCGATAGACGGCTCTTTGTCATCGGAAATTAAACTAACGATCAAATTCAAGTCAAGCATAACCAATAATTTGTCAGATAATTTATGCACCCCTTTGGACACTTTGTGCCACGACTTCTGAACCGTTTCAGGCATAGGGTCTATTGATGTGTTTTTAATCTCAATGACATCACCGATTCCATCAAAAGCAAAACTGTAAAACTCGTCCTTAATATCGACAACAACAGCAAAGTCATTTTTGCTATCATGCTTGCGTCCCTCAATCCCCAATGTTTTGGCAACATCAATTTCGGTAACAATATGACCGCGCAGATTTAAAAGCCCATTAATATTCGCTTTGGACAAAGGAACAGGCGTCTTGTTTATACTCTTAATGACATCTTGTATATTCATGACCGGAACCGCAAATGAATGCGCTCCGATATTTAAAATCAGATATTGCGACGAAATATTGTCTTTTGGCTCTGTCATTATCTTCACTTTCTTAATCTATATATAGAACACGCACGCAGGATTACCGCCCGCCACATCATCACTTACTGGACAAAACAGAGTGGATCGTTCTAATCAACTCATCCTTATCAAGCTTACCTATGTATTTGGTAAATCCTTTTTCATACCCGTACTCAACGTCTTGGGGTGTTGTGTGTGATGTCAGCGCAATAAACGGTAAATCCTTCCACGCAGAGTCAGAGCGCATTTTTTCTACAAACTCGTACCCTGTCATCTCTGGCATTTCTATATCGCTTAAAATAACATCAAACATCTTGCCTTTGTCGTGAAGGTCAATCGCGGCAACAGCATCCTCGCTCAAGGTTACTTCATATCCTGCCGCAGACAATATAGGCTTAAGCATATTACGGAAAAACGGACTGTCATCCACAATCAGGGCACTTACCCCCGATGTTGCAATGCTGGCAGCACCTTCCCCTGCGTCAGAAGACGGTGCAAATGTTTTCTGTTGATGGCTTGCGCTTGAGAAGAAATCCTCTCGGCTGGATGTCAGGTAATGCGCTATATCCACGACATCAACAACAGTTTCACCCAGCGTTACACTTCCGATTACACCATCACGCGCAGTTGATGTAGTGAGATCCATATGACCCTCAACAATATCAACGACCTTTTCAATCACCAAGCCTAGCGCAGCGTCAGAAACGTCATCGGCTAATACCAGTGAAGTCACCAAGTGATCATTTAGCGTCTGATTCTCTGGATCAACGTAATACATTGGCATCAAATCATCCTGAAACTTCACAATCATACCATCACCTGAAACCGTAATATCTTTGCGGTCAAATTGTTGTAATCTGGAAATCAAACCGAGGGGCACTGCCTTCGGCGCGCCTTTCCCAGCCTGAAAAACCAGCATCGCTGTCTTTTCTGCATGTATAAAGTCATCCTGAGTATTACCGGCGGCAGCACCCGCTTCTGCGCCTGCCATATTATCAGTCACCTCAAAGCGGCTCGCAATACCCGCCGGATCCAAAATCATAATCGCATTACCATCGCCAAGGATCGTATTACCGGCAAATATTTTCGTGTCGCTTAAGACCGAAGAAATCGATTTGATAACAATTTCCTCCATATCATGGATAGCATCGACAACAAGACCAAAATGACTTGCGCCGGCTGTCACAACGATTATAAGCTTATTCGCCAAATCCAGATCCGGCCCCACAGACGCTTCATCCGCATCCTCATCTTTAGTATCCTGTAAATGCTCGGATCCCGGAGCATCATTGACGCCAAAAAGCGTCTGACTGTCTATTAAAGGCAGAATCCGGTCCCGCAGCCTGAAGACAGGGCGATCATTGATCATCTCTATCTTATCGCCTTCGTCCGGCTGAATACGCACAAGTTCCTGAATATTGAGTTGCGGCATCGCATAACGGTTGCCTTGTATTTCCAAAATCAGCGCAGAAATAATAGCCAGAGTTAGCGGAATCTGAATCCTGAACTTTGTTCCTTGGCCTAGCGTTGAATCCATATCAATCGTACCGCCGATTTTTTCAATATTCGTGCGCACAACGTCCATACCTACACCGCGTCCGGAAACATTAGTCACCTTCTCAGCTGTTGAGAATCCTGCCTTGAACAACAACTGTAATAGCTGCTTATCAGACATGTTTTCACGTTGGTTCTCGTCAATCAGGCCCTTTTCGACGGCCTTAATTCCGATTTTATGTGGATCCAGCCCTTTACCATCATCATTGATTTCGACAATAATAAAGCCGCCTTCATGATAAGCCTTAAGTTCAACTGTTCCCGTTTCCGGCTTGCCAGCAGCAACTCTGTCCGCAGGCATCTCAACGCCGTGGTCACATGAATTGCGCACCATATGCGTTAGTGGATCCTTGATCATCTCAAGAACCTGACGATCCAGTTCGGTTTCTTCACCGACCATATCCAGATTAATTTTCTTACCAAGATCCATTGTTAAGTCACGAACAATTCTTGGTAATTTTGACCACGCATTCCCGATGGGCTGCATGCGTGTTTTCATGACACCTTCCTGAAGATCGGAAACGATCCTGTTCAAACGTTGCAAAGGCGCGCTGGCCGACGAATCTTCATCTGATATTTTCACAAGCTGCAAAAGCTGGTTACGCGTTAGGACAAGTTCCGAAACCAAATTAATAAGGTCTTCCAGAACCGTCATTTGCACACGCAAAAATTCAGGCGTTCTGTCTGCCGCAGCGCGCGATTCCGCTGGCTTTGGTATCTTGCGCGGGTGTCTTGGCCACTACAACAGCTTCCTGAGCAGCAGAGGCCGCGTCCTCATCAGTAAAACCTGCCGTCTCAACGCCCTTTTCGTCTTCCTCTGCTCCGCCGACAACGCTCAGTTTGGCTTTATCCGAGCGTTTATCTTCAAACAAAGACTCCAGTTCAACGTCATCATGACTAACCGGAGCGCCGGTTCCAATGGTTACCTGCTCTTCTATCTGAGCGATCACATCCTGATCATCCCCCTCGGGCTCCGTGCCTCTCTCCTCAATTTCATCAACCAGAAAACGAACACGGTCAATACTTTTGAAAAGCGCTGTCATAGAATCTTGGGAAACGCCCATTTCGCCACTACGAAACAGATCAAGCAGATTTTCCGCAGCATGCGCAACCTTTTCAAGCCTGGGGAGCCCTAAAAAACCACAAGTCCCCTTGATCGTATGCATCAAACGAAAGATTTTCCCCAGCAACTCCTGATCTTCGGGGTTTTGCTCGAGCTTTACTAAATCGACATCAAGCTCAGAAAGGCTTTCTACAGTCTCGGAAATAAACTCGTTAATTAAATCATCCATTTACATTTCTTTCTTAAAGTTAATATCGGAACAAAACACTGGAAATAATTATGCCTGAAAATAATCACAACCTCAATACGGTAGCAAAACAATCATAATAAATGCTTAAGGCATTATGGTTATATCGAGTTAATACATGCGATCTATAAGAAGCTAGGAAAAATCGCAACGCAGACATCCGTATGCGCAGACACAGACACTTAAAGTACAAGCGAAGTTATTCGCTCAAGAGCTGTCTAAATCCGTCCTCATTATATCCTACGTGGAAATGATGGTCTTTTTTAACTACAGGCCGCTTTATAATGGAGGGATTTTCTTCCGCCAGTCGCGCCGCATTTTCATTATCCATACCGGCCTTCACATCATCAGATAATTTACGCCACGTTGTACCGCGCGTATTTAAAACAACAGACCAGCCATATTGATCTAGCAATAGCTGTAACACTTCGCCATCAACGCCCTTCTTTTTGTAATCATAAAAATCAAAAGCAATATCTTGCGCCTCAAACCACTTGAGCGTCTTTTTAACTTTATCGCAGTTGCGAATCCCAAAAATCGTAATACCGGACATCAAACAGTCACTTTCATTTATATATTGAGCCGCCTATCATATCACGCTTATAACAGAAAATCTCACTGAGCTACGCAAAAAAAACGAGCCCCGCCGCCGTCACAATTTCTAAAAAAGCAAGAGAATCATTAGGAAGCAGGGATTTAAACAACAGCTTTGAACAAAAACATACGCACCCATAAGTTTGCTTTTTCCAAAGAATAACTTATCAAACAAGCAGCATGTTGGCTTTTTTTATTTTTACCTTGCTTTTCGAAAAATCTTTGCTTTATAAACATAATAATACATACAGACAAAAAAACATGACGCCTAAAAAAAAATAAAAAATATTAAAGGGCGCGAACAGTTTTAAAGTTTTTTCCAAAAACTATGGAAATAAAGCTTTTTATTGGTTTAAATCGAGTTGACCAGGGAGGCAATATGTCAACACTATTAACCACCTATATTGGTAACATTAATGCTAGTAAGCCCACATATGCGGGTGACCTTATCAATAATGATGCCTTATACACACCCGTTCCTGATTATGATAGTGATTTATTCAAAAGGCTTAGCATGAACGCTAAGCTTTTTGCGTCTGTAGGATCGTTAATGGATGCAGATCAGAAAAAAGCTTTTCCCGTTGCAGCAATGTCTACTGGCTGGCGCGCTTATGAAGCCGCGCTTCGCATGCCAAACAAAGTCAAACAAAATGCAAAGGCAAAATTTGGCGAAGAATTTTTAACAATACAGCGCCTGTCAGATGTTGTTCCTACGAACACTATTCGCGCGGACATTCTTGTACCGAACAGCCTTAAAAACCAGCGCGAAGCTGAAATTATAGGCCAAAACTTTGAAGATTACGTCATTAATGCCCCGGGAGACCGCGAAGGGTTTCTGCGTGCAATTCATGACATACATTCCATTTTACAAGGCGCGCATTACGAAGACTGGGTCTTTGAAAAATATATCTGGGGCCCCGAAGTCCTAACCGATACACACGAAGTGATCTATGTCGGCGATAAATCCTATTCCCGCTGCGGCGCGACAGAACAAGCCGTTGCCCTTGCCGTTCAGTACGGCAACAAAACAGCCCTTGCCGCACGCAAAAACGAAACAATGAATGTAAAAGACATTTACGGACGTGAAATTTCTCAAGTCGACATGGCATGGGAAGATTGCAAACAAGTTGTCGATGTCGTGGAACGCGGTTTCCGCACAGAAGCTTCGGTTGCACTGATTTTAACACGCTTCATGTATGATGACTGGTATGAAAGCGGCAAAGGCCCCATAGCACGCAGCAAAGTTCACCACACAGTGAAAAAAGCGTCCGATGAAGACAAGGCGCGTATGAAAGCGCTTAAAGAGCTGATACTACCTTATATTGCTGAAAAATGTGACTGGAGCACTTTGCAGCCTGTGCTGGATAATGATCCCGCACTACGCAAATTCTGGGACACAAAAATTGCTCCGCTTAAAGGCAAAATGCAGCCTGTGAAAAAAATCAAAGATACACTCTTCTCATACTATCCTCGCGGCGGTTTCAAGCATCCGGAACTTTATGATCTTGTCAAAGAGCGCCGTGATCCTGAAGACGTAAAACAGAATTTCAATCTGGAAGCAAAAAAGAGCCGCATGCTCGGTGCGCACGATCCTGTTTTTCATCCCAAATGGCATGCAAAACGCTTCGAAGATTTTGATTTTGAATATCTCGGCAACACGGCTGATCCTCATGATCCTGTCGATAATGACCGTCTATATTTTACACAAGCCGCGTCAATTGTTGTTTCAAACGCTGTACGCAAATCAAGACCGCAATATAAAAACCACCGCACATTCCTATATGTTTCATCCCCCATCAGCGGCGCTGAAGTTGCCGATTACATCAATGAAAACGGCATAGAGGATTATGATGAAATTTATCAGCTCTTTGATCCGTCAAGTGATGACGAGACATTCGAAATATCACATGCAATCCCGACAAAACAAAAAAACAAAGCCCGTGCAAAAGAAATACTCAATGACGCTGATTGGGCCAATGCCAAGCAAGTCGGTAAAGTTATTTCGATGGAATTGATGGATGATATTGCCGCGCAAGTCCATATGCATGATGAAGGTCTTCACGCAGACAGAACACAAGCTGTTGGCGCAGAAGGGCCTCAATATTTCACTCCAGCTGCTAAACTTACCTGTGCAAAGCGCATTGTCGACCATCAGGTACAAGGCGTTATTATTCCGCCCGGCCCCCTTATGGATGCAAAACAGTACCGCATCATTATCGAGGCACTTTTGGTTGCGACAGGACAGGTTGATCGCCCTTATGACGGCGGCAAATATGACATGGAATTTTACCGCGATAATGGCGATGGTCTGCCGCCCCAGAAAATCGATCTTGCCGATCTGATTTTATTAATGGGCAAGACGGTTGAGAAGCTTTTGGATCAACCCAACCCGCTGCCGATGCGCAGACACTACGTTGCAATGGCGCGTATACTGGATATCTATGAAAAAGCCATTGATGCGAACGTAAATGTTCATAGTTCAATGAACGCAGGCACAGGTAAAATCGAAGACGAAACAGCTATAAACTGGAATCAGGTTGATCCGCAGCTCACGGCATTTTTAGATGATGATCCATCAAAGGCCAAAGCAGTGAAAGATCTATGGTTCCGCATGCGCGCGCAGGAATTCCCCGAGCAATGCAAAGCCGCACGCGGTAAATTGTTATTGCGCGGCATTCATGCGTTTGACAATGCAGATCTGGCAGATTTACCGGATACTTATAAAAAGTTTAAAGGGACATGGAACAATAACGAAGCGTTCTGGAAAAAGAATATCTTCCAGAAAAATACTATTCAGGTTATTGGACCGCAAGTTTCCAGACCGTAAATGTTTGGCATACAAAGCTGCAAGCAGCTTTATTAAATAAAACGTATAAAAAAGAGCATGGAGAAGAGTAAGCATTATGGGCTTAAGATTAGATGAATGGCTCAAAAATCTTGGCCTCTGGCGTGGTTTTAACCACAACGGGGAAGGCAATAATGCTGCGTCTATTGAAACACAGCTAGCACAAAACCCTTATATTCTGACAGGCACTGATTACGATGAAGATCGCAGCTTACGGATGATTTCGGTCAAATCAGAAACGCGCTATGACGAAGAAACCGGCATTTTCGAAGACAAATTAATTTATTGGCGTCACCGCCCCTCCGCGACGTCAAGCGCGGCAAAAACAAAACAAGATCAAGACATTATTTATATTCGCGGCAAACGCCTGAATACAAAAGACAAATCCGGCAACGCGCAAATCGCGCCCGATTTAATTCGCGTTGGCGGCAAAGAAGTTTTCAACGCAAGCAAAGGCGATGATGCATCGCTGGACAAAAATGTTCGCCTGATTAACCGCATTACAGCCCTTAGCGGCCGCGTGAAACAACATTTAAATGACAAAAAGCCCGCACGTGATCTGGCAAAGATTTTGTCCGGCGGCGCCAATAACGGCAATCTTTTAAACGAGATCACAGATGGCGTTCATCTCTACGGCCTTGATGACAAGGGCGGCTTTAAAGGCTCTATCGCACCGTTTTTCCTTGATGCAGCGCAAATGAACAGCGCTGATATCCGCTTTACAAATTGTGACATTGACCAGCTTAAAACCATGCTGGGATTTGTGACCAACACATTGGAGCCAAGCCGAAACCACACGAGTTCTCGTTCAGTTATTGACGCAGAAACGCAATCAGGCGTTCGCTTTGAAACCGGCATTGAATACGAGCATGATGAAAAAGCAAAGCGTCATATTTTCCGCGTGGCAATCACCCCGCAAGACTTATCAGGCGCCGAACAAACACCGCCCAGCTTTGACATTGCAAAATTAACGTTTAACGAAGAAGACGAAAGCACTTTTAAGCTTGATCAAGCCAGCTTCATGCAAAAAAGCGTTGGTAACTTCCAAAAATATGAAGACGGCCTTAATCTGATCGGCTTTATGCAAGGCGTAAATAAACATCTATCTAACTGGCAATATCCGCCATATCGCGACCTGATTACACGTTACCGCCTGACCGACCATCTACAAGGCGTGCAGCATAAGCCGCCAACACTCGCAGAAGGCGGCGAAACGCTCTTTCTTACGATTAACGGTTCCAGCCTCGAGAAAAAAGCCGACGTTTTTGGTGACGGAATCGGCGGCGGCAATATGATTATGCATCGCGGCATTGATGAAAACGGAGAAATCTCCGAAGTGGCCGCAGTCATCGGCTTCCCGTTTGCAACCGGCGGCCCCAATTCGGATTGGGATGGCATGAATGCCGATTTTCTTCCCTACTGGGATTCAATCAAAGCCATCTTTATTGACCATGATCACTATGATCACTCTACGATTGAATTTTATGCCTCCAAAGGCTGGCTGCGCGATAAAACGATTTATACCACGCCTGCTAACTGGGATATCATGAAAACCCGCATGAGTAACCTCAAAGTGCCAAAAGAATGGCAGCCGAAGGTCGAGTATCTGAAAGATTCAGGCGCGCTTTCTTTGAAAGACGAGGCCGGCAATACACGTCTTTGGTGTCAATATTGCGAAAATGCGACGGTACACTCGGCGCGCGTTACAGGCTTCATGTTCACAGGCTGTATGAATGATGATCATTATGATGACACATTTCTGTTTTACAATGACGGCATTGATCTGACTACAAAAGGCTGGAACTTTGCAAATGAAGGCCCTGCGGCTTTGGCTAAACAAAAAGGCGTCAGCGCGGAAAAAGTTAATGACAAAAAGATTGATGTTGTTTTACACGATCCGACAGGCGTTGCGTCCGGTGGCTATGCTCCGCGCCCCAAAGACGTCAAAAAGACATTTCGCGGCTGCCTTGATATTTTAAAAGATAAAACCGTTGTCGCCGTTCCCTTTAGTACAAACCACATTGAAATTCAAAGCCTCGAAGAAGTCTGGGCAGAGCAAGATTATTTGCGTAACTTTACATTTGTCGGCGCGAACCCCGAGATCCGTGCCCGCATTATGAAT
>Ga0136600_1001095_pt1 | contig 13004 bp, 10 predicted proteins | sample AntRauMFilla2698_FD_104634 | JGI IMG/M metagenome (GOLD analysis project Ga0136600, IMG submission 104634) | Saline lake microbial communities from Rauer Islands, Antarctica - Metagenome Filla 2 #698 | ecosystem: Environmental > Aquatic > Non-marine Saline and Alkaline > Saline | place...
CAGATGGACTTTTTACTTTTAGTGATGGATCACCTTTTGCTTCAATAAGCCAATACCTACTAAATTTATTATTTCGTACTTTTATATCTACACCATGTTCCCACAATTCAGCACTTTTAAGTGATTTACTCCAACCATTTTCATGAAGGTGCTTAACAACACTTTCTTGTACAAAACTTTCTGAGAGAATAATTCGTTTTTTCATTACCTAATTATATAAAAAACAGACACCTAAGTCTAGGTATAAGATTAATGAACACGTTAGTTTGTTGAATATTCTTCCACAAAAAAAGAACGACCGAAGTCGTTCTTTTAAATACAACACAATGTAGGCACATGGGTCATGTATCTACTAGGTTGTCGCTGCGGAGAGGGCGGGATTCGAACCCGCGGTGCGAAGAACGCACACACGCTTTCCAAGCGTGCACAATCGACCGCTCTGTCACCTCTCCTTGATTAATTTTTATACACTGGCTTCTGATTAAGTATAACGGAAAATATGGATATTTACAGTATGTTGAGGTGGTATACTGGATGTAATCATGAAGCGTCATCATATTATTCTCACAGCTGTATTTATCTCACTGGCGATACTTCTTGTCGCTGGGTGGTATTTGCTACCGGTTGATTTATTTCCAGAGGAGAATGCCGAAACTAATAATGGCATAACGCAGCATGCTATCTGGCTTGAAGATGAAAGCTGCTTCCGCTTGGATGTGGCAGATACAAATACGCTCCGACGGCAGGGTTTGTCTGGCCGAGATTCCTTAGCTGCCGATGAGGGCATGCTTTTTCTTTACGATCTATCCGGAGAGTACGGCTACTGGATGAAGGATATGAATTTTCCAATAGATATCATCTGGTTGAATCATAATGATGAAATAGTCACAATTTTATCTTCTGTTTTACCTGATTCGTATCCAGAAATATTTTATCCAGAAGATTCTGCCAGAAAGGTCATTGAAGTCTCTGCTGGGATAGCTACGGAGCTGGATTTGGAAATTGGGGATATGTTAAATGTGTCCCCGGCAACCTCAACATTGTCGGTTGATTGCGCGATGCTTTGACGATGTATTTTACAACAATGCAAGCTAGTTCTCTTGTCGGTAAAAAGCCGGTTTTAAATATTTAAATCCATTTTCTGTAATATAATTGTATACACAACAAAATAAGCTCACAGGTATTTACTAGCTCTTAACGCCACATATTCTAAATGTCTAAAACCACATCCAAAGACACTGATGCAAAGGAATTTTCAGTCAAAGAGGCTGAGAAAATTGTTGGCAATGTGCTAAAACGAGATGGCAGTAAAGTCGCATTTGATATCGATAAAATCGTTAGTGCCATAATGGGCGCAATGAGTGAGGCAGAGGAAGGAACGAAGGAGGATGCTCGCGGTGTGGCGGAGAGCGTTTTGATGGAATTGGCACGTATTAAGAACAGATATGCCACATTTGTTCCGTCTGTAGAGGGGATCCAGGATCATGTTGAGAAGGAGCTGATTAAGGCCAACTACGCAGCTACAGCCAAGGCGTACATTCTCTACCGACATCGTCAGGCAGAGCTTCGTGAGCGCAGCTTGTTCCGTCCGCGTCAGAACCTTAAGCCATATGAATACCCTGAACTGGCCGAATATGTTGATGCAATTCGTCACTCCTACTGGATACACACCGAGTTCAACTACACGTCTGATATTAATGATTACAAGGCAAACATCACGGATGTTGAGCGTAGTGCTATCAAGAACTCTATGCTGGCCATTGCTCAGATTGAGGTAGCAGTAAAAACCTTCTGGGGTGATCTATATAAAAAGATGCCTAAACCAGAGGTTGGTGCAGTTGGATATACCTTTGCAGAAAGTGAAGTGCGGCATATGCAGGCATATTCGCATCTATTGGAAATCCTCGGTCTTAATGGTGAATTCAAAGATCTTACAGAGGTGCCGGTTATAAAGGAGCGTATTGATTACCTGAATCGGGCTGCAGCACCATCTCACAATGACAATGATCGTGAGTATACGCGAGCAATTTTTCTGTTCTCTTTATTCGTAGAGCATGTGTCACTTTTCAGTCAGTTCTTGATTATTATGGCCTTCCAGAAGCACAAGAATCTCTTCAAGGGTATTTCAAATGTAGTGGAGGCAACCTCAAAGGAGGAGCAGATTCATGGACTGTTTGGAATTGACCTCGTGAATCAGATTAAAAAAGAGGAGCCACGTTGGTTTGATGAATCATACGAGCAGTCAGTTCGAAACATGTGTCGTGAGGCAATATCTACGGAAGAAAAACTAGTAGACTGGATTTTTGAAGCCGGTGAGTTAGATTTTCTTCCAAAGGCTGTAGTGAATGAGTTTATTAAGCACCGAATGAACAACTCTCTAAAGTCGATTGGATATGCACCAGAGTTTGAGACTGATGATGATCTCGTGGCCGAGACTGCATGGTTTGATGAGGAAGTTATTGCCACCAAGCATGTCGACTTCTTCCAGAAGCGGTCCATTAACTACTCTAAAAAAACTCGAAGTGTCACTTCCAATGATCTCTTCTAGCCTTAGTTCCCAGCTCTCTTTATTACCTAATTTACAGTTACTGATATGTCATACGAATGGTTAAATGAAAAATCAACAACATTTTTAGAACGAGGTTATTTAGTTGGTGACCAAACTCCAAAAGGCAGAATCCGCGAGATTGCTGAAACTGCAGAGGAGTATCTTCAGAAGGATGGGTTTGCTGACAAATTTGAAGATTACATGTCCAAGGGGTATATCTCACTTGCTTCACCGGTTTGGAGTAACTTTGGTCTTGATCGTGGTTTACCGATTAGCTGCTTTGGTTCTGATATTGCAGATAATATGGCCAGTATTTTGTATACACAGGCAGAGGTTGGAGTGATGAGTAAGTTTGGTGGTGGAACCTCGGCTCATTTTGGGAACCTACGTGAACGAGGGTCTTCAATTTCAAACAATGGACAGTCAAATGGTCCGGTGCACTTTATGCAGCTTTTTGACAAGATGGTTGATGTTGTAAGTCAGGGTAATGTTCGTCGCGGAAACATGGCCACGTACTTACCGGCAGAACATCCCGACATTATGGAGTTTCTTGATATTGGTACAGAAGGAAATGAGATTCAGGGTCTAACCCACGCTGTAACGGTTGGAGATGAGTGGATGGAAGATATGGTTGATGGAGATGATGAAAAACGGGAAATCTGGGCAAAGATTATCCAGCGACGTGGAGAGATTGGGTATCCGTACATCATGTTCTCTGACAATGCTAACAATAACCGGCCACAGGTTTACAAGGACAAGGACATGAAAATTAAGGCATCAAATCTCTGCTCAGAAATTATGCTGCCCTCAGATGAAGATCTTTCATTTGTGTGTTGTTTGTCATCTGTGAACCTGCTTCACTACAACGAGTGGAAGGACACAGATCTAATCGAGACGGTCACATACTTTCTTGATGCAGTAATGGAAGACTTTATTGTCTCACTTGAACGCCTACGTGACTCTGATGAGGCAGAGGATCGCCAGTCGTTTGAGTTTATGAAACGGGCGCACAAGTTCGCTAAAGAGCATCGAGCTGTCGGAGTTGGTGTGCTTGGATGGCACTCATTCCTACAGTCAGAGAGTATTCCGATGGAGAGCCCAGAGGCTGATCAGCTGAACGTAGAAATATTTAAAAATCTCAAGGAGCGCACGCACGCTGCATCTGAAGAGATGGCAGAGGAGTACGGTGAACCAGAGGTGCTGAAAGGATATGGGCGTCGCAATACAACTACAATGGCGATTGCACCCACAACCTCATCATCATTCATACTCGGCCAAGTATCACAAAGTATAGAGCCATTGATGAGTAACTGTTACGTTAAGGATCTTGCAAAGATAAAGACAACAATTCGTAATCCATACCTAAAGGAGATTCTTGTAGAGAATGATAAGGATGACATGGAGACCTGGGATAGCATTCGCGACAAAGACGGATCTGTACAGCATCTTGATTTTTTGTCTGACCACCAGAAGGATGTATTCCGCACGTACGCTGAGATGGATCAGGCCAAGATTATTGAGCAGGCAGCTGTCCGACAGCAGTATATTGACCAAGGGCAGTCACTGAATGTTCTGGTGGGCCCAGAGACATCTGCAAAGGATATTAATGAGCTGTATCTAAAGGCATGGAGAAATGGTGTGAAGGCACTGTACTATCAGCACAGTATGAATGCTGCGCAGCAGCTGAGTCGAAAGAAGATTTGTGCGGCTTGCGAAGCGTAGCTCGCACCTCTGTTTTGTTTCGGCACGAAAAGGCGCCCAGCGGGCGTCTTTTCTCATATCTCAGCCTCACTCCTCCAACTTACGTCGGAGATCATGCCCGCTCGGCCTCCGAAGTCCGAACAAAACAGAGCTGCTCGCTTTAAGGTTGCCTGCCCAAGCTTACGCGGCGCATATAATTTTCAAAATCCCGACTTGTTTTATACTGAGTCGGGAATTTTATTTATCTAAATAATCACAAAACACCTTTGGTGTATACATAGGTCGGACCTATGTACACCGCTCTTTTTATTTACATTGATTAGTTAATATATCAGTGCTATAATATGTATTGGTGATTGAGTAGTTGATCCAGCCTCCGGCTGGGTAGGAAAGTCCGAACACACCCTGATTTTTATAATCCGGAGCACGTAGCGGGTAACTCCCGTCGGTCGCAAGGCCGTGGTGCGAACAGTGACGCTGAAGCTTGAAAGGGTTTCAGCATCCCTCTGGGATGAACTTAGTGGCAACACTAAGGTGAAACGGCTAAATCTGTACGTGTGTGCAAGGCCGTATTCCAGCCTCCGGGCTGGTCTGAGCCGCTTGAGTGTGGTGGTAACACTACACCTAGACAAATGACTACAACGAAACATATCTTAATAAGTAGGTTTCCAAACAGAATTCGGCTTACTAATCACCAAAAAATTATGAAAAGGCCACCCTGGCGGTGGCTTTTTCTTTTCCTGAAAGGGTTTGAGTTATACGTATATTTTTTATCACAGCGCGCTATAATAGGAAGGCATTATGTTTAAACGGATTCTCTTTTTTCTTAGTAAAAAAATAACCGGCCTTCACCAGGCTGCGTATATTATTGGTTTCTTTACGCTACTTAGTCAGGTGTTGGGTTTGGTTCGGGATCGTCTTTTGGCCTACACGTTTGGTGCAAATACGACAGTCGATATTTACTACGCTGCTTTTCGTGTCCCGGACTTAATTCTTGTTGTGGCTGGGTCTATAGTGTCCATTTCAGTACTGGTTCCGTTTTTAACTAAAAAGATAGCACAGAGCAAGGAGGTAGCGGAAGAGTTTATAGACGTTGTATTCACAATATTCTTCATCAGTGTTGTTGCAATTTGTATTCCTCTGTACTTTTTGATGCCGAGCCTTATCCAGGTCGTGTTTCCCGGTATCACTGATGCAACTGCTCAAACTGACCTGATCTTTTTAGCTCGTCTTTTCCTTCTATCTCCGGTGCTACTTGGGCTATCAAATATTTTTGCCTCCATTATTCAGGTATACCGACGCTTTCTTATCTACGCTATTTCGCCGCTGTTATATAACCTAGGAATTATCATTGGTATCGCCGCGCTCTATCCTTACTTTGGTATCACTGGACTTGGACTTGGTGTAATACTTGGTGTTGCGATGCATGTTGGTATTCAGCTGCCGTTTATTATTAAGCAGGGCTTCGCACCTCGCTGGTTCTTTCCGAAGGACAGAAGCGAGATATGGAAGGTAGTACGTAACTCACTTCCTCGAACCTTCACGCTTTCGATTAATAAGCTGGCAATGCTGTTTCTTATTAGCCTGGCATCCCTTCTAGCTCCGGGTTCAATTGCGATTTTTAACTATGCCTGGAATCTGCAATCGGTACCGATGGCGCTGGTTGGTGCCAGCTACTCACTGGCAGCCTTTCCAGTACTTTCACAACTTTTCTCTGATGGGGATATGAAAGGGTTCATGCGTCAGGTCCAGACAGCCATCCGCCACGTTGTCTTCTGGTCACTGCCAATTCTATCTCTATTCATTGTTCTACGAGCACAGATCGTTCGGACTATTCTCGGGGCCGGAGAGTTTGGCTGGATTGCAACTCGGCTTACTGCTGCATCACTTTCATTGTTTGTTATCTCGGTAGTGGCACAGAGTCTTGTACTGGTTCTGGTTCGTGCCTATTATGCAGCCGATGATACGATGACCCCACTAATAACCAGCGTTATTGGTGGAACTACCATTCTTGGTGCTGCCTACGGATTAATGGCTGCCTTTCAGAACATTCCTGTTTTTCGATTTTTCCTGGAGAATCTACTGCGTGTTCGTGGTATTGAGGGTACCGGTGTGTTGGTGCTTCCGCTAGCATACTCATTTGGTATGCTGATTATGGTTGCAATCCTTTGGTATGTTTTTCAGGATAAGTTTGGTCGCTTCCCATTGAGTATGTATCGTTCGCTCTGGCAGGCTGCCGGCGCGGCGGTTGTTGGTGGCTTTGTTGCATACGGTGGACTGCTCTTCTTTGGGAACTGGTTCGACCTCACTGGAGGGCTTGGTATCTTTCTTCAGGGACTTTCAGCTGGTATTGTAGGAATCGCAACAATGCTTCTTACTTTATGGCTCATGGATAACAAAGAGCTTCATGAGATGTGGCAGGCCGTGCGTGAGCGATACTGGCATGTGTCTGTGGAGTCGATTGGTCCGGCAGAGCAGCAGTAATACAAAGCATGTATCAATATGAAAAATATTCGAAACTTCAGCATCATAGCTCATATCGACCACGGTAAATCTACCTTGGCCGATCGTATGCTTGAGGTGACCAAAACAGTCTCTGATCGTGATATGAAGGAGCAGGTCTTGGATCAAATGGATCTTGAACGAGAGCGGGGAATTACCATCAAGATGACGCCGGTGACCATGAAGTATGAAATGGAAGATACTGACTACGAGCTGAATCTTATTGACACACCAGGTCACGTTGATTTTTCATACGAAGTATCTCGAGCGCTACGTGCTGTAGAAGGTGCTGTGCTGCTCGTAGACTCAACACAAGGTATCGAGGCACAGACGCTGGCGGTACTGGCCATTGCTCGGCAGTTGGATCTGACGATTGTACCAGCGGTAACAAAGATTGATGCCAAAAACTCTCGCCCGGATGAGGTAGCATTGGAGCTGGCAGAACTACTTTCAGTACCGATGGATGATATTGCTCGTGTATCCGGAAAGACCGGAGAAGGTGTTGACGATCTGCTTCGGCGAGTAATCCAGGCTGTGCCAGCTCCAGCACAGCGTGATAGTGATATTCCGCAGGGATTAGTATTTGATTTTGATTACTCATCACACCGAGGAATTGTTGCATACACAAGAATCTTCTCTGGTCAGTTTTCTAAGAATAATAAGCTGAAGCTGTTGGCGGCAGATAGAAAATTCATTCCGGCAGAGGTTGGGGTTTTTAGCCCAGTGGCAAAGCCGCAGGATAATCTCTCTGCAGGCTCAGTTGGGTATGTAGTGACTGGAATCAAGGAGCCAGGAGTTGTATCTATTGGTGACACCATTACAAGTACTGATGCAGATATCCAGCCGTTGGCGGGGTATGATCCGCCACAACCTGTTGTCTGGGCGAGTGTGTTTCCAGAAAACCAGGATCAGTTTACTAACCTTGAGAATGCACTGGAGCGGTTGCTTTTGACTGATTCATCACTGCAGTATGAGCGTGAGAAAAGTGCCGGTCTAGGTCAGGGATTCCGCTGTGGTTTTCTTGGTCGGCTGCATATGGAGGTTGCCATCGAGCGACTGCGTCGTGACTACAATCTTGATCTGATAACCACAAGCCCTTCGGTTGCCTTCAAGGTAACAACAAAGGATGGCAAGACTGAAACAATTCGGACTCCGTCTCGATTTCCTCATTACGGTGAGATAGAGGAAATTCAGGAACCATGGGTGTCGGCTACAATCCGTACACCAAGTGATTACATGAGTGACATCATGAGTATCGTTTACGAGCATGAAGGTGAGGTGGTCGATACTGAGTCTGGAAAATCAGATAGATTGACCGTTACGGCAGAGATGCCACTGCGTGAGTTGATGCGTGGGTTCTTTACCGCTTTGAAGCAGGCCTCATCCGGCTTTGCCTCGCTTTCTTACGAGGTTGTTGAATACCAGCCGGCTGATGTGACACGATTGGAGGTGCTGGTTGCAAAAGAGCCGGTACCAGCCCTGGCGACAATTGTGTCTGAGCAGCGACTAGATCGCCGGGCCAGAGAAACGGTTGAGAAGCTGAAGGAGCTCCTACCACAGCAGGTTGTGTCTGTGCGCATTCAGGCCGAAGCACGAGGGCGTGTGATAGCCTCAGAAACACTCCGTGCAAGCCGGAAGGATGTTACGGCCGGTTTGTATGGTGGTGACTACTCACGCAAAAAGAAGAAGCTGAAGGCACAGCGTGAGGGAAAGAAAAAACTTCAGGACAGAGTAAGTGTTCGTATCCCGTCTGATGTCTATATTAAAATGATGCGTGATGACTAGCTCGTTACACCAGCGATAGGGGTGTACAGAAGTATCATTCCTAGAATAAGTATCACAGTCATGATGATCGTGATTATTCGTAGCTTTTTTCTATTTTCTTTTCCGAACATATATAATGTAAGTGATTAAAAAAGTCGTGTATCCAGTATAATGCCTCGACGCACTACAAACAAATTACAAAAAGTTCTGTATTCAATACCATTTCTAATTTTTATGGCAGTTATTGTTGCTGTGGTTATGTCGGCAGCATGGAACATGTATCAAACCAGCTACGGAACCGAGCAGCGGGTAGATCGACTTCGTGCTGAGCATCGAGAATTACAGCAGCGTGAAGAAATTGTTTCCAATGCAGCCCTGAATGTTTCAACCGAGCGAGGGTTAGAAGCTGAGATTCGAGAGAAATTTTCGGTTGCTCAGGAAGGAGAGCGTGTGATTGTGCTTGTGGATGATGATACGGAAACGGCAACAACCTCTGAGCCAAATACTTCCTGGTGGCGATCCGTGCTCTCATTCATGTGGCCGTTTTAGACTTGCCTTAGATATGCTACAATCACGATAGTTATTCGTAATTAATCACGAAGTGGAGAAATACCCGGACACACTTCGTTTATATCACCATGAAAAAAGTCACTATTTACAGTACACCTACATGTCAATACTGCGAACAGGCGAAGAAGTACATGAAAGAAAATGATATTGATTACAAGGATTATGATGTTTCCTCTGACACAGATCGTCGAAAGGAGATGATTGAAAAGTCTGGTCAGATGGGCGTTCCTGTCATCGTTATAGGTGATGATATGATGGTTGGTTTTGATCAAGGCAAATTTGAAAAGATGGTGGACTCACAAGAGGAGTAGATTACTATTGTATTTGCGAGGCTGATAAAAAACCACCCGAGGGTGGTTTTTTTAATGTCTCTCTGTCAGGAGTTGAACCTGAATCTGGTCCTTAGGAGGGACCCGTTCTATCCAGTTGAACTACAGAGAGTCGTGGTGCTTACGTTGCTTTTGCGCTCCCTGCCTACCTGCCTGTCGGCAGGTATTCAGTTGAGCTACGAGGAGATGTCGGCATAATAGCATTTCAGCATCAAAGATGTACGTATTGAGCTTTTTTGTTATACTATACCCATGGAAGATAAGGAATTTAAAAACATGGAACGGCAGTTGCGCGAAACGAGGGCATTGACAGAGCGTAACAATGAAATACTTCAGAAGGTCCATCGTTCCATGGTTTGGAGTAGGGTTCTTTGGATTTTTTACTGGGTTATTATTGTCGGAGTTGCAGTCGGTGCTTTTTATTTTCTCGAGCCGTACTGGGATACACTGGTGGAAACGTATGAGAGTCTTCGCGCCCAGTTTGGGAACTTCACGGTTCCACAAGAATAGTTTATAAAACTATATTCAAAATTATATGCTGGAGTAGCTCAGGGGTAGAGCACCTGTTTGAAGCACAGGGTGTCGTCGGTTCGATTCCGGCCTCCAGCACTTTATTTAAAAACACCACGTCTCTGTACGTGGTGTTTTTAATATGATTGTGGTCGGAATAGAACTGGAAAGGGGTCGGGAAAACTCTTGTTTTCCCGTGAAGGAAAGCAGCGAGGTAGAACCGAGTGTTGAGAACCGTAGGTTCTTAAAGAGGAGCGAAGCGACGAGTGAGATAGCGTAGCGTCCGGCCTCCAGCACTTTATTTAAAAACACCACGTCTCTGTACGTGGTGTTTTAAATCCATAAGATTTTTTATTCTATGTATGCTACTGACTCTTGATCTCAAGCTTGGTTTCGTTGTGTTTGTTTATCTTTGGAAGGGTAATAGACAGTAGACCGTGATCCTCAGAGGCATTTGATTCCTCAACCTCGACCTCTTCAGGTAGTGTGATTGATCGAGAGAATGATCCCCAGTACAGCTCGCGGTGTAGATACTCATCTAAGGATGCGTCGCTTGGAGCTTCACGCCGTCCACGAATCACACACTTCTCACGTGTGATAGAGACATCAAGAGCATCTGGTCGTACGCCGGCAACCATGGCCTGAATCACAATATGCTCAGGAGTTTCGTATACATCAACGGCCAGCTCACCTTCATCATCACTAAATTCCTCAGGCTCCTCTTGGTATGTATCCTCACCCCACTCATTGTGAGGGTCTTGATACTGCTCCTGCTGATCATCAAACTCATCATGAAAGTCTTCATCATATGTATCATGACCTTCTTTAGGCTGCTGTTCTTCTGTATTGATACCGCCGGTCAGGCGTTCAAAAAATGATTTTTTACGTCGAGGCATAGTATGTTTTATTTACGCAAATGGATAAGGAACGGACTTTTTCTTCTGCATTCGTTTGATTCCTTCGAACACGAGCATCAGGATGATGATAGCGACCCAGACAAATGCAAATACCTGCAAAACTGTCGCTTGTGCTGTATTCATTATAAGCAGATTGAATCCCCAGTGCAATAACGTAGCTGCAACTAATCCAATCGCTGTTGCTTCATGCTTAATTCGTTTATTTTTGTAATACGAGGCTGCGATTAGGGCTCCCATAACTCCCGAACAAACTACATGTACCAGAGTTGCACCAATGAATCTGAGTCCTCCGCTTAAAACGCTGGATAAATAGGCAGCTTCTGATACAGGTATAAGTAAAAACAACGTATTTTCCATAGCCGCAAACCCAAGGGCAACGGTAATCATGTAGATCATGGCATCAATCGGCTCGTCAAAGACATTCAGACGAAGGGCAACAATCCAGGCAGCCATAAACTTCAGCGCCTCCTCAACAAATGACCAGCCAAGCAGTACCTCGCTACTTATACCACCGGCTGCATCCTGAATAATATTCTGAATCGCCATGGCGATAAAGACGGTAATCATTCCGGCGATAAAGGTCTCGATCAGTCGCCCTCGTGGTTCAGGATGTGGATCCTCATGATTGAAGAACCACAGCCACAGAAGAGCTGGCAGCAGACCGCCGAAGAATGCGTACACAAGTGTGGATGCAGTGAGTACAGGCATGGATTAATCGGTTTTGTTATCTCCAGCTTCCGTCTGGGGCCAGCTGGTGATTGTTAGTAATCCATCGCTGTCTGGTAGCTCCTGCCAAAGCGTTTCTGTTAGATGTGGCATAAATGGATGCAGCATCTTCAGGCTAGTAGAAAGTATTTCGTACAACGTAAAGAGGGCTGAGGCTTTCTCGGCTTCATCCAAATCATCGCCGTAGACTTGTCCTTTGGTGGCCTCAATAACCTCATCAGCAAAGGTGTGCCAGAAGTAGTCGTACATTTTCTCAGCAGCTAGATTGAACTGGAATTTCTCAATGTTTTTGGTTACGTCCTCAACCTTAGCCGTTAACTCATCCAGGTACGCCTGATGCTCATCCGTAATCTCTGCTGGTCGGTTGTGAGTGTAGCTCTCCGGGAGATTCATCATGACAAACTTGGTTGCGTTCCAAATCTTGTTGGCAAATTTTGCCTGTCCGGCAATTTTCTCATCCGAAATATTCGAATCATTTCCGGGTGTGGTTCCGACAACCAGCGCCATCCGCAAGGCATCGGCACCGTGGTCAGCAATAACATCAACCGGATCCAGTACATTGCCTAATGATTTACTCATCTTCTCTCCACTCTCATCACGAACCATTCCGTGTAGATAAACATTCTTGAACGGGATATCACCTAGTAGGAATCCACTCATCAGCACCATGCGTGCTATCCAGAAGAAGAGAATATCATAGCCGGTCTCCAGCACATCTGTTGGATGGTATTTTTGAAAATCTTCTGTCTTGTCCGGCCAGCCAAGCGTTGAGAAGGTCCAGAGTCCCGAAGAGAACCATGTATCCAAGGTATCCGGATCCTGACTCCAGCCGTCACCTTCAGGTGCCTCTACGCCGACATGTATCTCTTCATCCTTGTACCAGACCGGAATCTGATGTCCATACCAGATCTGCCGAGAAATACACCAGTCTCGCAGATTATCAATCCAGTGATTGTAGTTTTTCTCGAATCGGTCTGGTGTTATAGAGATCTGGCCACTAGAAACTGCCTTCTGCATAATCTCCTTCAAGGTTGCTTCGCTTCCGGATGGAATTCCATTAATTTTTGAATCTTGAAGAGTGAAGGTCTTGTTTACATCAATAAACCACTGCTTCTTTGGGAGATGCTCAACAATGCCTCCGGTCCGTTCAGCTTGACCAACATTTTTTGTGATTTCTTCGGTTTCCTCAATCAGCGCAGCCTCATCCAGCTTCTCAACGATTGCCTCGCGAGCATTCTCGATAGTTTTTCCGGCCATATCGCCAGCCGCATCAGTCATTCGACCATCCTCACCAATAACCTGTTTGGAGAGCAGGTTATGTCGCCGTGCTAATCCTTCATCAGTGATTGAGTGGGCGGGTGTTACACCAACAGCACCGGTTCCGAAATCGGGATCGATTTCCTCATCAGCCACGACCTGAATTTCAAGCTCTACGCC
>Ga0136600_1001096_pt1 | contig 13003 bp, 7 predicted proteins | sample AntRauMFilla2698_FD_104634 | JGI IMG/M metagenome (GOLD analysis project Ga0136600, IMG submission 104634) | Saline lake microbial communities from Rauer Islands, Antarctica - Metagenome Filla 2 #698 | ecosystem: Environmental > Aquatic > Non-marine Saline and Alkaline > Saline | place...
ATTCATTGTAATCAAACAGCGCTCTTTAAGAAAACTTCTTCCCCGGCCGCTCTTTAGAAATTTTTCATGTTTTCGTGCTTCTGATCTGCTATCAAAAAGTTTGCAGTAAATCATAATAAAGGGCCGATACGGTCGGGTGGTTGCATTGTATCCCAACTGATGAGCCTTGTATCGTTGCATGACGTCTGAGGATAGTCCTTTGTACAGATAGTTCTCTGTTACACTTTGAAGAACGTAAACGTGATATTTTGGAGGTGGTATTGATTTCGCCATGTCTTATAAATACAAAAAAAGCCTGACTCACTTTTCAGTAAATCAGGCTTTATATATTGAAGTGCCCTTGACTGGAGTCGAACCAGCACGTCCGTTAAGACACACGCCCCTCAAGCGTGCGCGTCTACCAATTCCGCCACAAGGGCATTTGGCACTTCTCCCTGACCTTATTTGTTCAGAGGATGCCAAATATACGAGGATTTATCCCTCTCTTGCAATCGTTTTTTTAAAATATTAGAATTTCAGCCGAAATGTGGCTCAAAAGTCTCTTCCAAATCCGTTATATTATTCAGTTCATAAGCACACACTGTTAAATCAAACCAACTGTATGTACAAAGAGAATATATTTTTTCTGTGTTCAGTGCCGCTCAGCGCTGAAGGACCTAATGATGTTACCGTAGTCAACAAAGCTAAAAACTCAACCGAGTTTCCCGAGCTGTTCGACACCTATGAAGACAAACGCCGCCACGCGTTTAATGATGATGGCATCTACAGCGTGGTTCGGGCCGATGATATCTTGATTATCGTGCGTCAGCAAACCCCTGATGATGCTAAGGAAGCCGCCTGGGAAGAATCCGCGGCCGACCTCATCACAAACCTTCAGCACAAAGTGATGCAGGATAAGGACAAAAACGCGCAGTCGATTTTGAAATCTGTGCACGATGTAGAAATGGAAGTCAAAAAATAAATGGCATCTTGCCGTCTGAGTGAACAACAGCCATTTCTGTTTCTTGGAAGTGGGTGATAATGCATTCAGATTATGCAAGAAAGTTCTTATTCACACGTTTATAGCTCATTTATCTCTTCAGGGAGCCCCGTTTAACGGGGTTTCCGCTTTATTAACTGGTACTCCAACGGGTATGTTCAGCGGGCCAATCTCTTCACATTTTAGAACAGCGTTTCTTACTGTTCTGCTTATGTTTGCAGCCGCAAATGTGAGCGCACAGCAGGGAAAAGGCCTGTTTTTTTCCGTTTTTGGATCTGATGCACCTGTCGGATACGGCGACTTCGACAAAGTTCAGGCGTTCTATTTTGAGGTTCCCCAATCGGAAACGCAACCGGTATATCTGCGCGTGTTTGATGCCGAACTGGGCGGAAATTATGATGAAAAACATAATGGCTTTGATTCCCAAACCCGTTTTATGGTTCTGGGCGGAAACAGCGCTTCAAAGTCCTACGCCGCTGGAACAAAACGCACCTACTGGGAAACCTACGATCCCTCCGACCTGCTTTACAACAAAGCGTTTGGCGAAACACGATCGGCCGATGGACGGTGGATTCTGCTTACCGAATTAAATCCCGAAGATGGATTCAAAACGCCCGATGGTATGCTGCGTTACGTGCTCATAGTGCACGGTGAATCAGGTGATGACGGTAACTTTTTTGATCTCGCGCTTTCCTACTCTCAAACTTCAAAAATTCCCCCGCCAACATCGCGTACCTATGTGTACGATCTTACTTTCCGTATTCCGTCACTGGCGATCTATGATTTTGAGGATTTTCGTGGGCAAATTCCTATACAAACGCAGGGGAAATCAGAATTTTCCATCTTTACATTCGATATGGATGGCGTTCCTGTGTCGCTTTCTGTTCCGTTTCAGGATGATAAGGAGCTGGAGCCCTCGGGTGATGGCGTCTGGAATGAGAATGTGATCAAACTGGATAACCACAAACGCATCACACAAGTTGGTTTCAACTTTTTTGCCCGGGGATTTAACAACTCGTTTGGGTTTGCGGTAAAGGATGAAAAGGGTGAGCTCATGCCGATTGAGCTGCCGATTAAAGACTATGAGCCTCCGCGTTATCCCAAGCTCAGCTATGCGGTAAAAAGCGTTTCAGATGATTGTTCAACGTTTGAGTTCTCCGCCGTGATTGACCATCCCGAATGGGTGAATGATCTTGTTGCCAACTGGACGATCGCCGATTCTTCTTACAACTCCGAAAAAGTACGTGTGTCGTTCGATACACTGGGTGTTTATCCTGTAGATCTGACCCTGAAGGCAGAAATTAACGGTGCTGAGCAGATATTTGAATTTACCGACAGCGTGGTTGTAAATCGCCCGCCGCTGGCCTATGCCGGTGGTGACAGAGCCACTATCCCGGGACGCACAATCGCGTTTGATGGAACTGGTTCGGGTGATGAAGACGGACGTATTATCGCCTACGACTGGGATATGGGTGATGGGAATGAAATGTCGGGCGCCAGAATTGATTACACATACAGAAATCACGGCACTTTTCCCGTCACGTTGGTTGTTACCGACAACTCATTTTCTCCCTGCGGAACCGATACGGCACGTGTTGACGTGAAGGTGAATCGTCCGCCGCTTGCAAAAATAGAGGCTCCGGATATTGTTCAGAAGGGCGAGGAGTTTATACTGGATGGATCTCCCTCGGAAGATCCCGACGGTGAGATTGTGGATTATGTCTGGCAGATTGGAAACGACACCTTGCTTTCCGGCCAACAGGTTTTTTACGCTTTTACCGATGAGATGTCACGCGAGGTGATTCTGCAGATAATGGATGATGCCCACACGGTGAACAGCATGAATCGCACCCGAAAAACGATAAAAGTAAACAAGCTTCCGCTGGCGTTTGCCGGAGAGGATAAGCTGATTTCTCCCGAACGCCCCGCCACATTTCGCGCTGATGGTTCTTTTGATCCCGATGGCCGCATTGTGGAGTATGAGTGGGATTTCGGCGATGAGAAAAAATACGGAGCCGTCATACAAAAAGAATACATAGAGCCGGGCGAATATCCCGTATTTCTCACCGTAAAAGATAATTCAGGTGGTGGATTTGCAGTTGATACGATGTTTGTCACTGTCAACGCTCCGCCTCAGCCGGTGGTGATGGGAGCTAAAGAGTATCTGCGCGGACGGGTAATATTGTCAGCGTCTGACTCTTATGATCCGGATGGAGAAATCATCTCTTATGAGTGGCATTTGGATGGAAAACGGTTTTCTGAGGAAAATCTCGAATATACATTTGATAACCCGGGCACGTACGAAGTCGAATTAATTGTAGTGGATAATTCCGGCACCTACTCATCTGTTCAACGCACGAAAGATGAGGTTAAAATAAACGCCATGCCGGTTGCCAGATACGACGTCCCCGATGTAGTTGCCGTGAACGAAACGTTTACGCTCGATGCCTCTGACTCATACGATCCTGATGGTGAAATCTACAGCTATACATGGGAGCTTGGAAACGGCGAAGTAGCTGATGGTGAGAAAATTGACATCAGAATTCCTGATGCAGGTGTCTATCAGATTCAGCTTGAGGTGCGTGATAATCCCAATCTGCCTGAATCACGGTCCATTGTTTATCACGAATTAAAAGTGAATAGGCCACCGGAGATTGTAGTCAACGCCCCGGACAGAGCATCGCCCGGTGATACAGTTACCATCGATCTTTCTGAAAGTCGTGATATTGACGGGGAGATTTCCAAGGTGATGTGGAATGTTGATGGAACCTGGAGAGAAGGCGGTTTGATAAAAACATTTATTGTTTCAGAAGAATTAATCAGCCGTGGAATAAGCGTGGCGCTGGAGGATGACAGCGGGGTTTCAAATAGTATAGCAGAAGAAACTATTCGCCTAAAACTGAATGCAGCTCCGGTTGCTGAAGCGGGAGAGGCCATTCGTACCGCCCAGCGCCTGATTATGCTCGATGGCTCGGAATCGTACGATCCTGACGGAGATGACCTGACCTATTATTGGGATTTTGGTGATGGTAAATCATCTAAAGGCCCCGTTGTGTTGCACAACTATCCATTTGGAGGGTCATTTCAGGCTCGCCTTACGGTAGATGATAATCGCGGACTCAACAACAGTTTTTCATATGATACGGTTGATGTGTTCATTAATCGCCCGCCGGAAGTATATTTCGATATTCCGCGAACAATATGTGTAGGCGATGAATTTGAGTTCAACGCGGGAAAAACCTTCGATCCTGATGGAAGTGATCTGCGCTATGAATGGTCGTTCGGTGATGGAAATATTGCCCGTGGTAAGACCGGGACGCACACATTTGAGGAGGAAGGACGCTATCAGGTAGTGCTTACGGTTGATGACAATGAGGGAATGGGAAATTCCGTCACCAGTTTTGCGCGTTTTATAAACGTGGTTGGCTCACCCGAAGCTGACGCCGGAGAGGATTTTATCGCCTGTCAAAATGAATTGGTACAGTTTGATGCTACCTCTTCGTTGGCGGCTGATCGTTTCATCAATCAATATGAGTGGGATTTTGGAGATGGAAATTATGGATCAGGCGTTTCTCCAAGTCATGTATTTGCCGAACCGGGCGAGTATAAGGTCACGCTTTCAGTCACCGGAAATGAGATCGGTTCTTGTGCCAATACCGACATGGATGAAGTCTGGGTAACGGTACTTCCCGAACCCAAAGCTGAGTTTGAACTGGCATCGGTGGGACGAACAGAGGAAGAAATTACGCTCGACGCATCAGCATCGCTCGTTGATGAGCAGGAAATTACGCGCATAACGTGGACGATCGACAACAGCGAAACCTATCGATGGGAAAAATCTACGAGATCAGACAGTGTCACAGGAGTTACCTCATACTGGGAATTGTTTGAGGGAGATCAGGAACGGCCGGTGCGTGAGGTCGCAGATGAGAGTGCTCAGGGAAAGCTTCCAACGATCACAAAATCTTTTGAAGAGGGAGATCATGAAATTCGTTTGTTTATCGAAACCACCTCTATCACGCGGTGTAATGAAGCACAGCTGTCGAAATTTATCACTATAAAAGATAAGCCTGATGTTGAGCTGAGTGAGTTGCCAACGTTGGTGCCGGGAGAGCAGTTTCAGCTATCGGCCAGAGAGTTATCGGGAGATTTGAATGAGATAGAACGCGCATTGTGGAGTTTTGGTGATGGCGTGACGAAAGAGGGATTGTTTGTTTCGCACACATACGACGAGCCGGGTCGGTATATGATCACCTTTGTGGCAAATGATGGACAAAGAACGGCGGGTTCAACGGTTCGGCTGGAGCAGATGGTTCTGGTTAACGCGGCACCGGTTGTGAAGTTAAACGGACCATCAAGGACATTGCCCGGAAATCAAATTACTTTCAATGCAGAAGGAACCTATGATCCGGATGGAGAAATAACGTCCTATCAGTGGTTTTTCAGCGACGGCGCAAGAAAAACGGGCGAGGAAGTTTCTCACGTATTCAGAAGCAACGGAATTTATCATGTTTCACTGACGGTAACAGATAACGCGGGCGCACCAAATTCAGTAAGAAATGTGAGTCAGGTTGTGCGTGTAGCCGCTCCTCCGGAACTCACACTCAAATTACCCACGGTATTATGTCCCGGTGTCCCCGTAAATATTGTAGAAGGATTGTCCATTCCTGAATCAGATTCATCTCTTGTGGAGATCTACATAGGAAATAAGATGATCACCTTTGAGCAGGCCCGTGAGCAGAGCTTTGGCGTGCCGGGCGTTTATAATCTGCGGGTGATTATGAAAGACGGAACGGATTTGGGAGCGGGTTCATCGGTTGTGCGTCAAACAATTCGTGTAAATGGTGCTCCTGAAATCTACGCTGAAATTCCTCAGAACATCTACATCGGAGCGGTAAATGAATTCGCAACGTTCAACGCCGAAAACACCTTTGATCCCAATGGCGACCTCGTACGTATCTACTGGGAAATGGGCGACGGAACAGAAAAAATGGGACGTACCGTGCAGCACGAATATAAACAACCCGGAACTTACGAAGTCACCGTAACCGCCGTTGACGGCAACAACCTGAACTGCAGTGTTTCAGAGAAAACCTACACTGTAGAAGTGGTTAAACGTTAAGACAGCGTAATTGAAGAACCACACCTCCAAGGTTTTCAAAACCTTGGAGGTGTGGTTCTTCAATTACTTACCGGATAAAACCTTCCAATTTTCAATCTGCAATCTTTAATAATCACAATGTCATCAACACAAGACAGGCGAAAGAATAAAAACATCAAAGAGTATCTGATCGAGCGTTCGGAAGAGATGGTCGATTTCATTGAAGAGTTGGATGAAGCCATTGAAATGAACGATGAACCCGACAGCAAACAAGCCGTTCTGAAATTAAACGATATCGGGAATGAGCTGGTGGACCTTATTCCAAATCTGGAAGGTGACGATCTTGCCTACGCCAATTTTATGATGGGTTCGCTGTGCAGCACACTTCGCATGTGGCCCGAAGCTGCCGAAGCCTACGAACAAGCTCTGACTACGTGGCCGGAACACGTTGGTGTTCTCAATGAATATTTCGTATCACTGTACGAACTGAAACGATTTGATGAGGCTGTTTCTATCATGAAAAAAAGCATAGAAGTTGGCGGAGAAACGCCCGATACTATTCAAAACCTGGCCGTAGCGCAGTTAGCCGCAGGCCAAGAAGCGGAAGCCAGACTCACATTGATGAATGGGATGGCCAAATATCCCGACGATAATCAACTTATTCATACCATGTACGAACTCGACAAACAAGAAGAGGAATCCTAATAGTGGCTTTAAAAAAAATATCTTACAAAAAATATAAAATACCAGTTGTTTATCAGGACAGAGATCTGATTGTGGTGAATAAACCCGCAGGATTGCTCACCGTTCCTATTCCAAAATCTAAAAGTCCCAATCTGGAAGACGCTCTCAAACAGGTATTGCGGCATCAATCCACATCCATAAAAGCTGCGCACAGAATTGACAGATATACATCGGGACTTGTGGTATTTGCCAAAAACGTACCGGCCCATAAAAACCTTGTAGAACAGTTTAAATCACAAAAGCCTACACGTATTTACCGGGCGCTGGTATGGGGAAATCCCAAAGAAGAAGCCACGTTGACGCATTATTTAAAACGTATCACCGACAGTTTTAAAAATATTGTTACACATGAGGGTGATGAAGAAGGCACAAAAGCTGTTCTGAGCTATCGAACGCTGGCCAGATACGCCGATTCGGCAATTGTTGAAATTCAGTTGGATACCGGATTGAAAAATCAGATTCGCGCTCAAATGTCGGAAATGGGCTTGCCCATGGTGGGAGAGCGTCAATATGCCGACCTCAAACCACGTGTACAGGCGAAGCGCCAAATGCTTCACGCGTATCGGTTAGAGTTTGACCACCCGGTTGAATCTAAGCGAGTGGAAACAAAATGTGATGCTCCGCATGATTTTACCGACGCTTTGAATAAGCTGAAAGAACGAAAATGACCAGAGCTTAGTTACTTACATTACTTAGCATAAAAAGTGGCGTGAGAATGTCATTTTGAATGAATATTAATCCAAAAAAAGGCATGCAATCCTGATTTCAGGATTTATCAAATAAATTAAAGAGCACGCCTGAATAACGAAATTGGGCTGAATTTGCCCAAACGATAAAGACCCAAAACGGAGGAACAACAAACATGGAAGATACCCAGCAACAGATGATGGATTTTCTTCAAGATATCTCGCCGCTTCTGATCGATTACGGAATGCAGCTGTTAGGCGCCATTATCATACTTATAATTGGTACGTGGCTGTCACGGAAATTTGCTAAAAAAGCAATTAAATCCGCCCAGAAATCGGGGAAAGTTGATGATACTCTGGTGCCGATAATTGGCAATGTGACCAGAATCACTATCATGATTATCACTATTCTCGCAGTTTTGAGCCAGTTTGGAGTGCAAACGGCCAGCGTAATTGCTGTTCTTGGTGCCGCCGGTTTGGCCGTTGGATTGGCTCTGCAGGGAACGCTCAGCAATGTGGCATCAGGCGTGATGCTTCTGATTTTTCGTCCGTTTAAAGTGGGTGATGTAGCTCAGGTAAATGGAAACGTGTTGCTTGTTGATGAGATCGGACTTTTTATGACAAAGCTCCACACGTTTGATAATATTAATGTGTATCTGCCCAACTCAAAAGTCTGGGGAAGTGAGATCAGAAATTACTCTCAAAATGAGACGCGCCGTGTTGATCTGATTATGGGTATCGGCTACGATGATGATATTGATAAAGCGATGAAGGCTATCAGAGAAGTAATTGACGCCGATGAGCGTGTTCTCGCAGAGCCTGAACCTATGCTTGCGGTTGAGTCGCTCGGCGACAGCAGTGTAAATATCATGGTTCGGTGCTGGGCAAATACACCCGATTGGTTTGCAACCAAACTCGATCTTACCCGTGCGCTCAAATACAAACTGGATGAAGAAGATATCACTATTCCGTATCCACAGCGCGATGTACACCTGTTTGAACAGAAAAAGTAACGTCTGATTCTTAACTTGATACGAATTTACAGCCGCTTCGTAATGCTTTCGGAGCGGCTTTTTAATACTCAAATTCTCGAACAGACCCGCTATTTAGATCATCATACCATGATGTAGTTACACAGTATAAGTTGGTGTTTGAAAACAAAACATACTAATGACCGTAATTTACGGTTAATCAAACCGGAGATTAGTGAACGCCTCTTCTCATTCTCATACCATATAACGATATCTGTGATGAAGAGAAGGTGCGATTTTAATAATGATCTCATCTAATTCAATATTCACAGTGTCACAACAGCCGTACACAAATAATTAATTTAATGGCTTCAGAAAAGAAACCGGAGATGCCTCCGAAATTACATTCATCTAAAAACAAGAAAAAGAAAGGCAAGGGCGATAAGGGAGATGAGAACGACCAAAAGTCGCCATTTCAGCGCCCCGGAATGCTCATCTATTGGGCAGTTCTTATTGTTTTAGGTGGATACTGGATTTTTTACCTGTCGGGAGACGGAGCTTTTGGCGATCGTCAGAAGATTGAATATTCCACCTTCAGGGCTGAACTTGAGCAAAATAATATCAGAAAAGTACTTGTAAAAGGTCCTGAGATAAGAGGGCAGCTTGAGCGCCAAATTATTCATAATACAGCTTCGGGTGACACGGTTACTGTAAAACAGTTCTACACGTACATCCCATCATTCGGCGACGACGCCCTGATGTCGAAATTGGAAGAGAATAGAGTGGTGGTAGATACGCAGCCACCCAGCGATGGCAGCTGGTGGACCACGTTAATCTGGTTCATACCAATGCTTCTGATGCTGTTTATATTCCTGCGCTTCTATCGCGGAATGAAAGGCGGAGGCGGTGGTGCCGGCGGACAAGGATTTTTTAACATCGGGAAAAGTCAGGCCAAGTTGTATGATCAAACCAAAGAAAAAACCTCATTCGATGATGTAGCCGGTGCCGATGGTGCCAAAACGGAGCTAAGAGAGGTGATTGCCTTTCTTACCAAACCGGACAAGTTTAAAGCAATAGGTGCTAAAATTCCTAAAGGTGTTCTGCTTGTGGGACCTCCCGGAACGGGAAAAACACTGCTGGCAAGAGCGGTTGCGGGTGAGGCAGGCGTTCCGTTTTTCACCATTACAGGCTCCGATTTTATGGAGATGTTTGTAGGTGTCGGCGCCAAGCGTGTGCGTGATATGTTTGAGAAGGCGAAAGAAAAATCACCTTGTATCATTTTTATTGATGAACTCGATTCTATTGGACGCCGACGTGGCGCTGGTTTAGGTGGCGGACATGATGAGCGTGAGCAAACGCTAAATCAATTGTTATCAGAGATGGACGGATTTGAGCCTCATGAAAATGTTATCGTGATGGCAGCTACCAACCGGCCTGATATCCTCGATAAAGCCCTTTTGCGTCCCGGACGTTTTGATCGACAAATTACTGTTGATAATCCGCATGTTGAGTCACGTGAAAAAATTCTGGAGATTCACGCCAAGAATAAGAAGCTCGATGAATCGGTTTCATTAGAAGAGATCGCAAAAGCCACACCTGGTTTCAGCGGAGCAGATCTGGAAAACCTGCTTAACGAGGCTGCTCTCCACGCCGCTCGTCAGGATAGAAATACGATTGAGAAAAAAGATGTGGAGGAGGCCCGTGATAAAATTATGATGGGTCTGGAACGAGAAGGAATGCAGTTAGACGATGATACCCGGAAGATGATTGCGTATCACGAAGCGGGTCACGCTCTTATTGCTGCCGCACTTCCAAACTCTGATCCGATTCACAAGGTCACTATCGTTCCACGCGGAAAGGCGATGGGCGTAACTATGCAGCTTCCGAGCAAGGAGCAGTATATCGTGAGGAAAGAATATATGGTTGACAGGTTAAGCGTACTCATGGGAGGACGTGCGGCTGAGAACATTATCTTCAGCACGGCTACCAGCGGAGCGGAAAATGACCTGAAGCAGGCTACAAAAATTGCCCGCAAAATGGTGCTTGACTGGGGAATGAGTGACGAGTTTGAAAACATGGCCTACGGTGAGGAAAGTGAGCAGGTATTTCTCGGGAAAGATCTGAGCTCCTCCAAAAAATACAGTGAGGAAACTGGTGCTTCCATCGATAAATCGATCAAGAAAATTCTCGATCAAGCCAATAAAACTGCCCGGGATATCTTGACAAAATATAGTGATCAACTCGATAAAATCGCTGAATTGCTTCTCGAACATGAAGAGATTGAAGGCAAGCAGGTAGATGAATTGTTAAGCGCCGAAGAGTAACTTGAAGGTTTACCTGTCTGCTATTGGTTGTAAAGAGAAACTCTGATAAAGCAGAAAAGGAATACCAACTTCTACGGTTGCGAAAAGTGATTTCAAGTCAAATCTCAAGGGACGGTCTCAGCCGTCCCTTTTTTTATTGGTAAGGTGTTTAATGGTACAGTAGCTATTTCATAGAAAGTACTACTCGGAATCGCGCTTTATTATTGATCATCTTATCGTACGCTTCATTCGCCTTTTCCAGAGGAAATGTCTCAATCATCGGAGTTGTTCCGGTCATGGCGCTGAAATTAAGCGTATCCTCTGAGTCCTTAGCTGTACCGCTTGGCCATCCTGATACCTTTTTTCGTCCCATTATCAATGTAAATGGCGATATTTCAAATGTTTCTCCGGTTGCGGCAAGAACTAAAAGGTTTCCCTCCAGGCCGAGTCCGCCGGCAATTTCGCCTATGATATCCGTATTGGGAGCTGTTGCCACAATAACTTTGGCTCCGCCCATCTTCTGAAGTTCTTCTACCGCGTTTTGCTTTTTTGCGTTTATGAAATGATGAGCGCCCAATTCTTTAGCCAGACTTTCTTTGTCATCACTGGTAGAGATTGCCACGGTTCGAAATCCCATTTTTGCCGCGTATTGAATGGCAAGGTGTCCAAGTCCGCCAATACCCTGAACAGCGACAAGGTCGCCCGGCTTGGCGTCAGTATTTCTCAGAGAGTTGAAAGTGGTGATTCCGGCGCAAAGTAACGGTGCGGCATCTTCAGAAGATAAATCATCGGGAATATTCGCGATCGCTTCCCGTGGGGCTGTCATGTACTCAGCGTAACCGCCGTCGTAGCTGATGCCCGCTATTTTACCATTTTCGCAGTTGATAAAATCTCCTCTCCGGCATGGATCGCACGTAAAACAATGTCCACCGTGCCAGCCAACTCCAACGCGCATTCCCTCTTTCCATTGACTTGCATCGGCCCCTGCTTTTTCAACTGTTCCCACAACCTCGTGACCGGGAACGCGGGGATATTCTATACCGGGGAAAAGGCCGTCTTTAACCATGGCGTCGCTGTGGCAGATACCACATGCTTCTACTTTTATTAAAACTTCGTTGGATGCCGGTTCGGGAACTGGAATATCTACAATTTCAAAATCTTGTCCTGCTTTTTTAATCTGAGCTGCCTTCATCATAAACCTCATTTTATCTTATGAATAATGTCTTCTATAGATAACTGATGCTCTCAGGAATACATTCCGAAAACTAAGTTTGATGAATTTATATGAGTGAAGAAATTTACAAAATGCATAACAAAGTCTTCACCCCAGCCAGCCATCCCGATCAAGACTTCTGTACTGAATCGCCTCGGCAATATGAGATGCTTTGATGTCTCCTCCGCCATCTAAATCAGCAATAGTTCGGGAGACTTTCAGAATGCGATCGTAAGCCCGGGCAGAAAGTCCGAGTGAGTTGATCGCTTTTTTGAGAATGGCTTTTCCGGCATCATCAAGCGTGCACATCTTGCGCACCATGCGTGTGCTCATCTGAGCGTTGCAGTATACGCCGGGGATTCCCATAAACCTGTGCTGCTGTAACTCGCGTGCAACAATTACCCGCTTTCGTATATCCACAGAAGACTCACCTTTTCTCTTGCTCGAGAGTTCATCATAAGAGACTTTATTTACTTCCACGTGTAAATCTATACGATCTAACAGCGGACCGCTTATTTTGCTCAGATAGCGCTGCATCTGCTGGGGAGTAACGCCTTCGCTGCTTCCGTTCATTGGGTCGTACCAATCGCCCGACGGTGATGGATTCATTGAGGCAACCAGCATAATTCTACTTGGATAGCTGACGGACATGCGTGCCCGTGAGATACTAACATGACCATCTTCGAGAGGCTGGCGCATTACTTCAAGAGCGCTGCGTTTGAATTCGGGAAGTTCATCTAAAAAGAGAATGCCATTATGAGCCAGGGAAATCTCACCGGGCATAGGAATTGATCCGCCTCCAACAAGGGCTACATCTGAAACCGTATGATGTGGAGAGCGGAACGGCCGTTGGGTAATCAAGCCCTTTTTCTCTGACAACAAACCTGCCACTGAATGAATCTTGGTAGTCTCGAGTGCTTCTTCAAGAGCCATAGGTGGAAGAATCGAGGTCAGTCTTCGGGCCATCATCGTTTTCCCTGATCCGGGCGGTCCGACCATAATTATA
>Ga0136600_1001097_pt1 | contig 12986 bp, 8 predicted proteins | sample AntRauMFilla2698_FD_104634 | JGI IMG/M metagenome (GOLD analysis project Ga0136600, IMG submission 104634) | Saline lake microbial communities from Rauer Islands, Antarctica - Metagenome Filla 2 #698 | ecosystem: Environmental > Aquatic > Non-marine Saline and Alkaline > Saline | place...
CCGTCTTCACCGTGGTCGGTGTGCCGCTCGCCGTCCCCTCGCGCACCGTGTACGGGGTGCTACCCGAGCCCCTGGGCATCGCGGAGCTCTTCGCCGGCGTCGTGCTCGGCTGGCGACAGCTCGTCACGATCGATCTGCCGGTGGGCGCCTACGAGGCACTCCTCGTGCCCGCGCTCGTCCTGCTCCTCGTCGGCCCGCTGCTCACCCTCCTCGTAGCATTACGCACTCCGCGCCCGGCGCTCGCAGCACTCATCCCACTCTCGGGCTATCTCGTGGCCATCGCGATCGGCCCCCAGAACCCCCTGTTGCCCATCAGCACGGCGATCGCGCTCAGCGCCACGCTCGTGCTGTGGATGGCCGTGCGCGCGCGCCACCGCCGGCGTGATGAGCTCGCCGCGTCCGCCGTCGAGGCGCGGGGCGCGGGGGTGCGCACGCTCGCCGGCGCCACAGCACTGCTGCTGCTCTCGGGTGGAGCAGGCGCAGCCGTGGCGGGACTCCTCGCGCCTCCCGATGATCGCGTCGTGCTGCGCACGATCGCCGAACGCCCCTTCTCCCCTCTCGACGAGCCGAGTCCGCTCGCCGCCTATCGAGCATCCTTCGATCCGAGCGTCGCTGAGGCGATCGCTCTGCGGGTCGAGGGCGCGCCCGCCGGGGCGCGCATCCGCATCGCCACTCTCGACAGCTACGACGGCGTGGTCTTCGCGGTGGGCAGTGACGCGGTTGACTCGGCGTCGGGGAGCTTCGTGCGCATCCCGACAGAGCGCCCACCGGACATCCTGCCCGGCGAGCGCACCACAGTGACTCTAGAACTGGGGCGCGACCACGGTGTGTGGCTACCGGCGCTCGGGGATATCGCGGCGGTGCGTTTTGTGGGAGGCGGCGGAGACGACCTGCGCGACAGCTTCGTCTACAACACGACGACGGGCACCGCGGCCATCGTGGGGGGAGCGCCGACCGGCGTGCGGTACGAGCTCGACGTCGTGCTCGACGCCGAGCCCGCCTCGACCGTGCTGCGAACGGCCGTGCCCGGTGATGCTGCCGTACCCGGCATCATTGCGCTGCCCGACTCCCTCGATGACTGGCTTGCCGACGTCACGGCCGAGATCGACACACCCGGTGCGCGCCTCGACACCGCACTACGGGTGCTCCGCGAGCAGGGGTACCTGTCACACGGCGTCGACGAGGAGGAGGCGCCCAGCAGGCCCGGGCACTCCCTGGCTCGCCTCGACGACTTTCTCGGAACGTCGCCCGTGGTCGGTGATGCGGAACAGTACGCACCCACGGCCGCGCTCATCGCACGCGAATTGGGGTTCCCCTCTCGCATCGTTCTCGGCTACGGACCCCTTCCCACGGGCGGAGCCGTAGAGCTGCGCGAAAGCGACCGCACGGCGTGGGTCGAGGTGTCGACGCAGTCGGGATGGATACCGATCGACGTCGTCTCGGATCGCCGAGAGCTGCCGCCTGAGGAGCCGGAGGACCCGGTGCCCGTGGTTCGCCCCCAGAATCCTGCGCAACCGCCCGTGGAGGAGCCGCCGGCGCTCGAGGATCAAGCGCCGCCCGAGATCGAGCAAACCGATGACGAGGCGTCCGATCCTTTCTGGTCCGCAGTCCTGGCGATCCTCCGCATCGTCGGCGTCATCGCCCTCGTGCTCGCGCTTCTCGCCTCACCGTTCGTCACGATCCTGCTGCTGAAGCGGCAGCGCCGCGCTCGTCGTCGACGGGCGAGCGATCCCGCTGTCCGCATTCTCGGGGGGTGGCGCGACATCACCGATCAGGCGCGGGATGCTGGTCTGCAGTTGCCGGCGCGCGGTACTCGGCGCGAAACCGCCGAGGCGATCGGAATGCCCCAGGCTCTCGTGCTGGCGCGAGTAGCCGACAGCGCCGTGTACGCGCCGGAGGAGCCCGACCATAACGAGGCGGTCAAGGTGTGGCTGGCCGCGGACGGAGTGCGGGCATCCCTGCTCTCGTCGCTCACCCGCCGCGACCGCTGGCGCGCTGCCCTCTCGACGCGGTCGCTGCGCAGGTATCCTGACCGCATGCGCGTCGTATCGAAGGGTCGTACGCCGTGACGTGTCAGCACTGTGGGGCAGCCTTGCCGCCCATCGCCATGTTTTGCGGTGACTGTGGCCGGTCCGTGTCGGCAGCGCCTCCGCCGCCGATCGTGCGCCCCGTACTGCCCGAGCCGCCGGTCTCACGGGAGCCGGAGCCGGAGCCGGAGCCGGAGCCGGAGCTCGAGCCTGAGCCGGAGCCCGAGCCGGAGCCCAAGCCGGAGCCCAAGCCGGAGCCCGAGCCGGAACTCGGTGACACCTGCCCGCGGTGTGGCACACCGGCAGAGCCCGACGACCACTACTGCGCCGAATGCGGCACGACTCTGCAGGCGCCTACCCTCATCGTCGAGGCGCTGAGCCCCCCGGCGGTGGCGCCGCAGGAGCCCGAGGTGGCTCGTGACGATGCCGACATCGAGGCAACACGCCGTGTTCCGCCCTCATCGTCGGGGCATCGGTTCGTGTTGCAGTTCAGCACGGGGGAGAGTGTGACGGTCACGGGAACCGGTCTTGCCGGCCGACACCCGCGGGCTGAGCCCGGGGAATTCGTGGACCACATCATCACCATGGTGGATCCCGGCCGCTCGGTCTCGAAGACCCACTTCGAGTTTGGGCACGAGAACGGGCTGTTTTGGTTCTCCGATCGTCACTCTGGCAACGGCTCGGTGATTCGGGAGCCCGGTGCGGTTCCGCGACTCTGCGAGCCGGGTCGGCGGTACCGCATCGTACGGGGCACGCGCATTGACATCGGTGAACAGTTCGTCGTCGTCAGTTGAGGCGGGGAACCACCCCGCCGCGGCTCCTCCCCAGCACGGCGCTCGTGCAGCGGAATCCCCAGAGTCGGGCCCGCCCGCGCACCCCGACGTGAGACCTGCTGTACTCGGGCGGTGAGCCGCCTCCCACCCCCGCCCGTTCCCCCGGCACCACCCCCGGCCCCACCCTTTCCGCTCATCGCGGTTCTCTCTCCCCTCGGTGGGGCTCTCGTGATTGGAGCCATCACGGGCTCTGCCTACGTGCTCGTCTTCGCCGTCCTGAGCCCCGTGATCGCGGTCGCGAGCATGCTCGATGCCCGGCGCTCAGCCCGTCGACTCGCACGGGCCGACGCAGCGCGATTCGACGAAGAGTGTCGAGCCTACGAACGCCTCGTCGAAGAATCTCAGCGAGAGGAGAGGGCAGAGCGCGACTCTCGAGTTCCCACTCGCGGCATGGCGCACGTCACGGCATCAGGGACCCCGGAGGTCGTGCGGCTGGGCGTTGCGCGTCAGCTCAGCAGCCGCGCACCCGACATGCCGGTGTCGGTGCCGACGGCGCGCGTGGCTGATCGAGAGCGCAGCCATGCGCTTCTGGAACGCGCTCGCTGGCACCCTGCGCTCCCCGTCGTCGTACCACGGGGTGCGCTCGAGGTGCGGGGCTCGGGCCCGGCGGCTCATGCGATGCGAGAGCGACTGCTGTTGGAGGTCGGGGTCAGTGTGCTGCCCTCCCACGACGCGGCCGCGCAGCGGCCCCCCGAGGAGCCGTGCACCGTCATTGAGGTGACCTCGGTGAGTCGCATGAGTGTGGCACGGCCGGGAGCTGCGACGGTGCAGGGTCGTCCAGACCTGTGGAGCGCGCTCGAGCGCGATCGCCACCTGCTCGCCCTCGATCAGCACTCGGAACATCTTCCCGAGCGGGTCGCCTGGCGCGAGCTTGCCTCGCTCGACGCGGTGGGCTCGGGCATTCCCCTCGGGCGCGACGAAGCGGGCACGTTCGTGATTGATCCCTGTGCCGATGGCCCGCACCTCCTGGTCGGCGGCACGACAGGAAGCGGCAAGAGTGAGTTTCTGCGCACGCTCGTGCTGGGGTGGGCGCATCGCTCGTCGCCCGCGGAACTGGCGTTGCTCTTCGTCGACTTCAAGGGGGGCGCGAGCTTTCTCGACCTCGACACGCTGCCGCACGCCCTCGAGGTGATCACCGATCTCGACGAAGCCACAGCGGCGCGCGCTCTGTCGTCGTTGCGAGCCGAGATCCGACGTCGCGAGCGCTGGTTGCGCGATCGAGGTGCTCGCGACGTCCGCGACAGCACGGCCGGGCTCGGTCGCCTCGTCATCGTGATCGATGAATACGCAGCTCTGCTCGCGAGCCTCCCCGATCTGCACGGGGTCATCATCGATTGTGCGGCGCGCGGGCGCTCGTTGGGCATTCACCTCGTGTTGTGCACCCAACATCCCACGAGCGCCGTGCGTGATGCGATCGCGGCGAACTGCGCGATCCGGGTCTCCTTTCGCATCACCGACGACGCCGACGCGGCGTTTCTGGGAGCGGGTCTTGCCCCGCGATTGCGTGCACTGCCGCGCGGGCGGGCCCTCGTCTCTGACGCTCAGGGGCTTCACGAAGTGCAGACGGCGCTCATCGACGACACGAGCATCACGGCCGTGCGGGATCGCTGGCGATCGGTTCCCGGTGGCGCAAGCCCCTGGGTGCCGCCCCTGCCCGAGCAGGTCACCCTGGCTGACCTCGAACGACAGGCTGACCTCGAACGACAGGCCGGCCTAGAAGGACAGGCTGAGCGTGAGGAACCGGCCTCGAGACACACCGTGCCTGAGGCCGATGCGGCTCCTGCCGGGTGGGTGTTCGGCCTCGAAGATCGCCCCGAGCGTCAGCAGCGCGCGCTCGCCCGGTGGATTCCGCGTCGCGATGGCCCCCTCGCGGTCCTGGGCTCTGCAGGAAGCGGACGCACGGGAGCTCTCGCCGCGGTTGCCGATGCGGCCACACGCGGCGGATGTCCCGTGACGGTTCTCGACGACGACTGGGCAGACGCCATGGCGACGGTGCGCGCGCTCGCCACCGGCCAGCCCGGTCGGATGCTCCTCGTGGCGGACGATTTCGATGCGCTCGTGCGCCGTGCGGGAGACGACCGTGTCGAGTTCTTGCGGCTCTGGGACGACGCCTCGAGCGCCGTCGGCAACGCGGGAGGCTCGGTGGCCGTGGCGCTCGCGCCCGCTCAGGCTCAGTACGCGATCATCGAGGGACGCTTCACGAGCACGCTCGAGTTGCGCGGTGCACGGCCCGCGGCTGGTCCCACCGCGGCTCGTACGTCTGATGTCGACGATCGTCCACAACCGGGCCGCGGCTATTGGCAGGGCGCTGTCGTGCAGGTCGTGATGGCGCCTGCGCTCCCGTCGCCGACGCGTCCGCCCATCACCACGGTGCACCTCGACACGGCGCGCCCCCTCGTCGTTATCGCGCGCCAACCGCGCCGCATCGCAGAGGCACTGGCCCGTGCACACCCCGACGCGGTCGTCCTGTCAGCGTCGGAGGCCGCTGCTCAGCCGCCCGGTGGAGGCACCGTGGCGCTCGAACCCCGAGTTCTCATGGGTGATGTAGAGGCGTGGACAACCCAGTGGAGTGCGCTGCAGACCCTCCGCCGCACGTGTCGGATCTTGCTGATCGGCGTCGACGCTCCCGATGTGCGGTCACTGCTGGGCATCCGCGAGCAGCCACCTCCGCTCGGCACCCGAGTGCCGGAGCTGTGGCTGGTCGACCCCGAGGAGCCCGTCGTGCGCGCACGCTGGGCTCTCCTCGAACCGAGTACATCGACCTAGGGAGAGCGCCGGGCGCTACGCGAGCACAGCGGCAAGCGAGACCGACGCGAGCCCGTGCGCACTCCCGACGGCGTCATTGGTCACCGTACCGGCGTGGGTGTTGAGACCCAGGGCCAGCGCGGAGTCCGCCTGCATCGCGCCGCGCCACCCGTGGTTCGCGATCGCGCGCACGTAGGGCAGGGTCGCATTCGTCAGGGCGTTCGTGGACGTCGTCGGCACCGCGCCCGGCATATTGGCCACGCAGTAGAAAATGCTGTCGTGCACCGCGAAGGTCGGTTCGGCGTGGGTCGTGGGTCGTGAGTCGGCGAAGCACCCGCCCTGGTCCACGGCGATGTCGACGAGTACGCTGCCCGGCTTCATCCGCGACACCAGCTCGTTGCTCACGAGTTTGGGCGCACGAGCGCCGGGGATGAGTACGGAGCCGATGAGCATGTCTGCCTCGATAGCAGCGCGCTCGATCTCGTACCCGTTGGAGGCGATCGTGCGAATTCGACCCGTGTAGAGGGCATCGAGTTCGCGCAGTCGCTGCAGGTTGGTGTCGAGCACGGTCACCTCGGCTCCGAGGCCCACCGCCATCGCGACGGCGCTCGTCCCGGCCACCCCGCCACCGAGCACGACAATGTTGGCCGGGTCCGTGCCGGGTACTCCCGGGACCAGGAGTCCGGGGCCGCCCTGGGGGCGCAGCATGGCGTTGGCTCCCACGATGGGTGCGAGCCGGCCGGCGACCTCGCTCATGGGTGCCAGGAGGGGGAGGGAGCGGGAGGGCAGCTGCACCGTTTCGTACGCGATACCGGTCACCCCGCCCTCGAGGAGGGCGCGCGTCAACTCTTCTTCGGCGGCCAGGTGCAAGTACGTGAAAAGCACGAGTCCGTCTCGGAAGTGCGCGTACTCCGCAGGCGTGGGCTCCTTGACCTTCAGGAGCACCTCGGCCTCGCCCCACGCCGTGGCCGCATCCGGCACGATGCGCGCACCCTGTTCGAGGTAGGCGTCGTCAGTGATCGACGAGCCGACCCCCGCGCCGGACTCCACGAGAACCTCGTGCCCCAGGGCGATGAGGTCGTGCACTCCGGCGGGCGTAATGGCTACGCGGTACTCGTTGTTCTTGACCTCGGCCGGAACAGCGATTCTCATGAGTTCTCCTCGCGACGTGGTGGGGGCGCGGTCGCGCGGGAGAGACCCGGACGCGACGCTGCGCTGCTGCACCACTGTATCGGTGTAGGACGATGGATTCCGCACAGTTCTTTGCTGATATGTGCTGATTTCGTGACGATTGTGTTTCAGCATGGACGAAAAACGCGCTGACTAGTGCAGTGCGGTGTCGCCGTATGTCAGTATCGGGGTGTCACCGCACTCTGGCGACACCGTCGTACCTGACCGCGAAGGCAAGGAGCAGCATCATGAACCGTCCGCTTCCCGAAGATCCCATGATCCGCAGCCTCATCCAGCAGGCCAAGCGCGCGCAGGTCAGCCGCCGCGCCATGCTTGCCGGCACCGGTGCTGGCGCTACCGCGCTCGCCCTCGCGGCGTGCTCGACCGATGCTGGTGGAGAGCTGACGCCGGCTGAGGACTCCTCTGCCGATGACAAGACCCTCAATTGGGCGAACTGGCCTTTCTACATCGACGAGGATGACGACGGCAATTACCCCACTCTGCTCGCCTTCCAGGAGCAGACCGGTATCGACGTCAACTACCTGGTCACCGTTGACGACAACAATTCTTACTTCGCCACCGTGCGCGACCAGCTTGCGCTCGGGCAGGACATCGGCGCGGACACCGTGTGCCTCACCGACTGGATGGTGAGTCGCTGGATCCAGTTGGGCTACACGCAGGAGCTCAACAAGGACAACATCCCCAACTCGTCGAACCTCGTCGAGAGTCTGCAGAACCCCGCCTTCGACCCGGGCCGCGTGCACTCCCTGCCCTGGCAGAGCGGTTTTGCCGGCATCGCCTACAACACCGAGCAGACCGATCCGGTGGGCGCAGTCAGCGACCTCTGGCGCCCCGACCTCGCGGGCCGTGTCGGCGTGCTCTCCGAGATGCGCGACACGATCGGCGTCATCATGCTCGAGAACGGAGTCGACATCTCCGGTGACTTCACGGCGGATGAGTTCAACGCCGCCCTCGACGTCTTCCGCGAGCAGATCGAGTCCGGCCAGATCCGTAACGTGCGCGGCAACGCCTACACCGAGGACCTCGTGAATGAGGACACCCTGGCGGCGATCTGCTGGTCGGGTGACATCACCGTCCTCAACTTCGAGGCCGGGTTCGAGAAGTGGAAGTTCGTGTTGCCCGAGGGCGGCGCGACGCTGTGGAGCGACAACTTCCTTGTTCCGATCGGCTCGCCGCGCAAGGCCAACGCCGAGACGCTCATGGACTACTACTACCAGCCCGAGGTTGCTGCCGAGGTCGCTGCGTGGGTCAACTACATCACTCCTGTGGTGGGTGCTCGCGAGGCGATGTTCGACATCGACGCCGATCTCGCCAACGACCAGCTCATCTTCCCTGATGAGGCGACCCTCGCCCAGACGAAGATCTTCCGCGGTCTGTCGGCGCAGGAGGAGAACGAGTACCAGGCGGCGTTCCAGGCGATCTTGCTCGGCGCCTAGTCCATCGCAGTCAACCTTCAAGGAGCACCACCGACGTGACGAACAACGACGTTCCGCAGGGTGGATTCGCTGAGGCTGGTGCCGACCTCGAATTGGTCGGCATCAGCAAGCGTTTCCCCGGGTTCACGGCGATCGAAGAGCTCGATCTGACCATTCCGGCCGGATCTTTCTTCGCTCTCTTGGGCCCTTCCGGATGCGGCAAGACCACCACCCTGCGGCTCATCGCCGGACTCGAGGAACCCACCACTGGGCGCATCATGATCGGCGGGCGCGATGTGACGAGCACGCGTGCTTTTCAGCGCCCCGTCAACACGGTGTTCCAGAGCTATGCCCTGTTTCCGCACATGTCGATCATCGAGAACGTCTCCTTTGGGCTCAAGCGGCGCGGCATGAAGAATGCCGCACCGCTGGCTCACGAAGCGCTGCGGCTCGTTGAACTCGATCACGTCGCCAATCGCAAGCCCGCGCAGCTTTCGGGTGGGCAGCAGCAGCGGGTCGCTCTGGCCCGCGCCGTCGTCAACCGGCCGGCGTTGCTCCTCCTCGACGAGCCTCTGGGTGCTCTTGATCTCAAGTTGCGGCGGCAGATGCAGATCGAGCTCAAAGACATCCAGAGCGAGGTCGGGCTGACGTTCTTGCACGTGACGCACGACCAAGAAGAGGCCATGACCATGGCCGACACGGTCGCCGTCATGAACAAGGGTCGCATCGAGCAAATGGGTAACCCCCAAGAGCTCTACGAGCTTCCACACACCGTGTTCGTGGCGAACTTTCTCGGGCAGTCGAATCTGTTCACGGGCAAGGTCACCTCGAGCGGGTCAGACTCCATCGTCGTCGACGTTGACGGCACGAAGTTCGAAGTGCCGACCGACCGCGCACAACGGCATCGCGGCCTCATCACGGTGGGCGTGCGACCGGAGAAGGTCACACTGCACGACAGTGCGCCGAAGCAGACCGCTGGCCGCAACGTCATCGGCCCCGGTCGGGTCACCGACGTCTCCTTCAGCGGCGTCAGCACTCAGTACGAGATCACGTTGCCTGGCCACGGGGCCCTGACGGTCTTCTCGCAGAACACCAGCATCACCAGTATCCATCGCGATGGTGACGAGGTCTGGCTCAGCTGGGATGTGGATCACGCCTTCGGCCTCGCCGACGACGTGGAGACCGATCCCGCCTCTCGATTCCCGTCGGACACCGACACGTCGATGATCGCCACGCAGTCTCGGGCGAAGCTCAAGGCGGAACTCGGGAAGGACTGATCCGTGGCCTTCACCGCATTCTCCTCGAGCTCCACCGCGGCAGAGCCCGCCGTCGCGAGGCGCAGCCCGATTGCTCTCTTCCTGCTGTTGCCGGGCATCCTCTACCTGATCCTGTTTTTCGTTACTCCGCTGATCTCCCTCGTCATCACGAGCCTTCAGGAGCCCGACCCGCTGCGCTTCGGCACCTTTACGAACGCATTCCAGTGGGAGAACTACGTCATCGTGCTCGAGACCTACGGCGAGCAGTCGCTGCGGTCGGCCGGCTTCGCCGCGCTCGCCACACTCTTCGCCCTGCTCATCGGGTTCCCCCTGGGCTACTTCATCGGAATCACGTTGCGGCCCTATCCGCTCTTGCAGGGCCTCGCCCTCGTGCTCGTGATCGCACCGTTCTTCATCTCGTTCCTTCTGCGCACGCTCGCGTGGAAGCAGATCTTCTCCGATGAGGGCTTCGTTGCCGGCGTCCTCAGCGCGCTCGCGATCCTGCCACCGGGGCAAGCGATCACGGGCACGGCGTTCTCTGTCATCTTCGGGCTGACCTACAACTTCATCCCCTTCATGACGCTCCCGATCTACGCGACCCTGGCAAGCCTCGACCTGCGCCTGCTCGAGGCGGGCAACGACCTCTACGGCAGCCCCGCGGTGACCTTCCGCACCGTGACGCTGCCGCTCTCGGCCGCGGGCGTCATGTCGGGCACCCTGCTCACCTTCATTCCCGCAGCGGGCGACTACATCAACGCATCACGTGAGTTCCTCGGGTCCACCGACACGACCATGATTGGCAACGTCATCGAGACGAACTTCCTCGTGCTGCAGAACTTCCCCGCCGCTGCGGCGCTCTCACTTGTCCTCATGGCCGCGATCCTCATTCTCGTGAGTCTGTACGTGAAGCGCTCGGGAACGGAGGAACTGCTGTGAGGGGCTTTGGCAAGTGGGGGATCTGGGTCTACGCGGGTATGGCCTTCACGTTCCTTCTTATCCCCATCGTGTACACGATCGCGTTCTCCTTCAATGACGCGCGCCGCACGAACATCCTGTGGCGCGGATTCACGTTCGACAACTGGCTCAATGTGTGCGACGCGCAGACCGTGTGTGAGGCCTTCGGCACGAGCATCCTCATCGGTGTCGTCGCGACTTTTCTTGCCACCACTCTCGGCACGATGATCGCGATCGCGCTCGTGCGCTACCGGTTCCGGTTCCGCAACACGACCACTCTGCTGATCTTCTTGCCCATGACGACGCCCGAAGTCGTGCTCGGTGCTGGTCTCGCCGCGCAGTTCCTGCAGGCCGGAGTTCCGAAGGGCCTCGGCACGATCATCCTGGCCCACACGCTGTTCTGCCTGAGCTTCGTGGTCGTGACTGTGCGCGCGCGCGTCGCGAGTATCGACCCCGCGCTCGAGGAGGCGGGGCGCGATCTCTACGGCAACCCACGACAGGTGTTCTGGCGCATCACCTTCCCGATGCTGTTGCCGGGCATTGTGGCGGCCGCCCTGCTCTCGTTCGCGCTGAGCTTTGACGACTTCATCATCACGAACTTCAACCGCGGCGCCGAGGTGACGTTCCCGAGCTACGTCTACACCGCGGCCGCCCGAGGAATCCCTCCCGAAGCGAACGTCATCGCCTCTGCCGTGTTCTTCCTCGCGATCGCCCTCGTGCTCATCGCACAAGTGAGTGCCGCGGTACGGCGTCGCCAGCTCGCGGCGACGACCTAGCGAGTAGCGACGCGGCGAGCCTCGAGCTAGAGACTCACCACGAGGGCGCCGACGACGCTGGTGCCGCCGAGCACCGGCTGCTGCAGGTCGGCCATGACCTGGCGGGCGGTCTCCCGGTCGATGATCCCCTCGGCGGCGAGGAGGGCGAGAGCGACGGGCGTGGTGGCGCGCATGCCGCCGTCGAGAATCTTGACGGCGACGGCGACACCCTCCGGGCTCGCGAGCACCACGACGCCCTCTGCACCGATTTTGGCGAGCACGCCGAGGCGCTCGATGACGACCGTGTTCGCGCGCCCGTGGCCGTCGATCGCCCACGGATGCGCCTGCACGGCAGACATGAGGCGCGCCGCTTCTGCGCTCTCACCGGCGGCGACGCGCGCGATCGCGCGGGTGAGCCCGGTGAGCGAGGTCGCGTGCAGGGGAGCCCCGCAACCGTCCAGCCCTGTGTGGTGCACGGTCTCGCCGCTCCAGTGCTCCACGGTGGAGCGCACGCGTTGCTGTATTGGGTGGTCGACCTCGAGATAGCGGTGCGGGTCGGCACCGAGCGCGTCGGTGGCGCGCAGAAAGCCCGCGTGCTTGCCCGAACAGTTCATCGTCAGGCGGGTCGCGGGAAGCCCCGCCGCCCGTCGTGCCGCACGATCCTGCGCACCCAGCGGCGCCTCCACGGGGCATTGCAACGCGTCGGTGTCGCGGCCATCCTCGAGCAATATCGATTCGACGACGGCGAGATGGTCGGGCGAGCCACAGTGGCTCGCACTCGCGAGCACGAGCTGCTCGTCGGTCAGGTGGGCTCCGGCTTCGAGCATCGCGACCGCCTGCAAGGGCTTGAGCGTGGACCGCGGGTAGATGGTCGCTCCCACATCGCCGAGCGCGCGCAGCACGCGGCCGGAGGCATCGACGACCGCGGCGGCACCGATGTGTCGTGATTCGATGAGCCCCGAGCGCTCGATCCGAGCGAGCTCGACGCTTCCCGCGACCTCGAGCGGCCGTGCGGCGGGCACGGCGGTCAGGATGCGGAGAGTGCCGTGTCGAGCACGCTCACCGCGTCGAGCAGCAGCGCTTCGCTGATGACGAGGCTCGGCAGGAAGCGAATCACGTTGCCGTAGGTTCCCGCCATGAGCACGAGAACGCCCTCTTGGCCGGCCGCGGCAGCGACCCGGGAGGCGGTAGCTGCATCCGGCTCGCCCGTCTCGGGGTTCGTGAACTCGATCGCGAGCATCGCGCCCATGCCGCGCACATCGCCGATGACGGGGTGACGCTTCTGCAGGTCGAGCAGCGCGGGGCGCAGGATGCCTTCGACACGGCGTGCTTCGCCGAGCAGGTCGCGGCTGACGATCTGCTCGAGCACGGCGATGGCTGCCGCGCACGCGACGGGATTGCCGCCGAACGTGCCGCCGAGGCCTCCGACGTGCGAGGAGTCCATGATCTCGGCGCGACCGATGACGCCGGCGAGCGGCATGCCGCCCGCGATGCCCTTCGCGGTCGTGATGAGGTCGGGCACGATGCCGAAGTGCTCGCTCGCGTAGAACGCGCCCGTGCGGGCGACGCCCGACTGCACTTCGTCGGCGACGAAGACGACGCCGTTCGCGCGGCACCAGTCGACGAGTGCCGGCAGGTAGCCGTCAGCGGGCACCATGAAGCCACCCTCGCCCTGAATGGGCTCGACGACGAGGCACGCGAGATCTTCGGCCCCGACGCGCTTTTCGAGGTAGCTGATGGTGCGCTTGGCGGCCTCGGCGCCCGAGAGGCCGTCGCGGTACGGGTACGAGCTGGGTGCGTGGTGCACGTC
>Ga0136600_1001098_pt1 | contig 12974 bp, 9 predicted proteins | sample AntRauMFilla2698_FD_104634 | JGI IMG/M metagenome (GOLD analysis project Ga0136600, IMG submission 104634) | Saline lake microbial communities from Rauer Islands, Antarctica - Metagenome Filla 2 #698 | ecosystem: Environmental > Aquatic > Non-marine Saline and Alkaline > Saline | place...
CACTAAAAGTATTTTGACCATCAATCTGGTTGAAAGCTATCATTCCTTCTGGATTAGCATCGTAGCCAAAAGCATGTGGAATTTGTTTCAAAATTATGATTAGACCGATTCCAGATAACATTCCTTTAATCACAGATGAGGGGAAATAGTAACCTATAACACCCGCTTTTAAAACACCAAGAATTAACTGTATTGCACCAGCAACTACCACTGCAAATAAGAAAATATCAAAAGCCCCTAAGTCTTGAATGGCAACTAATACAATAACTGCAAGTCCCGCAGCAGGGCCACTAACGCCAAGTGGCGAACCACTTAGTAAGGCAACTACAATACCACCAACTATACCTGCTATAATTCCTGAAAATAATGGTGCGCCAGAAGCTAATGCAATCCCCAAACATAGAGGAAGAGCCACGAGAAATACGACTATGGAAGCGGGAAAATCGTTCTTAATATTTGAAAAAAATGAATTATTCTTGTTGTCGTTCATTCTAAAGTGTCTTGAATTTATTTATCAGATATATTCAGTTTCAGAATTATCTGTTAAGAGTTGTTTTATAAAATTGGATGTCAGAATTATCTTATGAAAGGTTGGGCGGGGGCGTCGGTATAATTCTGAATACTTCGATTGTAGTTACACTATCGTAGGTTTTTACAGCAAATGTTGAGAGTACAGTTTGTTCTACTGTAGGGCTAATTTCTAAGGGATCTTCTTTACTATTTTCTTCTTTTTGTTCAGTTTCACCATTGGCTTCAGAAAAATCAACTAACTCAAAATTTTCTAGAGATTCGATTCCGCCTACAACAGAAACAACCTCTATAGAGATAAATAAAGCGAGTATTGTGATTACCCACATTTGTTTATTCAAAGTTGATAAAGATGATTTTTTTTTGATATTCACTATATTTTAACTGTTCGAAAATAATTTAAGTTCCTTAATCATTAAAGATCATGAAACTTGAAGATGAATGATGTATTTAATCTAACACATTAATAATAGAAGCTATTTATTCATCGAAATCAAGAACTCTTCGTTAGTTTTTGTTCCTTTTATCTGTTTTAATAAAAATTCCATCGCTTCAAATGCATTCATTTGTGTCATATAACGTCGGAGTAATACTACTTTTTCTCTCTCCTCTTCAGCTACTAATAATTCCTCTCGGCGAGTTCCACTTCTAAATACATCAATTGCAGGATACATTCTCCGATCTGAAATACGGCGGTCTAGTACAATTTCCATATTACCAGTTCCTTTAAACTCTTCGAAAATTACATCATCCATTCTCGAGCCAGTATCAACTAGAGCAGTAGCAAGAATAGTAAGAGATCCACCATTTTCTATATTACGTGCAGAACTAAATAGCTGTCTTGGAATCTTCAGAGCCTCAGAGTCTACACCACCACTCATAGTACGTCCTCTGTTGCTCGCTTTTACGTTGTAAGCGCGTGCAAGACGTGTAATGGAGTCTAACAGTAAGATTACATCATGACCGCTCTCAACCAATCTCTTGGCCTTCTGAAACGTTATTTCAGCTAGATCAATATGGTTCTCTGGCTTTTCATCAAAAGTAGAAGCAACTACTTCTGCCCCTTTAACAGTGCGTTCCATTTCTGTTACTTCTTCCGGACGTTCGTCAATAAGTAAAATCAGGATTTTTGCTTGAGGATGATTAGTTGCGATAGCATTAGCAATACCCCTAAGCAATGTAGTTTTTCCGGTCTTGGGCTGAGCTACAATCAATCCACGTTGACCTTTTCCGATAGGTGCAAAAAGATCAATAAATCGAGTGGAATAGTTCGTTGGATCAAATTCCATTACATAACGTTCTTCTGGATGGATAGGTAACATATCGTCAAACTCTTGACGATTATCCATATCTCTTGGAATTCTTCCATTCACTCCTTCTACCCGTAATAAAGCAAAATATCTTTCTCCGACTTTTGGAGGACGAATAATACCAATTACGCAATCACCACTTTTTAATCTAAATCTCTTTATTTGTGAAGGAGAAACATAAATATCATCAGGGCTGGCTTTATAGTTATAATTGACGGATCTCAAAAACCCGTAGCCATCTGGTAAAATTTCTAACGTTCCTTCATTAAATAGAAACTGTCCTAATAACGGCTCTAACTCAGCAATACGTTCTTCTAACGTTTCTGCTTCAGATTCTGGCAGAAGATCGTGTTCTTGTTTCTTCTTATTTCGGTTATTGTTGTTATGCCGTGGTTTGTTACTTTCTTTAGGCTCTTCTTTCTTCTTATAAGAAATAATATGAGAATCCCCGCCATATGTAGCTAATTCTTCATTTTTCTGAGAAGAGTTACTACCATTTTCTTCACGATTCTCTTTTTTCTTTTCTTCTACCTTCTGATTATTCTCTTTTTCAGATTCTTCAGCCCTTTTCGCTTTCTGAGCTTCACGCTTCTTTTCGCTTTCTTTCGTAGGAATAACTTCTTTTGGAATTGGTGGTCGCTCGCTTTTAGGACGCAACTTTACAGTGATACCTTTAGGTTTAGAACTTGAAACTTTACGAATGCTATCGATCAGTTCTTGTTTCTTAACGCCCGTTACCCTTTTAACACCAATCATTTTGGCAAGTATCTTTAACTCGGGTAATTTCTTCTTCTCTAAGGATTCCAATTCCCCAGCCGTTAGATTTACGGTCTGATTATCTGACATAAAAAATTGTGGATATTATTATTGTATAAATAATGATTCTTACTGAATTAGGGGTGAGCAACACATTATCATTTTCGATAATTTCTATGAAGCTCGATCAGGTAAGGAAAGATTGATGGGGTCAATAAATTCTAACCCATCGCTTAACTGTTCTATAAAAGTAAAAACTTCCTGTAAAAATAACTAATGAAGTCTCAAATTCCTTCAAAATACTTTTAAAAGTATTCTCCTTTATACTTTTAACATCCATTAGCTTATGTATTTCTTCAAATGAAGCTGCTCTTTCTGTATCAATTTCATGATAAAACTTATGTTTATAGCCATTGATTCTTTCTAATACTTCGTTGTTCACCTTGTCTTGCATGAGTGAAAAAACTATGACTGTTGATTTATTTGAAAGATTATCAGCAGTTTCTAAGGTAGATTTTAATGCTTGGATATTATGTGCTCCACTGAAATACCAATCTCTTTTGGTTGATAATTTCTCAAAACGAGCTGGAGCTCCTCCAAATTCTTCGACTGCACTAACAAAAATTTCATTAGAAACTGGAAATGATTTTTCCATCAACTTACAAGCTTGATAGGCAGAAGCAATATTCCATTTATTAATTTCCTCAATTAATTGTGTTGATATCGACAAGGATAAATTCTTAAAAGTACATATACCCTTATTCCAGAATGGTTCAATATCTTTTGCTCTGTATACTTTAGATCGTTTTTTGGCTGCTATATCTGAGATAACACACTCATTCTCTAAAGAGATATTTGCTAGTATAACTGGTTTTAGACTTTTGATTATTCCTGCCTTTTCTTTGGCAATTTCTTTTTCAGTGTTGCCCAGGATATTTTGATGGTCTAAACCTATACTAGTAATGATAGCAAGTTCAGAATTAATTATATTCGTTGAGTCTAGTCTACCTCCTAATCCAGTCTCTATAATTGCTAAATCAACGCTTTCATCCTTAAAAAGCCAAAATGAAAGTGCTGTACTAATCTCAAAGTAAGTAAGTGGAACCTGCTTCAATGGAGCTGAGAATCTTTGAAAGAAATTCAAAATCAAAGAATCATTAACCTCCTCTCCATTTATTCGGAATCGCTCGTTATATCTATTTAAATGTGGTGATGTAAATAATCCTGTTTTAAATCCTGCTTTTTGGTACACCGCTTCCAGCAAATAACAGGTCGTGCCTTTTCCGTTTGTCCCCGCTACATGAATAGATGGAAAATCATTTTGCGGATTATCGATCAAATCACAGAACTTTGTAATGTTCTCTAACTCAAAATTTGAAGCCAAGGCTCCTTTATCCTGAAATTTTGGAATATTTTCTAAATAGCCCCAAACATCCTTAATAGTTTTAAATGTGCCTGTCATGTAAGATGCATGGATTTGTAATCTTGAAAGCGTTCGTTAATCATCTCTACCACTGGATGTGACGTTTCATAAGACTGACTGTCAATATTTGAAACTGATTTTATCTCCATAACTGAGTTGCAGCAAAAGACAGAATCCGCTTCATAAATATCCTGGATTAAAAATTCTCCTTCATTAATAAAATATTCGGAGCTTTCATTTATCAATTTCAAAACGATTGAACGTGTAACCCCAGGCAATAAATCGCAATCAAGAGATGGAGTAAAAATATGATCTCCCTTAACCCAAAAGATGTTAGCAATTGTTGTTTCACTAACCTTATGATTAATAGTCAACATTAAGGCATCATCTCCACCTTTCTTTTTTGCTTCCTGAGCAGCTTTAATATAATTAATTGAGTTGCTCAATTTTACTTTTCGCTCTAATGCTATTGAAGGAATTGCTTTCACTGAAACAGATTTTAAGCTTATATCTGCTTTATTACTTCTTAAAGGTCTTATTGAAATGATATATCCTGATTGATCAGATATGTTGAAATAACCAGAGTTGCCTTCTCTAAAACATTGTACTCGAATAACTGAATGTTCATTTTCCAGTTCATTACTTTCTATTAGTCTGAGTATCTCTGCTTTAAGTTTTGCTTGGTTAAATGAGGTTTTCATTTCCAAATACTCAAGTCCTAATAGTAATCGATCAAAATGATCTTCAAAACTGAGAAATTTACCTTTATAACTTACAAAGGTCTCAAAGCAGCCATCACCATAATATATTGCTCTGGACGAAGCAGGTACTGAGTTCTCTTCTTTTCGTAAAATATTGCCGTTTATATTTATATACTTAATATTCATTTTTTGAGTTGAGTTCTCAAAACTTCGTATCCTGCACCTATCTGATAGCCGACATGAGCGTACTTAAACCTCCCTGCCTTATCAAGTAAAATGTAAGAAGGTATCCCCACTACTTTTAAGTCATTAAATAAAGAAGCTCCGTCAACATGGACAAAACCTTCCAGAAATTTTGTACTCGCTATATCGTCAGTGGCATCCAATACCAATGCTGCTATTACTTCCAAGGAATCTGTTTGATCTTTAAGCGTATAGATCTCGTTTAGCAGCAATTCTGATTTATCTGACCAGCTAGACCAAAAAACAATAACAATGTCATTCCCTAGATACTGGTTTATCGATACTGAATCTTGTTTATTAATTAACAGAAGTGAGCGAGAAAGAAGAGAGTCACTTTCTGTTATTGCTTCAACAAAGCGTTCTTTTTGGGTTGTTTTGTAACTAAAAGAGGAATAAACGATAGCAAAAACTGTAAGTACAGCTACAACTATCATAAAAATGGGGAAATATTTATTGTCTAATTTCATAAATAGAAATTAAGGATAATCTATCGTCTTAGCTGTCTTAATTTAGTTTAAAAATAGCTCCTGATAATGGCGGGATTTGCAAATCAGTAGGGCATGAATCAGCATTAATTTTTTCATTCCTTATCAGCTCAGTTACATTGCATTCATCCAATGTAATGGTTTGTGGAACTTCAGACCTATTTAAAGTAACATATATTATTTCCTGCTGATACACTCTCTTGAACATAATTACTTTATTCATTTCATCCAGTCGAATAAATTCAGCTGACCCTTTTTGAATAGCTTCTGAATTATTTCTTATTGCTATAAGAGTTTGGTAAAATTCGAATAATTCTGAATCAAAATTATTGTCGTCTGCTTTTCGCTCATTCCCAAATGGATGATGAGTCTCCGTCTCATATTTAATATCTTCCCAAACCATCGGCTTTCTGTCGTCAGGGTCATCTGCGCCCCACATACCCGATTCAGTACCATAGTAAATCATGGGCGATCCCTTCCATGTAAATTGAAATAATGCTACTAATTTCTGAATTTCCCTTTGTTCATCTGTTGGTTTCTGAACTTCGAACCCATCTCTTGGATGTCCGTTTCGATCATATTCGCGTCCAGGATTTACAATGATTGAAGCTAATCTTGCTGTATCATGGCTATCCATCAGATTCTGAAGCACATCCAATCCCCCTTCAGGATAATCATTCTTTATATTATTTAATCTGTTTTCAAATTCTTCTAGGGATATTCGTTGATCGATCAAATAGTCTTTAGCCGCATAAGCAAAACGGTAATTCATTACTGTTGTGAACATTTCAGCATTTATAAATTCTTTGGCCTTATCAGTCCATATCTCTGCAATAGTTACCGCTTCTGGGTTAATATCACTCACTAAAGAATGCCAGTCTTTCCAAAAATTTTTCCCGACTTCTTCAGCAACATCTAGCCTCCATCCATCTACTCCATCACTCGGATCTCCATCTCCATTTGGATCCATCCATCTTTTCGTGATATCAAAAATATGGTCCTTAATTGGGTCTATAAGATTTTCATCTTCTTCATGAAATTCCGGAAGTCCTTTAAAGCCCCACCATCCTTCATAATCGAATTCGTTTTCAGTGGTTGTGGTATCATCGAACGAAGTAACTACATACCAATCTTTGTATTTCGATTCTTTTTGGTTCTTTATAAGATCTTGGAAAGCCCAAAATTCAGTCCCAGTATGATTGAATACCCCATCAATTACTACTTTAATATCTCTGAAGTGCGCTTCTTTAATTAACTTCAAGAAAAGCTTGTCACCTTCACTCCACTTCCATGTTGATGGATTGTTTGGATCTTCACTTTCAAAAAGTGTTACATCTGCATCAGGATTTGGGCCAAAGTTTCGGTCAATATGATGATAATAAGTTGCATCATATTTATGCATCGATTGGGCATCAAAAATTGGATTAAAATAAATTGCGCCAATACCTAGATTTTTGAGATAGTCTAGCTTATCAATTACACCTTGTAAATCACCTCCATATCTTCTTTCACGAACAACATCGTAGAAATCCTCTGAGTAATTTATTTCCCATAGATCTCTTTTATACCAATCCTGATTCCAGGCTGTTGGCTTCCAGCCTTTAGGTCCATTAGCTCTATTTCGATCAGGTTGGTTTGTTAAATCTCCATCTCTGAATCTTTCTGGAAATATTTGATACCAAACTACGCCTTTAGCCCATGATGGGGCTGAATATTTTTTTTCTTGCGATTTATTCTCACATGAAACCAATATGATAGATAGAACACTCAGTATGATAAGTGTTCTATTCCGGCTACTATTTTTCATAAGTTTAAAACTTAATTAAGAAACGGCCTTGACATCATTAAGAAACGGCCTTGTCATCCACATCATCTACGAAATACATAGTCATTGCTGCAATTATCATAACCACACCTCCGAGCATTAGCGCGTAGATAGATTCTCCCCCAAAAAGGCTCCTAGTTACGAATCCTAAAATAGTTGCAGCCAATAGTTGTGGGAGAACAATGAAGAAATTAAAAATCCCCATATATAACCCCATTTTACTTGCCGGTATTGACCCCGCAAGAATTGCATATGGCATTGATAATATTGATGCCCAAGCTACACCAACTCCAATCATCGAAATAATCAAGAGCATTGGATTTGAAAAGAAATAAATTGAAATAAGACCAAGTCCACCCAAAACTAATGCTGCACCGTGAACTGTTTTACGACTTGTTAATCTGGCAAATGGTGCCAGTCCAAATGCTACCAATGCCGCTACTCCATTGTAAACTCCAAACATTATTCCTACCCAGTCGGCTCCTTCATTATACAATACTGAGGTGGTATCAGTGGCTCCATAAACATGAGCTGTAACTGCAGAAGTTGTATAAATCCACATTGCAAATAATCCAAACCAGGAGAAAAACTGAACCAAAGCTAACTGCTTCATAGTTTTTGGCATGTTGATCATATCATGCATTACTACAACTAATCCCTGCTCTGTTTTTCCTGACTTCTGAAGCATACCAGCAATCAAGGATATTAATCCAACAGCAATTAAACCTACAGTTGCAACATACACCTCTTTGTCTAGTTCAAAAATTACTGTGAGATATGTTGTTATAACTCCAAGAATTGAAAAAATTATTCCAAGATTTATTTTACTCTGTCCCTCTCCCGCTTCAATAGGGATTTCACGTAAGACATTTGAATCTTTAATATCTTCCTTTTCAGCCTCTTCAAATGCTTCTAGCTCTTCAGGTGTATATTCTTTTGTTTTAATTACTGTCCACCCAACAGCTGCAATAAAAGCTAATGCACCTAAATAAAATGACCATTTCACAGATGGTGGAATTATTCCTTCAGGAGCTGTATTTGCAACCCCAAACCAGTTTGCCATCATCCAAGGGAGAACTGAAGCTATTACAGCTCCCGTACCAATAAAAAAGCTTTGCATTGCAAAACCTTTGGTTCTTTGTTCTGATGGTAACATATCGCCAACGAAGGCGCGAAATGGTTCCATAGAAATATTTATAGATGCATCCATGATCCAAAGCATGCCTGCTGCAATCCATAGAGCTGGAGAATTAGGCATGATAACAAGTGCAACGGAGGCAAAAATAGCTCCGAACAAAAAGTAAGGTCTTCTTCTCCCTAACCTTGTCCACGTTCGATCACTAAAATAACCAATTATTGGTTGAACGATTAAACCAGTTAAAGGAGCAGCAATCCAAAGAATTGGGATGTCATCAACATTTGCACCTAGAGTTTCAAAGATTCTACTTACGTTTGCATTCTGTAAGGCGAAACCAAATTGAATTCCTAAGAATCCAAAACTCATGTTCCAGATTTCCCAAAAACTGAGCTTTGGTTTAGTAACCATTTTTTGGTCAGACATTGTTATACCTATTCTTTTATAGCGTTGAAATAATGAACCAGTTGTTTGCAGGAAGTTCTATTGCTGTAAGATCAGATAATCCTTCCATGACACCGTAAATTGCATAAGTATCTTTACCCCATTCTGGTAAATTAATAGTTGTTACTTCTGAATTGTTATTTATTGCAACTATAATTTCACTATCACCTTTTGTTCTTTTAAAAGCATATGTCCCTTCAGGTGAGTTAATACGTTCTGTTTTACCGCCGTATGCACCATTCCATAATGCTTCATTTTCAGTATTTAATTGTAACAGCAATTTGTAAAAGTCAGTGTATTTATAACCTTTCCATTCTATCTCATCTTTTTCAAAGAATTCTAATTGTTTATAAAGGCCACTTTCCTGCCCATTGTATATCAATGGCATCCCACTAACTGTAGCCGATAACACAGCAAAATTTTCAAAATTAGCTCCATACATTTCCTCATCAGTTCCATTCCAGGAATTTTCATCATGATTAGATGTGAAATACATTCTATAAGCATTGTCAGGAAACCGTTTTTCATTTGCTGCAAAAAGAGAATCTAAATCTTTGAATGTATCTTCACCTTTAGCGATTTCGCGGATTAAATGAGCATAGGTCCATGCGTAGTTCATATCAAATGCTTCATGAAGTAATTCTGGTTCACCATCTTCAGCCAGCATAAAAATAGGTTTAATCTTATCTAATTGAGTTCTGGCATTCACCCAAAAATCAGTAGGCACCATTCCTGCCACATCACAGCGGAAGCCGTCAATACCAAAATCGCGAACCCAATATTCTAAAGCATCTATCATTGCTGCTCTCATTTCCTCATTCTCATAATTAAGTTGAATTACATCAGACCAATCTGTACCTCTTGGGGGCATAAATTCTCCATCTTTTGTTAATTCATACCATTCTTTGTTGTCTGTCCAAGGATTATCCCACGCAGAATGATTTGCAACCCAATCAATAATTAATTTAAAACCCATTTCATGAGCCGTATTAACTAAATTTCTAAAATCTTCTTCAGTTCCATAATCTGGATTAACCTTTTTATAATCTGCAACAGAATAGTGACTTCCTCTGCTCTCCTTTGTTTCTTTTCTGTTGATTTCTCCAATTGGATGAATAGGCATTAGCCAAAGAATTTTGACCCCCATTTCTTTTAATCTAGGAAGATCTTTTCTGAATGCATTAAAGGTTCCTTCCTCAGAATACTGTCTAATATTTACTTCATAAATATTTGCATTCTTACTCCATTCAGGATGTACTACCTTACTTGGTTTTTTCTCTATAACTCTATCAACAGGAGAACATGAGATAAAAAATAGTGCCACAAAAATTGATAAAAATATACTTCGTTTAAACATAATTGGCCTTTATAGCGTTAGAATTTCAAACCTATTGGAAGGTAGATTTATAGTTATTGTATTCCCATCTACAGAGAACTCATTTCCAAAATTATTCTCTAAAGTTGTGTAATCAAATCCATCACTAAGTTGAAAAGTGATTTCTTTAGCGCTTTTATCTTTATTGAATACTACAATTGTTTTCTTTCCAAAATAAGAGCGTGAATATACCATTACGTTTTCATCTACATTATGGAATACAAAATCTCCATAAAGAATTGATGTGTTAGTAATCCTTAGCTCTGATAGTTTCGAAAAAATCCCTCTATTTTTTAATTCAAGCTGGCTTAATTCAGAATCCTCAAATCTCATCCATCTACGATTATCAGGATCGTTAGCGCCGGGCATTCCAAATTCATCTCCCATATATGTAACGGGTATTCCAGGAATGGTAAGATTAAATGCATGAAACATACTTAATCGATCATAAGCAAATGCCTGAGGTGTTCCAATCTCTCTTGTCCATCCTGCTAGTTTAGCATCTTCATCCCACTTTACTTCTCCGCTAGTAAGCGTGATAAACCTGGCTTTATCATGGTTACCTGATATGATTCCCATCATATTATGATATCCGAAATAGTTAAAGCTTTCGAGTAATTGACTTTCTAAATACTGAAAAGATAAATTTTGCCCAAAAGCATTTACGCTAGCGTCATACATATTGAAATCAAATTGACTTTCAAGCATTCCAGAATTGATATAACTCGCAACTAATTCTCTGCTACCGTAGGTTTCTCCGATCTGAAAGACTTGTCTATTTTCAGGGATAATGATTCTATCTTTCATTTTTCTGGTCAATGTTCTCCAGAATTCTAGTTGAATGTGCTTAGTAGCGTCATGACGGAATCCATCCAGATCATACTCTTCAATCCAAAATAGCGCTGAGTCTGTCATTTCCTCAATAACTTCTGGTTTTGAGAAATCAAGAGTGGGCATAAATGTATCAAACCAGGTAGTCAATCTTTGTTCATCCCAAAGCTCCGTGTTAAGAGAACCATCCGGTAAATATAGATTTGTAGCCCATTCAGGATGCTTCTGATATACTGGATGAAGCTTATGCACATGATTGGCAACGTAATCAAGAATAACAGCTATTCCATTTTCATGAGCTACTTTAAGGAGTTCTTTAAATTCATCTGAAGTTCCAAATCGATCATCAATTTTTGATGAAGAAACTGGCCAATATCCATGATACCCAGAGAATTTAGTTTTAACCCCGCCTTTGTCCCAAAGTCCCCACGCATCTTCTGGGTTTTGTGAGATAGGTGATAACCAAAGTGCAGTGATATTTAGTTTTTTAAAATAACCATCTTCTATTTTTTGAGTTATTCCTTTTAAATCGCCACCATAATAGTTGACTTTAGGATTAATATCAGGATCATCAATTTTCCTGGTATTACTTGTATTACCGTCATTAAATCGATCAATCAAAACAAAATACATATTCCATGATCTAACATCGGTTCTACTGATATCTTTAGTATCAATAACAACTTTACCATCTTCAAGAGGTACTAAAACATCATTCGATATTTTTTTCTCGTCATAAGTCCATGCTCTAACATGCGTTCTGCCTTTCGTACCAACGGTTTTTGGTAAGTATATCTTAACTACGTTCCCTTCTGATTCCGTAACTAGTTGATGATTTTCCCAAAAAGCAATTACTTCATTAGGATAATCAGTTTCGAGATAAATTCTATCCGTGGAATAATTAACAGTTTTAAGACTTGGTTTTTTAGCTTCAACATCTCCAACAATTAAAAGATTATTTGATCCACCCATACCATTCGAAATCATTTCAGGATTCAAAGGATCTTTCATTTCTTTTCCGTCAACAACAAACAGATACTGATATAAACCCTCATCAATAAGCATAGATGCTTTCCAAACCCCATTTTCCTTTTTAAGGATAGTTGAATTAGGATTCCAGCTATTCATTTCTCCTTTCACTTGAACGAGATCATAACCGCTGTCATCCAAACTAAATGTGACTCTTTCTTTTGAAGTCTTCTTTAATAATAAATCATAAGTAACGTCGTCATCAAAAAAGGAAATAACATCAAGCTTTGTAGAAATATCACCTTTTAACACTAACTCAGTTTGGTCATTATTAAAATAATAGGTGATTGATTCAGGGACAGATAAAGAATCTATTTCTGAAGGTCTCATAAAATAGTCTTCCACCACCAGTATTGTGGAATCAACACCCAAATTAATTGGAGATCCCAGCCCAACAATTTGATCCCCATGCTCAATATCACTATAAGAGGTACATCCCCAGATACAAACAACTAATACTAAGCCTGTTAATTTTTTCATTGTGAAAACTATTTGAGTAAGGTCATCTTATTAATGTAAACCTTATTACCTGCTATAAATCTTGTAATATAGATTCCACTTGATAACGAGGATGCATCAAAGGTAACTGAATATGAACCTGGTATTTTTTGAGCATTAACTAATGTCGCAACTTTTCTCCCTAAAATATCAAACACTTCTAATTGTACTCTTCCTGTTTTTGCAACATCAAATTCAATTTGAGTGGAAGGGTTAAAAGGATTTGGATAGTTATTATAGAGTTTGAATGAAGATGGTGTATTTAAGTCTGCAATTTCATTTGAAACGGAAAGATCTGGAGCTTCGAATTGCTTTGTTGTAAACAACTTGAATTCTCCAGGCTGTAATGTAAACGCTTGCTCTACATCAGTAACTTCATACTCTGAACCAG
>Ga0136600_1001101_pt1 | contig 12957 bp, 11 predicted proteins | sample AntRauMFilla2698_FD_104634 | JGI IMG/M metagenome (GOLD analysis project Ga0136600, IMG submission 104634) | Saline lake microbial communities from Rauer Islands, Antarctica - Metagenome Filla 2 #698 | ecosystem: Environmental > Aquatic > Non-marine Saline and Alkaline > Saline | place...
AACTCCACAGGTAAGATATTTTTGAAACTCCCTTTGAACATGAAAAGGAATGGGCTCACCTAATTGCTCTTTTCTTTGACGAATTTCTTCATAAGTCGATTTTATAATTTTATGGAGGTCTGTTTTCGTGGGGTCACGAATATCAGAATGCTTTTTGAATAAGTCTAGGACCTCCATCGGGAGGATTCGTAAGGGAATTGAGACGCATTAAACAGTTAAAGCTTTGCTTTATTTCATATTCGCCCTGATCGCTAGTTAAGATAAGAGAATCTACACCACGTCATTCACATCACTTACCTTCATTTGACCATTTTTATTGGCAATTTTTCTAGACCCCAAATGACATGTATCCACAATTTTACAGTGAGTTAGAAAATTATTTCTTATTTTCTAAGAGTTATGAGCCGATAAGCTTATTATATATTAAATCAAGAAAAGCAATCATGCTCTCTTTTTTGTTCCGTATGGAGGTTCAAATGAAATTCCAAAAACTACTAGCACCCGTTGTTGTCTCTCTTTCTCTCTCTCTTGTTCCAGTATTTGCTGATGGTGTTACTGATGGAGCAGTTCCTTGTTCAGATGTTCAAAAGAACGGTGAATCTTACGGCTGTTTAGAAAATCAAAATACGGATTATAGAAACACAAAAATGAAGTGTGTAAGCGCTCTAAAGCCCTTTCAAATTCCAGAAGGAAAGAAGCCAGCTGAACCTATTAAGAAGCCAGGAAAAATAATGAAGGGTGAAGATACTCTGGCCATGGGTCACGAAGATGGATCACTCTCGATTTCCGATAAAGAGAAAAACTATAAGCTTGATAAAGACCTTATAAAATCAAAAATTGCAGCCAAGTTTGGTAATGAAGCCTCAAATATGGATGAGGTTGATCTCGCCATTATGACGGCAAAAGGAAAAATCAAAATTAAAGTTAAAAAGGATCAAAATGCTAACCAAGCTGATGGCTTTAAAGTCGGAGATTGGGAAAAACTGAACGATGACGCTGCATCTAGCGACAAAGAGGTTCTTATCACTTTAGGAAATAGCCATAGTGATGAAAATGCTCATAATCCTTTAAAAGAAGAGTTGAGCAAAGACGTAGAAAAGTTTGATGAAAATGTTCAAAAGAAAGTTGCTGATATCGAAGAAAACTATACTAAAAAGATTAGTGAGGTTGACCAAGTATCAGAGCTTTCAGGAATGGAGAAAGTAACAATCAAGCGCAACCTTCGTGATGAAAAAGAAAATAAGAAGTTAAGATGGCTTCGTCACCTTGAGCAAAAACAAAAGCTCATTATGGCGGCAAAAGAAGCCTGTGCTGGTCTTCCCACTCTAGTTAGCCAAGAGCTTTTTCAAAATGCTGGTGCCCTTCAGCCCCAACAACAAAGAGCAACTGCCTCAGGTGGAAGTGCTGATCAATAGAAAACACAAGAAAGCATTTAAAAGTAGAGTTTAATCAAGGCCCACTCATTATATAGTGGGCCTTTTTTTATACGTTTTGAATGCCTAGTTTTTATGGCAATGAAATCTCATAAATCCCCTTGTCGTGATAGACTAAATCACCGTTTTTGCATAAAAATATTTATTATGATGGGACCCTAACCTTATTTCATTATAAAATATTAATTAAGATGAAACTGCTAAAGCCCTTGTTGAATATTGTTACTGTTATGAGTTGTGCTGCCTTAGTTTTAATGTTTAGTTCATGTGAGAACTCGACTAATATGCCCATGGCCGCAAGTTATCAAGCAGGCTTAACCCCTAGCGAACGAGATAATCCTCGCATCGACAGAGTTCTCCGTAATGCTCAAGCGTTCGACCTCACAGGGGTCGCTAATGGAATTAACAAAATTACCGACCCTCCAGGGGACAACAACTGTGAAGCTTCAACAGCTACCTCTTCAATTCTCGATTTACAAACAATGAGAGATGAAACTCCCTTTGAAAGAATTTCTTCTCAAGGTTCTCAGAGGACTCCCATAAGCTTATGGGCCACTTACTATTATACACCTGTTTATACTTCAGACTCTGGAGGCGTCGCCCTTAAAACCAAGAGTGAGGCACCTATTAAATATAATCATGAAACAGTGTCCCTCTCCCATCGCAAATGGTGCATGGCCGCGATGGAAGGCAGCGTTTCCATTCGTATGCCAGATGGTGTGACAAAGACTTACAACTATTCCGGAGTGGGCTCTATGCAGACAGATTGCACCGGTTACTTTCGTGGCCGTCACAGAGCAACCGGTAGAGTAAAGTTTATGGAAGTTGATAATGTCTGGGGTTATGGTGTCCGCAACTATTCTCTTATTCCCTACCGCACAATTGCCGTTGACCCTGATGTCATTCCCTATGGTTCAGTTGTCTACATTCCGGAAGCTGCGGGAAAGGAGATTGCACTGACAGATGGCACTAAATTTATTCATGATGGTTACTTCTTCGCTGGTGATACTGGTGGGGCAATAAAGAATAATCACATAGACGTCTTTACTGGGAATAATGAAGCTCATGAACTCTCCTTTATCCAATCAAATGCATCAAGTACATTTTCTGCAGAGATCGTGCATGATCCAGAAGTTAGAACTCAGCTAGAGAACCTTCACCGCATCCGCTACTAAAGGTAGCCAAAAAAGAGAGGCACCAATGAGAGAGACCACCATCTCAAGTCATCGAAATAACTGCCCTTTATAGTACAAAAAACTTAATCGCGATAAGATACTCAAAGAGGAAATACTGTGAAACTAAAATCTACCATACTCGCCCTTCTCTTTTTCTCATCTTCTCTCACTTTGGCTAAAGTGACTTGGAGACAAATAGATAAATCAATCGGTTCTTCTACAAGGAAAGAGAGAGTTGTAATACATCAAGCGGTTCTTAAAATCGTAAGCTCTATTGACTATGACCGCGAAAACCTCAGAAAGAAGACAACATTTTGGTCCCTCTTAATTAATGATGCTATTGCAGGTAATACGGACCGTTGCTTCTTTGGTGGCTGGATAAGTCTAGAAGTAAATGGTGATTGTCAGCCACCGTGGCGTATGCAAAATAATTCAGCTTTCAAGTCGCAATTTGAAGACCAAACTTATACACCAGAATACTATTGTAGTAACCGGAGTGATGTCACCGACTCTAGCAATATGGTTCGTTGCAACCCTTCATTTTATGGTGCCGATAGTGAAGGAGCTAAGTGCGTTTCTATGACACCGAACTCCTCCATTACAGAGAGATGTCATCAAGCTTCCACCGGACTTATTGATAATCACATCGAAAACTTTCTAAGCTCCTCAGCAAATCGCTCACGCTATGCCACACTCGTAGCAGAGCTTATAAATTTTTGTTCCGATCATAGAAACTATACTTGCCATAGCATGGCCAAACAACTTACCTGGCAGCTTGAACAAATGAGAGATAATGAGGCCGTCAATCTTTGTGCACATGGGTTTGTGGATGATATTTTGGAGGTACCTGACTTTGAGGAGATCTTGCGACTTGTGAGTGAGCCACCTGAAGAAGTTCCAGAAATCTGGGCACCACCTATTGAAGAAGACTTTCTCGAGGCTTGCAATATAGAGGGTATGACAGAGGAGGCGAAAGCCAATTGCCAGGCACTCCTTGGCAGTGGAGACATCCCCCGAAACGCACTCTTATTTACCTTAGAGGGAATGAAGAGAAATGCTAGTGAATTTAAAACAAATCAATGCTTTGATGGTCGTCCCGAGTTTGAAACTCGCTTCAGTGACAGCAATGGTTATAAACATCACTCGCTCGTAGGTCTTGATTCATCGGACGACTTTGAAGCAAAATTAGAAGGTGGTATTACCAATAAGTGTTCAATGGTTATTAATGATGTAGGCAATAGACTCGAAAGTCATGGTGGATCCCTAAAATGCCGCATGAAGACCTTTCATATCAACCTTTGTGGTGATGCACCAAGGGTCAGAGAAACAGCAGCTTGGGTTGGCTATGGAACGTGTAAAAAAGGTAACGGTCACAAAAATAAAGAAGGCGAAGGTACAACACTCTTAGGATTTCATGTTACAGGCGCCCAGACATTTAATTTTGGAAAAGACGACGGCCCCTATAATCAAATTAGAAGCAACTATGCGAGAAGTCGCCAAAATAGAATCCCCTCTCTCGCCCTCTTTGGCCTTCAAAACTCAAATAATGGCTCGATGACTGATTACAAGTATATCCATATTGGTGCTTACACGAGTGCGGGTTGCCCTTCACTTATGGCCACAGATGATAACTATGACTTGATTGAAGAGCTTGCCGCCAACGGACCCTCTGTAGTTGTCAATTACAAAGAAGGGGAAATGGAACCTTTTCAAAAGTGTGAGGAACAATGAGAAAACTTCATCTCTTACTCATATTATTAGTTGGATTCAACTTTTCTGTAAAGGCTAACCCCAGTTGCTCAGAGGCCAGTGTCCAAATAAAAAACTCAAAACTACAGAAAATCATGATTAAGTGGATAGATAAAAAGAAGACTAAGATTAAATTTCTTTATAATGAGAAAATAATAAGTGCTAACCCTTTCTTTTGTTATCAAAGAAAGGGATTTAAGGAATGCCTTGGAGATGACGACTCAGGTCATCTCATCATAAAAAATAATAAGCTTAAAATAAAGCGCTTAACCATTCGAACGGCTGATGATCATCACCACCAAATTAAAGAAATAAGAAAAGGCTTTTCTCTTAAAAAGGTTTCATGCAACCAAAATTCTAAAAAATAAACAGAAGTCAAATAGAGAGACCCTAGCAGCCTGACATGCAGCCTGGAATAAGTGGTCCGTGGGGATCTGACCATGAGCAACAAGCTGCTGCTTTAATTTTAAATTCTGACTTGAGGGATGGTATTTGCGCACATATGTTATTAACCATTACTACAAGCATTAAAATCTTAATCAGTTTCATTTCAATCTCCTTTGATTCCTCATACTAGAGAGCCCCATAAGCTTCGTAAAAGCAAAAGAATAAAGGCTCATCAAGTGACCCAAGAGGGCTCAATTAATGAAAATCGGCATATATTCACCCACCAGCGCTCTTTAGCCAGTTTCCTTTATTTCTAAGTAGCCTATTTTTTGTTAGAATAATGAAATGAAACCAACCTCTTTCTCTATTCTTTTTTGCTGCTGGATTATTTCAACCATCTCCCTTCTTGGAAGCCTTTTCTTTAGTGAGGTGATGGAGTTTACTCCCTGTGTGCTGTGTTGGTACCAGAGAATTGCGATGTACCCTTTGGTTATTATTTTCTTTGTAGGCGCTTTGAAGGCTCCCAAACCCACAATTCTCTTCAGCTTCCCATTTGTCTTGATTGGCTGGTTGATTGCGCTCTATCATAATCTTCTTCACTTTGAGGTCATTCCAGAGAGTGCTTCTCCTTGCTTAGAGGGAGTTCCATGCTCTACTGTTTATATTGAATGGTTTGGTTTCATAACTATCCCCATGCTTTCATTAATTGCTTTTACTTTTATTGGCATACTTCTTATATATTTTAAACGGATGGAACTTGATGAAAAAGAATAATACCTATCTCTTTATTGGCGTTGGTGCACTCTTACTGGGAAGCTTTCTCTTAGCGATGAAATTCTATAAGTCAGCTCAAAGAGACAAATTTTCATTTATGGCCCAAAATAATGCTGAAACCTTTGTTCGCCAACATTCTCCAAGGCTTGGAAATCGAGATGCCTTAGTATACTTAGTTGAGTTCTTAGATCCAGAGTGCGAGAGTTGTCGTCAATTTTATCCTATCGTTAAAAAGCTTATTTCTGAATATAACGGAAAGGTTCAGTTGGTTGTCCGCTACGCGGCTTTTCATGGTAATTCAAAAGAAGCCATCGCTGCAGTAGAAGCTGCTAAGAAACAAGGCAAATACTGGGAAGCTTTAAGTCTCCTTTTTGAAACTCAACCTCAATGGGGAGATCATCACAATCCACAGATTGAATTAATCTATGATTTCCTCCCAAAAGTTGGAATAGATGTCGCTCAATTAAAAGTCGACATGAGAGACGAAGCCATCTCTAAGATAATTGAGACAGATATGGCCGATTTAAAATCCCTAGGAATTCGCGGAACTCCAACCTTCTTTGTAAATGGTAAAAAGCCTAAGGATTATAGTTTTAATGCCTTAAGTGAACTTCTTGCTCAGGAAGTAGAGTCTGCTTATAAGTGAACAGATGAATCTATCTTATATTTTTGGTAGCCAATAGAAAAGAGCCCTTAAAAACAGACACTCCCGAATGATTACTTTTTAAAGAGCGTTATAAAGTTGAAGTTAGTCAAAAAACACTCATATTTCTTACACCACAATATTCACCATTGTAATGATCTTTACAATTTATTAAAAGTTTTATGATGAAAATAAGAAGCGAACAAATTATTCTTTTTAAGGCCCGAAAAGGAACAAGTGCTGAACAGCTGAGAGCTCTTCTAAAAGAAGGCGAGGAACTTGTTAAAGATGGATATCTGTTATGGATGGAGAAAATTAATCTCCTCGGTGATTCGTCTTTCGTCATTGAGCTTGAAGGAGAGACATACTTGGCCTCCTTTTATCTTTACGGAGAAAAACCTACATTTGAACCTAGCTACGAATACATTGAAGGGATGGATGAGTATCAAGAAAAGCTAAGCCACTTCTTTGAAAGTCGCGAGCCTGACTTTCAGTGTGAGGCCAGTAACAGTTTTTGGCAAAATATATAAAAATTACGCTGAGAACTGATAAGGAAAATGAACCCCAATATCCTATGATTGTTGGCTCACTCTAGCAGCTGCTTTATAGGTGCCGAGATAACACCAAAGGCTTCCTGGGTTGATCCCAGCATAACGCCGATGGAGTCGGACGAAGTTGAAAAATTGACGACAATTCCTTTGTCGCTTATGACGATATTCCTAACGCCTTTTGAAGCCTTCGGAGAAAAGGTAATCCTTCCCTCTTCATCTATAAGCTCGCCGTGACCACCATCTTCTAAATCTTCGAAGGCCTCAGCTAAGTCGTCAAAGTTAATTTTACCTGTTACTGGAATATAGAGGTCTTCGAACATTTTAGGAAAAACAGTATCAAAACCAGCAGGAATTGAGCCCATGTCCATGCGAAGCTCTAAAATTCGAGTAGTTTTGATACTTCGAAAATCATTCTCATCCTGAAAAGCCGTTACCCTATAACGAAAAGGTGGAGTCGCGAGAAAACCACCTTCAGGGTCTTTTTCACATTCTCGCTTCTTGTACCCAAAAATGACCTTCGCATTTTTGTAAACATCTTCAATCTCTTGTTTAATATCGTCCTCAGTTAAGCGCTGGGCCCAAGTCTCGGCACTCGTACAATGTCTCTTAGGCTCACTATTTCTGCCTTTGACGTAACCGGGAAAATTTTTGTAGAGCTCAATTTCAGTTCTTCTCAGCTCGTATTCTTCAGTATTGAGCGAAACCAAATTAGCGTTGGTTTCATCGAATTGATCGTCACCATAGGCCGCTATTTTTAAGTTTGGGTCACTACCAATAAGCGCAAAAGGATCCTGTGTCCCCCTGACTTTGGTTTCTTTTGTGAGATAAGTAGGGATCGATCTAGAGAGAAACTTCTTTAGAGACACTGCCGTTATGACATTATTTCGATCAAGTGCTTTGTCAGCTTCACCAGAGAGGGCTTCACTAAGATGCCAGGCCCAGATGCTTTGCTTAAGCTTCGCCGAAGGGTGTGACAATTGTCCATTCGACGTGGAAAAGAAGAAAGCCTGAGAAGGGAATTGAGCGACATGGTTAGTGAATTCAAGCTCGCTTATCTCGGCGATTGTGGTTTTAGAATTTTTAAGTTTTAACAGATGGGTTGCAGAAGTATCCATAAAGAGAAAGGCTTTATGGCAAGCCCTCTTACTGAGTGGCTCGAGTAGAAGCTCATCAAAGTAGGCGGATGTTCCGTTTAAGTTGTCTAAGTCGGAGTCATATACGGTAAAGAGGTTTTCATCGCGACTGGAGTAGCCATGGCCAGTGTAATAGAAGAAGAAAGTATCGAGAGGAGAGAGACCTTCTATAGTTTTAGGAAGACTCTCTTCCATGGCCTCTAGGTTTGCCTTTTCATTAACGAAGAGATGAATATTCTTCTCTGGTACGCCAAAGTTTTCAAGCATGACATTCTTAAAAGCTAATGCATCGTTCTTTGCAAACTTTATACTGGGGATCGGTGTCGCTTCACCGGCCATGTAATCTTCGATAGCGACGATGACAACATGTGTTTCTCCTACGACCTCAACACTCATTTACTGCTCCAAATCAAGAGTTTATTCCTTTAAAAATGTTAGCATTTTTAGTTGGTGTTGTTATTAAAAAATAGTAATAACCCTACTTCTTTGCTGCTCTCGATAACGGAGTTTACTGCAGAATAACAGTAGCTTAAGAGTCGAAACAGCGCGTCGTATAAGGCACAGATCTGCGCATACCACCAAGAATTATTTAAAGCTATTCACAGTTTCAATCTTCGCTTACTTATGTAACAGTGCAAGACAATATAATAATTAAGGGAGAATCATGGGTTTGACTTCACTAACCAGTAATACAGATCAATCACTCCTCAAAGATGAGTTTATAAAAAGCCTTCGAGAACTAAGAGAAACTCCTCTGCAGATTGAAAGTCTTCAACTCTCAATATATGGGATTGCTTCACAACTGCTTCAGTCACCAGAAGGACTACTCTTTCTTTACGAGCAGGCCTCCGACTTTGATGAATATGGAATGTTTAAAGGTAGACCATGGGAAGATCCCTCCAAGCTACAGGTATCTCTAGTTGCCGGCACTCTTAGAGGTCCTGATCCACTACCAGTAATCGAGACGTTAAGTGAATTACGAATCCTTACTATTGCCATGAACAAAAATACCAAAAGCTCTCTGCCACAAGAGGAAGCGATAATCTTTCTTGATGAAATGGTTGCACGCAACTTGCGTTTTCTTTTCCCAAGTAACGATCAAACAGAGGCCGAAAGAGTTGGTAATAATGCCTATAAAGAATCCAATCAAAGGCTTTTAGAGCTAATTATTCAAGAGAGAGGAATAGAGAATGCCTTAAAGGAAATATTATTTGAAATAGAACAAGTTTTAATACAGAGACCGATTAGTACTCTTCCCGTGCGTAGAATGATTGCGCGGGCCTACAAACTTGCCCATCAGGGTGGTATTGAAAGCAGCGAAACCAAACGCTTGCAAGAGCTCCTCAAGGCTGCCAATGGTCCATCTCCCCTTAGCCAATCAAAGCCAGAGCTTACGCAATATAGAAAAGAACTGAAAAGTGCCAGTGAGGACGAGCTCCAAAAAGAGGCCCATGCTTTTGCTCAATCTATGAAGCAAACCGGTCTTGCAGCACCCTACCATGGTATTTTAGTTCAACACCTCGCTCACGAAAATAGTCAATTGCTCCGGGTGGCCCTTGGTACTAATGATGCTGGCGATGTTGAAATAAGTAAAAACCAAGAACTTATCTACAAACTCATTAAAGCAGCTGTTTTTGCCACGACCGCCCAATCAATCTACGGGCTATCCTTGGCCCTTAACCGAGTTCTTCTTTCTCGACCAGAGGTAGCAGCAGGTCTAGAAAAACTTATCGATTTAGAAATCAAACCTGATGTTCAAGAAAATTTACTTTTTCATCGAAGTGAAGATGATAATGCCACGGCAAGTGGTGTACTATTATCTGGTGTTTTAGCCGCTCTAGGACAGCCTCTAGGAATCGGACAAGGACGTAATCCAACCTGTCAGTCAGCAAGAGGTATCAGCTTATGGGCCCAATACGATCCAGCCCATCTAATAAAGCTAGTAGTATCCGCTGCTCGGGACGGACAAATTAAAATACTTTTCCAAGGTCATATGGTTCAATCAGAACACCTCCCACAAGGAGTAGCGGCCACACTAGACCTTGACCTCGATCCAATATCTATTGTGCTTGTTCCCCATCTTGATCGAATCTATAGTGAGTTTATGAGGAGATCTATCCTACGTTTAGAAGATGCTCACAAATGGGTTAACCCGGCCCTCTATGGCCACTGGGTCCCTCATGAGCTGTCCACACCATTTGCAGACGTAACTCAAACAGTAGTTTCAAAGTTTAATGAGTTTGCCCGTTGCTTTTATGCCACTCACCATCCTGACTACAACGGGGGCCTTCAATTAATGTATCCCAACCCTGTTGGCCTTATTATAACGAATCATCATGGAAAGTACCTTGGTCCCCATGCAGTCTCCATTCAAAGAGTCGCCAAAACTCTTGATGGGCAAACACGCGTATACTTTTTTAATCCAAACAATGAAGGTCGTCAGGACTGGGGCCATGGCGTCTTTGCGACAGTTCAAAATCATGGTGAGGTCTCTGGTGAATCCTCCCTGCCCTTCGACGATTTCCTCGCGAGGCTTTATGCTTTTCATTATAACCCCAATGAGCAAGGAGAACTTGAAGTTATTCCAGAAAGCAAACTAAAGGAAGTAACTGACTCTGCCAAAAATAGTTGGGGAGATAATTTTATTTGGCTACAATAAAGTTCAGGCTAAACTCTATATAAATACATTGCCTAGGAAAAGTAATGAAGATCCCTTTTAAAAATTTACAAAAATTGTTTTATCTAATGCTCTTGGGTGTATTTACAATATCGAATCTAGATGCAGTCCCAATTGATAATAAACTTACCAAGGGAAATTCATCGATTGAATATATTGAGAAGTTAATTAAGGAGTCAACCAGTTCAGAACCAAAGGCTAAGTTAAAAGCAAAACTTTTAAATAGGTTAAAACAAAATCATTTAAAAAGTAATGATTTAAGTCACGGTATGTCCTTACCTAAGACCTCTAATTTATCGGGGCAAATCAAAGAAGATTACTTTTGGGAGCTATTTCAAGGAGCATCTAAGTTCATTAAATTTGTTGAAAATATTGAACCGAAATTAGAAGAGATAAGCCAAAAAGCTCAAATTCTTAAGGAGAAAATCCTTTTATTAGATGAAGCGAATGAGGAAGTTCAAATATGGCAAATTCAATACGCTATTTATCGCTTAAGAATTAAAAACCTTAACGAGGCCATCCCGACCTTAAAAGAGGAGGTAATATTACTAAAAGAAAATCTTTATCGACTAGAAAAGAATGTTTTGTACTCTATCCCTCTACTCAAAGAGGAGATCACCGAAATTGAGAAAGAAAATATACGCTTAAAAAATGAATTAATGATTATTTCTATTGAAGAGGATCAAGACAACTCAACTTCTATAATACAAAGAGAAGATAGCAATAGAAAAATCAATGTTGGGAAGGAGTTTAAAAAATCACACTTCGACCTCGTTAGAAAACAAATAGAGCTCTCTTTTGCTTTTTTAAAACAGAATAGACCTGAGGACTCTCTGCTCGCTCTTAATGAAGCGAGAGGGTTGGTTGAAAACATAGATTTCACAGAAAGTAATAAATTAATTTTAAAGTCTCAAATAGATTTGGCGCACTTTATTTTAGCTAAGGGCGTCTCTTCAATTGATTTACTTCAATACAATACCTCGCAAAGTTTTCTAGATGCCGTAAATCAGGCATTTGAATTAGTATCTGAACCAATAATATTTTATGATGATAAAAAGATTACTCTTTGGGGCACAATAAAGCTCGTCCTAATCTTTTTCTTAGGCTTCTTTTTTGCCCAATTGTACAAACGAAGAGTCATGTCTATCAATCATCGTCGATATAAAATCATTGCAGCAAACAAAACGATTATTTCAAACATTGGTTATTACTTCATAGTGTTAGTAACCTTTTTCACCGCTCTTAACTTAATTGGTTTAGACCTATCCTCTTTAACCGTTATAGCAGGCGCCCTATCTGTTGGTATCGGTTTTGGTCTGCAAAAGATTTTTGCTAATTTTATGGCGGGAATAATTATGATGTTCGAAAAATCAATTAAAATGGGAGATTATATCGAAGCATCCTCGAGTTTAAGAGGAAGAGTTACCGAAATGAGAATGCGCTCATCAACAATAACCACTAACGATAATATTAACCTCATTATCCCAAACTCCACATTGATTGAGAGTAATGTTATCAATTGGACAATGAACGACACAATCGTAAGGTTAAAGATTCCCTTTTCAGTGGCTTATGGCACCTCTGACAAAGACCTAGAAAAAGCTATTTTTACCGCTCTAGAAAGCTCAGATTTGGACTACCTTAAACATGACAAGAGTAGAGTTACTGAATTAAGAATGACTCAAATGAATACAAGCGGCGTCGATTACTGTCTACTCGTCTGGGTAAGTGGTATCAATACAAAGTTTGAAGAAAGGACTAAGTCCGAATTTTTAAAATTTATTTATAATAGCTTAGGAAAACATAATATCGAGATTCCATTTCCTCAGCTTGATATTCACCTTAAGGATGACCAGTAACCCTCAAACTATTCAAAAAGCGATGGAGGATAATTATTTTAAATTGCTAATTCTTTTGCTAAACTGACCCCCTATGTTTCTAATACCTATCGGAGCTATCTTCTTGGCCTTGGCTACCTACCTTCTTTACAAAAGGTCTTGGCCACAGCTGATGCGAAAAAGACTCTTAAGCAAAAACTCGGATCAACTTCCTAAGTTTAAAAGCTACTTAAAGCAATCTCATTTTGATACAAATCATTTAAAGGAAGAGGAATTAAAAACTATTTGTGAGCATGCTCTAACTCTTTCCCTCGAAAAGACCTGGGGCAAAGGCATGACACGAGAAAGCATAATTAAAGAAAGCATTCAAGCAAGCTTACCACTACTTTCTAGAAACACTAACCTATACCCCACTGTGACTCATATTGAGTCCGCTAAACCATTTAGTTTTTGGCTCCATTATCACGAATTACAATTTACTAGTGAGAGAAGTGGTCTGATCTTACCCACGTTTAACGGACACTTATCTAAGCAGCTTGACGATTGTCTTGTTTAACATAATCCACTGGACTCAAATATCCAAGAGAAGAATGTAGT
>Ga0136600_1001106_pt1 | contig 12914 bp, 15 predicted proteins | sample AntRauMFilla2698_FD_104634 | JGI IMG/M metagenome (GOLD analysis project Ga0136600, IMG submission 104634) | Saline lake microbial communities from Rauer Islands, Antarctica - Metagenome Filla 2 #698 | ecosystem: Environmental > Aquatic > Non-marine Saline and Alkaline > Saline | place...
AGATTCGCGCTCCGAGAGCTCAACCTTGATCTGTTTACCCTCATCAATCAAGGCTGGCTCGGGGCGGCCACCTTTCATTTTGGCGGCGTTAGCATTGCGTCGCTCCCGAATTTCGTCAACAACAGTTGAAAGTTGTCGCTTCTGTGCATCTTGTTCCAGTAGTTCGGTCACTGAAACGGCATAGCCTTTTCGTTCGGCGTTCTCTTGCACAGCGGCGGCGTTTTGACGGATAAAGCGGATATCTAACATGTGAACTATTGTAGCAGATTCTGTCTTATTACTCGGTGCGCAAAGCCTCAATCGGATCGAGCTTGGAGGCTTTACGGGCTGGCATGATACCGGCGACAATCGAGATTAAGATTAACCCCACAATCACTCCTAACACTTGCACCGGCGTAAATATCAAGAGGAAGATGTCACCCAGCCCCAGAGCTTCACTAATGTAAGGGTTGGCGATTGTTCCTCCAACCACTGCTAGGCCAGCTCCAATTGCACCACCCAAAAAGCCAATCCAGGCCGCTTCGAAGGTAAACAGTTTTCCGACATCAGCTTGGCTCATCCCAAGCGCCTTCATCAAGCCAATCTGCTGTGTGCGCTCCAGCACGCTAATATACTGCGTGTTCACGATGCCAAAGATAGAGGTAAGGACAGCGAGAGCACCAAATCCAAGCAGAATTCCCAACAGAACGTTAATGAAGGTATTAACCGTTCCTAGCAGATCAGCTGCTGTTTGAGCAGTATAGCCGGCCTCTTCCAGGGTTACTTTAGTTTCTTCAGCCTGGCTTGGTTCAGCGACTCTGACCGAAGCAACGATAAAGCGGTTGTAGTTTGGTGATCCTTCACTGACAAATTCGTACAAACCTTTTGTGGCCTCTTGAGTCACAAGCAGTGAACCCTGTGAGCGGAAAGCCAGGCCTGATTCGCTACTGACACCGCGAACGGTATAACCAAACTCTTCACGCTGCGGAACACTAAACAGCGTACGCTGCTTTGTGGCGCCAATCTGGACAACTTCGCCTACTGCTTCGGCTGGGGTGCTAAAGCCAAGGGCTTTTGCATAATCTTCTGACAGAACAATTTCGTCATCTGCAAGATCGTTGTTTACGCCGCCGGCGGCGTATTCGAGCGAGACTCCGGGCGAGAAGGTGCTGACTGTCGCACGATACTTCTTTTCACCCTCTGTCGTCACATAGTCGACTGCCGGCGAGTAGTTTGGCGTTACGTCAGTGACGTTATCAATTCCAGCGATTGCATCTAGGTCGCTCAGGCCCAAGAATTCAATCGAATCGCCAAAAGGAGATGCGCCAGCTGGACCTGTCACCTGAGGTGCTTCCGGGTTATACTCGGCAATTGCGCCTGTATCTTCGGACTCTTTCGTCACTACTAATTCACGAACGTCAGTGTTAGAGTTTACAATCGCATCTGCATAATCGCGTCCACCTTGGCCACCAGCCAAGCTAATCGTAATCGTGAATGCCCCTACCCCAATTGCGAGGCTGGTCAGTAGCGTCCGGGTTTTCGCTTGGCGTAAGCTGCGGCCTGCTCGGCGAATAATATCAGTCGTTCTCATTTCTTCTTCCCCTCCATCGGTAGGCCGGTCATCTTGCTGATTGTTCCATCCTGTATTTCAATTCGAGCATCACACTTAGCCGCCAGATCAGGATCATGAGTCACAATAATTAAAATTGCTCCTTTGTCATGGGCATACTTGAACAAAAAATCCTCGACGACTGCGCCGGTGACGCTATCTAGGTTTCCGGTTGGTTCATCGGCAAAAATAATCTCTGGTTCATTCACAATCGCGCGGGCAATCGCCAAGCGCTGCTTTTGGCCACCCGAAAGATCTCGCGCACGTGACTTTCTTTTATCAGACAGCTCGACAGCAGCAAGTGCAGCATCGACCTTGGCGCGACGCTGGCTCCTTGGCACTTTAGCAATTTCAAGCGGCAGCGAGACATTATCGAAACAACTCTCATTCGCCTGAATGAAAAAACTTTGAAAAATGAAACTCATTTTATTGGCACGAAAAGCGTCAACAGCACGATCTTTTAGTCTAAGGATGTCCTTGCCGTCGATGATAACCTTGCCCTTTTCGGGGCGATCAAGGCCGCTCATGGCATGCATAAGAGTCGACTTTCCGCTTCCCGACTTGCCTAGAATTGCTACTGTTGTACGGCTAGGAATTTTAAAGGTGAGGTTGTCAATTGCAACGAATGCATTTTGTTTGCGACCGTAGGTCTTTGTGATGTTTTTTACATTAATCATTATTGCTTATTATACCAGCTAAAAAGTAGTCGAATGACTAACTATTATGTGCAATATGTGCGCTAAACGTTTCTATAAATACTTTGGCGTATTGTTTTGAATCTGGCGTCAATTGACCATCATCCGTGTAGGTGGTGGAGCGATTAATATACATCTCGGGCTGACCAATCAACTTTGTGTTTAAGTGAAGTAAAACGTTGCGCAACTGCTCTTGAGCTTGAGCTGCCCCAAGCGCACTTCTTGATACCCCAATAATCGCGGCTGGCTTGCCGTCGAAGGCATTGGCGCCATACGGGCGAGACGCCCAGTCAATAGCGTTCTTCAAAACTCCCGAAAAGCTTCGATTGTATTCTGGCGTAACAAAAAGCACTCCGTCCGACTTTGCGACGATGTCTTTCATTGCCTGAGCGGATGCCGGAAAGTCGGCCTCTAAGTCTTCGTTAAAAAGTGGCAGCTGGAGGTCAACAAAGTTAAACTGGGTCTCTGCCGGTAGCAGCTGCTGGATGTCTTCTATATATTTACGGTTGATCGATTCACTTCTTAAGCTTCCAATAAATACTGCAATATGCACCATGCGCCCCTCTATTTAAATACTATACTTAGTATAGCACGAATCAATGAGCCTAGCTAATTTGGGCAATGTTATACGTAACATCGCCTTTTGGCGTGGTGATAGTAGCGTTATCTCCAACTTTCTTTCCAAACAATGCAAGACCAAGTGGAGACTCGTTGCTAATCTTCCCTTCCAGTGGGTCTGCCTCGACAGGCCCCACAATGATGTAAGAAAAGTTCTTGCCACCCACTGTCAACTGGACACGGCTTCCAAGGCTAATTGCTTTTTTGCTACCGCCCTTGATAAGTTCGGCGTTGTTCAAGATTTCCTCAATCTCAGAAATACGAGTTTCAAGAAGCCCTTGCTCTTCGCGCGCAGCGTCGTATTCAGCGTTCTCGCTCAAGTCACCAAAATCACGAGCTTCGGCGATTTTGTCAGCAATATCACCACGGCGAGCTTTGTGCTCGACAAGCTCAGTTTCTAATTCTTTTTTACCTTCACGTGTAATTTGATACTGTTTTTTCATAATTATTGTTCTCTCTTAAGTTCTCTTCTAAATAACAGCCTACACCATATGTAGCGTAGGACTTTTCTTCACAACTCTATTTATGCTAGTTTAGCAAGCAGCTCATCTCGTGTCAAGATGAATGATTCGCCCCCGCTACGAGCAGCGTATTCATAGCCATCTTGATCAATCGAGCGTTGACTGACCGTAACGCGGTGCGGGATGCCCAATAACTCGGCATCGGCGAACTTCGCACCTGGTCGTTCATCGCGGTCATCATATAATACCTCAACGCCCCGTTCAGTCAAGTCACGGTAAAGACTGTCAGCGCGGCTCGTCACTGTTTCATCATCGCCGATCTGCACTAAATAGACGCGGTATGGAGCGACTGCTTCCGGCCAGACAAGGCCCTTGTCATCGGCAAAGTGTTCGGCCAGGAGCCCCATCAAGCGGCTTGGCCCAATACCATAGCTTCCCATAATAACCAGTTGGGAGTCGCCATTCTCATCCGTAAAACGCAACTCGAGCGGTTCAGAAAAGCGAGTCCCCAGCGTAAAGATGTTTCCTACTTCGACGGCCTTCTCTTCAACCAGTTCATCTCGAGCTATGCCAAGCTCCGCAAGCACCTCATCGTTAAATACTTCCTTATTGATGGCAAGCTGTTTTTCTTTATGAACATAAATCGTATCTTCCCCAACAGGGCTGAGTGTCTGGAATTCGTGACTAAACTTAGCAAAGCTGCCACCGCTGGCAAAAGTCTTGTAAGTAAGCTCGCCTAGGCCGAGCCGCGCGAAAACAGTGTGGTAAGCTTCAGAAATTTTTTCGTAAAAGGCATCGTGCTCTTCCTGCGTACGGCTAAAGCTGTACAGATCTTTCATCCAAAACTCACGCCCGCGCATTAATCCACTCTTCGAACGTATCTCGTTACGAAACTTGGTCTGAAACTGGTACGGATACACCGGCAAGTCCTTGTAGCTGTGGACAAAGCCCTTCATTAGCTGGGTCAAAGGTTCTTCGTGTGTCGGCGCCAGGCCGAGTTCGGTGCCATTGGCAAGTTTGGTCTTGAACCAAACATCCATCACGTCATCATCCCAGCGGCCAGATGCCTTCCAGACATCACTCGCCTGTAGCGCAGTCAGTGCCATCTCATTCCCTCCAACTGCGTCCATCTCTTCACGAATTACCTGGATAATGTTCTCGAGCACCTTCTTCCCCAGCGGAAGGTATGTATACACTCCAGCCATCTCTTTGTGAATGTAGCCAGCACGAATCAATAGCTGCGCGTTCTTCGCAACCTCATCGGCAGGAGCATTTTTGCTGGTCTTGGTGAATAAATGTGAAACTCTCATAATTTATCCTCCCAGTGTAGTCAAAATAGTTGGATTAATAAAGAGGAAGTAAAAGGCAACGAAGTTTTTTAGCATGTGCAGCAGAATAGCTGGCCACAAACTTTTAGACCAAATCGTCACCAAACAAAGCACAACACTCAAGGCGAACACATCGATGCCGACGTTCCACGCGAAATGCACCAAAGCAAATAGCAAGCTGGTAATCAGCACTGCTAGCCAGGTTGCAGTATACTTTCTCAACTTCCCTAAAAGATAGCCGCGGAAGAGCACTTCTTCGGCAACCGGCGCAACAATAACCAAAGTAATAAAAGCTAAAATATACTCATATTGCAGGCTAATTTGATCAAATCCGGTCACTTGCGGCTGATTAAAGTCGATAAAGGTCAAAAACTGCTGAGCAAACGCCAGCAATAGCGCGCTAAACAAAAGGTAGCCCAAGAATGCCAAGGGAGTGATACCGATATCAAACCAAGAGGGCAAACGATGTAACCCAACTTCCCTAGCGGTTGTCCGGCTCTTGATTACTAACCATGGCGCACCTATCACCACGCCAATACTTAATAAATAAATTAATGCCCCGATCGTCGAGTTCAGTACAGCGCCATTAATGCCTGCAAACGACACTCCTGCCGCACTCAGCCCAGAAAGCACTCCACTGACAACAAGCTGGGTAAAAAGAAAGGCCACCAACACCCATGCTGGCAAGATAATTGCCATCAAAAGCTTGCGCCCTAGCGGCGGTTTCGCCTGGATATTCGATTGATCCTCTGGGTTAAGAGAAGAGCTTACTGACATCTGCAATCGTCACCAGGACGATAAGTCCCATTAAAGTTAAGAATCCCGTGCCATGAATTTTCTCCTCCCGTTCTTTGGTGAGCGGACGGCGAAGCAGACGGAACAACGCCGTCACAAACCAGCGACCACCGTCAAGGGCTGGAATTGGCAATGCGTTCATGACCGCCAGGGTGAGCGAAATGATGCCTGCCAAAAAGACCACTTCCGTCAAGCCGGCCTGGCCTGCAGCCGGGAAAATTACTCCTAAGATGCCGACAGGGCCAGCAACACTATTCGACGCTCGATCAAGGCTCTCACTCCCCTGCTGGCGAACAGCCTGGTCGGGACTCAGCTGCGAGAATAGTCCGCCAAAGAAATCAACCACTAGGTTGCCGAGGCCTTGCAGCGTCACCCAAGTAAACTGCGCTGTCGTCACTACCCCGACAATCGGTGCCGACCAAGTTGCCTGGATCTTTTCTTGTTGCTGCAAAGTCGCACCAAAGACCGCTCCATCACTATCCCGCAGTGCGACATCTGCAGACATTTGAGTGTCCTCTCGTAGGTACTCAACGACAACTGTTTCACCACGGTTTGCTTGCGTCACCTCAATCAGCTCTTGAGCCGTTTCGATTGACTCGCCGCCGATTACTGTCACAACATCACCTGATGCCAGCCCAGCACTTGCCGCTGGATACTCGTCAACGACCGATCCCAGTGTGACTGGCGTCGTGATAAGATTTGTGTCACTCGCCACCGAAAACTGATCTGGAATAATTTTAGGAAGTCCCGTCAGTGCCAAGCCAGTTAAGATCAGTACTGCTACGAGCCAGTTGACGACGACACCAGCAAATAAAATCTTTGTCTTTTGCCAGAATGACGCCGCACCATAATCACCCTTTTTGCGAGCCGAGTCATTCTCGCCCTGCAGCTTCACAAAACCACCCAGCGGCAGCCAGTTAAGAGTCAGCAAGATGCCGTTTTTTAATTTCTTGCCCCAAGCTTTTGGAGGGAAGCCAATGCCAAATTCTTCAACAACAACCCCGTTGCGACGCGCAACAATCGCGTGGCCTAGTTCGTGAACCACCACTAGCAATACCAAGACAGCTAGCCCAATAAGAATCCCCACTAATAGCTCCATTTAGCCTCCAAAACGACGGTTACGTTGCGAATATTCCTTAATTATAGCCGTGACGTCGTCTTTTGTCATTTCTGGCCACATCTTTTTCAAAAAAATGAATTCGCTATAGGCTGCTCGCCACAACATAAAGTTGCTCAGACGCTTTTCACCACTGGTCCGAACAATCACATCGACAGGCGGCACTTCAGCACCATACAGGTTTTCGGCAATCAAATCAGACGTCACGTCCTCGGCCTTTGCGCCAGACTGAACAATTTTTTTAACCGCGTCAACAATCTCGTGCTGCCCCCCATAGTTCAAGCAGATCGCGAGTGTTCCTGCGGTATTATCTTTAGTACTCTCCTCTAGCTTGTCCATCGCTGTGAGTATCTTTGGGTCGAGGCCTTCTCGGACTCCCAGCACCTTTAGCTTGATGTTATGTTGGCTGAACATCTTCGCATCCGTCGTGAAAAGTCGAAGGACCAGTCCCATCAGGCCCTTGACCTCTTCTTGGCTACGCTTCCAGTTTTCGGTCGAAAAGATATAAATACTCATAAACTCGACGCCCGCCTCAAGTGTGGCAACAGAAACATCTTTCAGGGCGTTATACCCCGCCAGGTGGCCTTCGTACGTCGGCAAGCCGTGGGTTCGAGCCCAGCGACGATTGCCATCAATAACATAGCCCACGTGACGCGGGACGAACAGTTGATCAGCCATTAGAGGGTAAGAATGTCCTTCTCTTTGTCTTTAAATGCAGCTTCAATTGCGCTATTGTGTTGCGTCATTGCTTCGTCGATTGTTTTCTCGACTCGCTTCATGTCATCTTCTGACACTTCCTTAGCTTCCTTCATGCGCTTGGCTTCCTTGAGCGCATCCTGGCGAATATTGCGCAGTGCAATACGAGCCTCTTCTACCTTTTCTGATGTCTGTTTCACTAGTTGATGGCGGCGCTCTTCAGTCAGCGGCGGAATCGGCACACGCACCAAGCGGCCGTCGTCACTTGGGTTAAGCCCCAAAGAATTATCATTGCGGATTGCCAAGGAAATTGCCTGCAAATTAGCTGGATCAAACGGAGTGATAGTTAAAAGCTGTGGCTCAGCAGCCGTCACATTTGCCACCTGATTCAGTGGCATTTTTTGTCCGTAGGCCTCAACCGTCACGCTGTCCAGCATGCTTGGGTGTGCTCGACCAGTGCGAACTTTCTTTAGTTCGTCTTCAAAGTGGACAACAGCCAGCGTAAATTTATCTTCAAATGGGGTAACGTTAAACATAGGTATTCTCTTTTCTTTATCTTAGCTATTATAGCTCATTTGCCAGTAGATGACATTACTCCAAACAAAAAACCCCCGCTACAAGAACGAGGGCTTTGAGAAAACGAATAAGTTAGTCGTTGACGCCCAATTCAATCCGCTTGAAACGGCGGATCACAATGTTCTCGCCCATCTTGCCGATATTTTCTTTTAAGAATGTGCCGACAGTCATCGAGTCATCCATGATGTATTGCTGATTCAATAGAACCTTCTCAGCAAAGTACTTCTTCACCTGTCCATCAATGATCTTCTCGGCGATGTCAGCCGGCTTGCCTTCAGCAGCACCGCTCTCAACGGCTTCAGTGCGGACACGCTCCAGCTCTTCAGCGGGAATGTCGGCTTCAGAAACGTAAGTTGGGCTCATCGAGGCAACCTGAAGTGAAATATAGTGTGCAAACTCTTTAAAGCCGTCAGTGCGGGCCACGAAGTCTGTTTCACAGTTTACTTCAACTAGTACGCCAATCCGGCCACCGTGAACATAACTATCAATCACCCCCTCGCGGGCTTCGCGGTCAGCTTTCTTTTCGGCCTTTGTCAGACCTTTTTTGCGCATTGCATCGAGTGCCTTGTCGAAGTCACCGTCGGCTTCCACTAACGCAACTTTTGCATCAGTCAGCCCAACGCCAGTCAGCTCTTTAAGCTTGCGAATATCGTCAATTGATACTGCCATCGATTATTTCTCCTTTGTTTTTTCGGTTGTCTCTACTTTTGCGGCGCCTTTTCCTTCAGCAATTGCTTGGCTAACATAGTCGAGCAACAAGTGAATTCCCTTAATGGCGTCGTCGTTTGCTGGAATGACATAGTCAACCAGACTTGGGTCGGCATTAGTGTCGACAAGTGCGACAACCGGCACGCCAATATTCTTTGCTTCGCGAATCGCGTTAACATCACCAATCACGTCAATCAAGAACAGTGCCCCTGGCTTACCGTTCAAGTTTTTGATACCACTGTATTTTGCGTTCAAAACGTCGATTTCTTCCTGGAAGCGTTGGACCTCAAGCTTGTTGTAGCGGTTTTCAAGGTCACCACTGTCCATACGGCTCTCAAGATCTTTTAGTTTCTTGATCTGAGCAGAAATAGTAGCCACGTTGGTCATCGTGCCCCCAAGCCAACGCTCGGTCATGTACGGTTGGTTCAACGCTTCTGCGGCGGCCTTGACGGCGTCTTTGGTTTGCTTTTTGGTTGCAACGAAAAGAACAGATTTGCCACTTGCGGCAACTTTTGTAAGAAACGGCAGTGCTTTATCCAAGCCTTCGACTGTTTTTACCAAGTCGATGATGTGGTTATCTTGACGTTTACTGTGAATGTACGGCGCCATTTTTGGGTGCCATCGGCTGGTTTTGTGTCCAAAATGAACACCAGCTTCAAGCAATGCTTTAATATCGACAGATACTGCCATAATTGTTGAACTCCTTGTTCCTTGCCCCGGCGCCCTGAGTGTTCAGGAGTTTTTGCGCGGAGGCTGTGTCGTTAAATAGTGTTACCCTCTAATTATAACAGAGGTGACAAAAAAATACAAGCTACTCCGGGAAGTCCCACTGTCGTGCTCCCCGTTTCAGCTGAATGGCGCTAATTGCCGGAGTTAATGTCACCTGACGCGATTCGCGTGGCCTGTTTGGATCAGACAGTACGATGTCTCCCCCCACATGCAAAGTTCCGTAATCGATAAGAATCTGCTTGTGGTTGCCCGCACTATACCTAAAGAGTGGCCACTCGCGTCCGACCCAATTCCTCGTTTCTCACACCCAGCTTACGCTCGGTTCGATGTTGATGCGCCAGCCCACTAATGTCCCAGCTCCCCCAATCCGGTCGGTCTTCAAACTCATTAAATTTCATCGCACCCAGCCAGAACTTATCTATGTAATCGTACTCACCATCCATGTGGCTACAACTGTGCTCATCGTCAACATACACACCGAACTCGTCCGGCTGACCCTTTTGGTCAATACACTCACCGCAGTAAAGCGGGCATTCTTCCTTCTCTAGCCCAGCCACAAGTACAATTTCGCCTTGCTGGATAGCGAGCGTTGCGCGAAAATCATTGGGCATTTCTGTAGTCATGATGTCTTGTGTATCAGCGAGCTCTTCAAAAAGCCCCCGCACCTTCATTGCTGGTCGCCCCTCAAAACCTGTACGCAATTGGTCATCGCTATCAACCGTCAATCCTGAATACGTGTTTACGAAATGGTACGCTAAGATACCATCCCCTAGCACTGTCGTTGCTTCAAGAGACTTTAAGACGGCTTCGAACTCTTACTCGCTCAAATGAAGGTCAAGGTATCTTTTTTCACCACGCTGAAACGCCCCAACCTCTTCTTGGGCCCATGATGGCTGAGAAGCAAGCTCGATGCCCTCCTTCGTTTTCGTTTCTGGTGGTTTATTTGTCATTTATATCAAGAATGCTCTGTTTTTATTGTTTTTTCAAGCATAGCCATTTTCTTTATGTCCCAGCGTAGCACCTCTAGACAAAAAGTGTGGAATCAGATACAATAGTCCAGATTATGAAAAGCAGTATACACCCAACCGAATATCGCCCCGTCGTATTTAGCGACGATGTGGCCGGTTTTGCCTTTTTGACTCAGTCAACTGCGCAGACCACCGACACCATCAAATGGGAAGACGGCAACGAGTACCCTCTCGTGAAAGTCCACATCTCATCAGCGTCTCACCCGTTCTTTACTGGTGAAGAGAAGATTATCGACACCGAAGGTCGTGTCGACCGATTCAAGAACCGCGCCGCAGCTGCCGAAGCTCGAAAGCAAGAACTTGCCAGCAAGGCAAAGAAAGCCGCTGCCAGCAAAGCCAAAAAAACTGACAAGTAGCGCTGTTCACTCAAAAGAGCCTTTCCCCGGATATGGCTCTTTTTTGTTACAATAAAACTATCATTCATTTAAGGACGCTATGTCAAAAATAAATCTCAACATTACCGAACTCCAAGCCGAGAAAGACCAACTCGACACTTTTTTGACGCGCCCCGATGCCTACGCCGATCCCGACTACAGCAAAAAGAATAAGCGATTGCTTGAACTACAGACGATTATAGAGAAGGCAACGCTCCGCCAGACGCTTGAGGCCCAGTTAATCGAAGCCAAGGAGCTGTTAGGCGGCGGCGATGAGCTGGCCGAGCTGGCCAAAGCCGAAGCCGATGAAGCCAGCGAACAACTCCAGAAGATTGAGGAAGACCTTTTTGCGATGCTGGCGCCGAAAGACCCAAATGACGAAAAAAATGTCATTATTGAAATTCGAGCTGGTGCTGGCGGCGATGAAGCTAGTCTATTTGGCGCCGAGCTCTACCGTATGTACCTCCGATACTGCGAGAACCACCACCTTCGCACCGAAGTATTGAATGAAAGCAGCAATGATACCGGTGGATACAAAGAGGTTATTTTTAAAGTCAGCGGCGATGCGCCCTACGCACAACTAAAATTCGAATCAGGCGTTCACCGAGTACAACGAATCCCCGCAACCGAATCGCAGGGCCGAATTCACACCAGTACTGTCACCGTTGCCGTCCTGCCCGAAGCCGAAGAAACTGACATCGACATCCAAGCCAACGAACTAAAGATCGACGTCTACCGCGCCGGTGGACACGGCGGCCAATCGGTCAACACCACCGACAGCGCCGTACGCATCACTCACCTCCCGACCGGCCTGGTTGTTACCAACCAAGACGAGAAATCTCAAATAAAAAATAAAGAAAAAGCCATGAGCGTCCTACGTAGCCGTCTGCTACAGCAAAAAATAGATGCCGAAAACGCCCGTGCCGACGCAGAACGTCGCAGTCTGATCGGTTCAGGTGATCGTTCCGAGAAAATCCGGACTTACAACTTCCCCCAAGACCGTATTACCGACCACCGTATCGGATATAGTCGCAGCAATATTCCGGCTGCGCTGGGTGGATCTATTGACGACTTAGTGGAGCACTTGCAGGCGTATGAAAGAGAACTCGCCGCTGCCAACGCTAGTAATTAACGAGTGGCTTCAGCGAGCAACCGCTGAGCTGACTGGTCTGGGCATTTCTTCGGCACGACTCGATGCTGAACTTATCCTGGCGCATACCTTGCGCGTCCCCCGTACCTACCTGCACGCTCATCCTGACAGCGTCATCACTGATCGCCAAGAAGAAATTTCCAACGCTCGCCTGGCACTGCGTGTTGATCGAGTTCCCGTTGCCTACATTATCGGCCACAAAGAATTCTATGGACGACGATTTCGAGTAACCAGTGCTACGCTTATCCCTCGTCCCGAATCCGAAGTGCTACTTGAACTACTACGGCAGGCTATCCCCTCTCCCCATCGTCTGATTACCGACGACCCCCTCCGACTCCTAGACGTTGGCACCGGCAGCGGCTGCCTGGGCATCACGGCGAAGCTTCTCTTTCCAGAACTTGACGTCACCTTAATCGATAATAGTCGCCATGCCCTCAAGATTGCCCAGCAAAACAGTGTCGAGCATCACGCAAAAGTAGGCATCTTGCAAAGTGATTTGCTGGCCAACTATCCATTCACTGCCGATATCATCATCGCTAATCTGCCGTATGTCGATGTAGAATGGGAGCGCTCACCCGAAACAAACCACGAGCCCGCCAGCGCCCTTTTTGCATCAAAAAACGGACTCTCGCTCATCTATGAGCTGCTTGTCCAAACGAACAGCCAGCTGGCGCGTGGTGGGCACCTGATTCTTGAAGCCGACCCTCGACAGCACCCTGCTATTACCATGGCCGCAAAAAAAGAAGGCCTCTTGTTGCAAGAGGCCGATAGCTACGGGCTATTATTCCAAAAAGTTAAATAGCCGTACCTACGCGGTTGAAGACGAGCAGCAATACGGCGATAATACTGACACTAAATAGCAATGGCAAAATGATATCGCTTGCCCGAATTTTTTGATGATGATAAAACGAATCATACGCCTTGAAGGCCACAAAGCTAGCGAGCGTCGCAATCAAGGCAACCTGCGGCAATAGTATGTTTGTCGTAAACGGCAGAGCATAAGCAATCGCCCAGTGATACGCGACCCACCCAATTTCAGCGAAGACCAATC
>Ga0136600_1001107_pt1 | contig 12913 bp, 13 predicted proteins | sample AntRauMFilla2698_FD_104634 | JGI IMG/M metagenome (GOLD analysis project Ga0136600, IMG submission 104634) | Saline lake microbial communities from Rauer Islands, Antarctica - Metagenome Filla 2 #698 | ecosystem: Environmental > Aquatic > Non-marine Saline and Alkaline > Saline | place...
GTTCACCCAATTATTCACCAGCTGGTGGACGAAGAAGAGCCCTAGTATGGTGTAGTAGGTCTGCTCACTCTCCACCGTCACACCCATAAAGGTCACCGGGACCCCCCAGGAGAAGAACGATGAGTGCCCGTAGAAACCTGAGACATAGAGGTAGACGGCCAGCCCGGCAATGTACACGTATCCAGAGAGCACGCTGAGCAACGGCGAGGTGAGCCGTGACCGAAAGTGATTCATGGCATATTTTTTTGATGTTTTCAAAAAGATTGCGCTTTAATCAAATTTACAAAAAGGATGTCGTACAACCCGAAGCCACCACTGTTAGAGATCCCGGTAGGGCTGATACCGCTGATCGACCGCATGGGTGCTCGAATCCACGACGCCTGGGCCGCGCACCGGATCTCAGAGGGATGGACCCACGGTCCACTACGCGACGACCTGAAGAAGGAGCACCCCTGTCTGGTGCCCTGGGATGACTTGACGGTCGCGGAGCAGGAGGTGGACCTCGTCACTGCGCGCACCGCCATCGCCGCGATCGTCGAAATTGTCTAAAACAATACATCTAATCTCCGGTCGGAAAGTCGTTGGGCATGTTTGGCGGACGTTGGCGGCGTTTCTGTAGCTTTTCGTCCGCCTCGCGCTCCTTCTGCATCCTCTCGGCTCGCACGCGCATGTTGTTCTTCTTCTCGCGCTCGGCGATCGTCGCCTGCGCCTGATGGGATGCGTCACGACTCACGATGTCGTCCCCCTCCGGGAGCTCGATCTGCTCGTAGTTGCCGGGACCCGACCGAATTTCCACTGGGCGCCGACGAATCGGCCCCGCCTCATCCTCATCCTCCTCCTCATCCTCCTCGGACGAGAGGTCGCCAATCGCCGTCCCCAGTCCACTGATGTCTTCGTCCGTCTCCTCGTCCTCGTCCTCGTACGTGTCCTCGATCACCGGACGAAGGCGGCCCTTCTTGATTGCCCTGGGCAACTGTGGCGGCTTCTTCTCTTTGCGGCGCCGCACGGGCGGCGGTGGTAGTTCCTCGATTTCACGGGCGCCGGGCGGCGGGTCGTTGATCACGACCATGGGCGGCTTGGGCCGTTCCGGGGGTTTGAAGTGTTTGGCGAGCTCACTGTCAATCCACCGTGCCGCCGCGGTTCGACCCTCCATCCGCTGGAACCCACCGTCGGGGTACACGAGGAGCATCGTCGGCACCACCTTGACGTTGTGCTCCTTGGCCTTCGCCACCCGCTTCCGCACTTGCTTGTTGTCGATGCAAATGGGCTGGATACGCAGGACCTCGAGCATCTGAGGCTGAATCGAGCTGACCATTCGGAGAAAATCCTGACACTTGTTCGAGTACTCGCTGTGCAACAGAATGCAAACCTGATGATCCATTTTTATTTACGTTCTCCAACCTTTTTCGTTTAAATAATAAAATCCCCGCCTTGAAACAACAAGATGGAGTACTCGTGCAACCTCGACGACGACGTCGACGACAGCAACTTCCACCGACACGTAGGCTACGAACAGAACAACGGCTGCATCGCCCAATACTTCGCCCGACAGACCATCGAAACCATCTCACACAAGGTCACCGAGCTGCTCGAGGGCGTCGACCCGCAAGAGAGAATGATCGTGGTCCCCGACGACAAGATCGCCAACGTCATGTCCGCCATCCACGACGGCTACCGACACCCGGTCGGTGATATCTTCACCCGCCACCACATCGTCTCCGGCGAATCACCCAACTACCTACAAAACATGATCGACCAGGTCATCAACGTCATCGTCTCCGATGTCAAAAACACCATTGACACACAGGAGAACAACAAAAAGCTCACCATCTGGACCACCGTCCTCGGAGACTTCAACAACGAGGGCCTCCGCGCCCACTCTGCCATCAAGATCCGGAACAAACACCCCGCCCAAATGCAGTTCAACATGAACTACTAAATTTTTTGATGTGACAAAAAAATCTCACCCCTGTAAACAAAAAATGCCCTTTCGATACCAATTCCTCAAACGAAAAAGCAAACCCGTCTGGCACGCCCCACACCCCCGGGCCAACCCCGTGAACCCCGCGAACCCCGCGAACCCCGCGACCCTCCCAGCATGCATCATGTGCACCGAACCCTGCGACTGCGTCGTCCTCAGCTGCGGACACGACACCAGCTGCCGCCGTTGCCTGTGGAAATGGTGGATCACAGGGACCCAGACACCACGGTGTCCCACCTGCCGAGGCGACGTCACGGCCGTCCGGTTCGACCGAGGTCGCAAACTCTCCTGTATCTTGAAGAAATGGACCGAGTGGTACCACAAGCAACAGCAACCCACCCGCAACTATTTACGCATCTACCAATACATGCATATCTGAAAACAATACATAACTTTTAATTTAATTGTTTAATTGTTTAATTGTTTAATTGTTTAATTGTTTTCAACTTGAGAATTCGAATTCAAAACTCAGTCGCGTCAATCAAGAGCCTGATCCCAGTCTTACTCAACCCTTGGTACACCACCCTCACAGAGCGTGTCACCCCATCCATCCCCACGATCATCGCCTCGAACTGAATCATCATGTTGATGCTCAAAAAGAACCTCACACCCGGGTTCACCGCCAAGAACGCATCCAAAGACCTCAGCACATCCCGGTGCACAGACCCGTCCCTCGCCAGACCCCACCGGCGAAGCTCTGTCGACTTCTTCTCGAAGTCCGCTCCCCAGACCCCCGTGTCTGGATGAGGCTGGTAGAGCTCGAACTGGTACTGAGGACGGTCCGCAAACCCCTTGACCGAAGCGAACCCTTTGTTGAGATGGTCCCGCATCCGCCGCTCCAGGAGAATTCCGGGGTGATCTGTCTCAAACTCATGTTGCATGTTGCACTTTGCTCGCTGATCGACAATCCCCCCCTCTTATACTCTGACGGTTTCTAAAAAAAAATTAGAAACCGGTTTCCCATAAAATTAGAAACCGGTTTCCCATAAAATTAGAAACCGGTTTCCCATAAAATTAGAAACCGGTTTCCGAAAGTATAAAAGCCTGCAATCCACATGCAAAGTCATCAACTCGAAACAACAAACATGAACTCAACTCAAAAACGCTCATCTCCCGACACCTCCCCTGCTCTTGAACAAGAGCAGGGGCCGAACAAGCGCCCAAAGGACGAACCTCGCATCCCAGTCCCCACGGACGAACCTCGCATCCCAGTCCCCGCGGACGAACCTCGCATCCCAGTCCCCGCGGACGAACCTCGCATCGAAGTCCCAACTGTCCTTCGTTCCAAGCTCATGGCGGCACTGATGAAGCTCCTTTTTCTGCATCACGTCACTTCGGAAAACTGCTGGGGAATCGACATTTTCAGCGAACACAGGGGTCTTAACAGTACAACGAAAATCAACAAAAAGCCAAAGTTATATTGTGATCTAAAGACATACAAGCTGGATAGCAATATAAATGAAACAACATCAACCCGATGACTTGCTCCGACCTGAGCAAGTCTCAAAACTGCTCAATGTCACGATCACTACCCTCGTCAATTGGACCAATAAGGGAAAACTCAAGTTCTACCGAACCCCCGGAAACCACCGTAGATTCCTCTACTCCGACATCTCCCATCTCCTCCCTGCAAATACAACACAACGAACCCGGGAAAAAATCTGTTACGCCCGCGTTTCCTCTCGGGAACAAAAAGAAGATTTGGAACGTCAAGCGACCGCTCTCTCCAAACAGTTCCCGGGTTACAGAGTCATTAAGGATATTGGATCGGGCATTAATTTCAAACGCCCGGGATTGCTTTCCCTTTTGGACTCCGCAATCAAAGGTGATATCGAAGAAGTTGTTGTTACCTACAAGGACCGGCTCTGTCGGTTCGGTTTTGAGCTCTTCGAGAGAATCCTCTCTGCCCATAATGGGAAGATCGTGGTTCTCAATCGAGACGACCAGTCACCTGAAGGGGAACTCGCCGAGGATGTCCTTTCCATACTCACGGTCTTCTCCAGTCGACTCCACGGACGTAGAAGTCACCGAAATAAAGGAACGGGAAAATCTCCCACCGCAAAAAATAGTGGACAAGGAACCGGTAACTTGCAAATCCCTGCGATTTCGCCTGTTCCCAACAGCCGAGGAAAAAGAAAAACTCAAGCAGTACGCTGAACAGCACCGTTGGACCTGGAATATGTGCAAAAACGTCCTTGAGAAAAATAACAGCATCAAGAGTCTCAAGGACAGGGTGGACGACGAGAAAGAAAAAATGGTCTTGTACCGTGCTCGTATCTTGCAATGCAAGCAGTGTCTCTCAGAGGCTATGAAAGCACATAGCAACGATTCGACACCGGAAAGTGAGGACAACGTAAAACAACTCGAGGGTCAGCTTAAGGAGATCAAACGCAGCAATCCCAGAGTAAAGTTCCGATATGAAACTTTCAGGGACCAGGTTGGCAGGTATAAGTTTACCGCTGAAGATTCCCAATCAAATGTCGTCCTTGTAGATTTCGTGGAAAAAGAACCAACCGAAAAATGTAAGATTGAACTACCAGATGGTTGGTGGAAACATCATCACAACCGAGTCCCGCGCGGTGCGGTTCACGAGTTTGTTGGTGCCTTGAACTCGTCAATATCGAACTACCGGAATAGTGGTCGGGATTTCAGTATCAACTTCAAGCGGAAAAAGAACAGGAACACAATCCACTTTGAGGATGGATTGTTCCCTTCCTGGATAAACGAGATGAGGAACCGCTACGGGTATACTGCTGTTTTACCCGACGAGAACGGTCGACGTCGAAGGAGATCTATCACTCTCAAGGAAATCAAGAAACATACTAAAGTACAATCAATTAGGATTGTGCATGAACAAGACATCGATAGATACTATCTCTATCTACCGGTCCCGACGGGATTTTATCTTCCGGACGACAGGCATCGCGAAAGCCAAGCTTTGCTGGTCCCCAAGGAGGAAATTATCTCTCTGGACCCGGGTGTCCGTACATTTGCCATGGGCTACACACCAACGAAGACCGTATCGATGGGTGACGAGGGCGCTGTGAGAATTTTTGAGTTGCTGAATGAATACGACGATCTTTGGGTCGGAAAGGAAGCTAGTCCCGAGGCGCGGGAGAAAGCATCCATTTCGAGACGGGAGAAGATGGGAAAGATTAGGTATATGATTGAGGACCTTCACTGGAAGGTGATCAAGTACCTGGTCTCGAACTACAAGACGATCGTGTATACTGACTTCAGGACAAAAGGAATGATGAAGAAACTGAGCAAGGAAAATAAGCGGAAGTTGCAGGCTCTCTCATTTTTTAAATTCAAGCAGCGTCTAATTTACAAGTGTAAGACGTCGGGTGTTGATTTGGTGATAATCAACGAGTCGTATACGAGCCTGACGTGTGGGAAGTGCGGACACCAAAACCCAAAGAACCGAAGCAAGACATTCAAGTGTCACGAGTGCGGTTGGGTGGTAGACAGAGACTGTAATGGGGCGAGGAACATAATGCTTAAAGCATTAGGTTTTCTTTGTCCTTAATTATTGATTTTTACGCTTTTGAAAAAGCGGAGCGCCCTTACCTGGAAGCCACCGGCTGCAAGAACAAGCGTGCTTTCGAACACATTGCTTCGGAAGGTGTAATAGCGCTTCTCCATGCGCTGAAGCTGACTCCAAACGAGAAGAGGGCGATGGATTACGAGCTGAGCTGCCCATTGGTGGAGTTCGAAAGTGATGAAGAAGATGAATAGACAATTCCAAAAAATTATAAATTATAATTTCTCATTTCATTTTTCTCATTTTCTCAAAATAGAATTGGTTGCGAGAATCGAGAATCAAAAAGCATGCCTTTAAAATCCGGTCGAAAACTCGGTATTAAAATGGAGGTAGAGTAACCGTATTTATTTTATATGAACTCCATGAAGAACGATATGGTGTACAAAACGAAGAGCAATGTGAAAGCACCCGTCACGTATGCGTCTACGTCACGAGCGCCCACGATCCACAAGAGGTTCGACATCAGTGCGAGACCGTACAGCAGATCGGTGACCGCGTCTTGGACCGAAGCTCCGCTGAAAATGCAGATGAGAAATCTGTGCACTTGGAGAAGCCCGATGCATTGGGAGAATGAGAATGTCGCATTGATCATGTTTGTGTTTTGATGATTTCATCGCAAACCTCTCCTCTTATACTCTGTGATTTAGAAACCGGTTTCTAAATAAACAAAACCCAAGCGTGCCAAAATGCGGGAATAAATTATTAAAATTATTAAAACAATTAAAACAATTAAAACAATTAAATTTATAATTCGGTATGGTTAGTTGTCGGCGCTGATTCGGATCTTGATGTTCATGGCGGCGAGCTCGTGTAGAAGGAGCTTGGAGGCGTAGGGGAGATTGACCTTGCACACCTGGTCGGTGTCGCAGCCCTTGCACCACGTCTGGGTGGTCGCGAAGTTCCCGCACTTGACACAGATGACGACCTGATAGGGGTCTGACTGGTCGAAGAGCCGCTCCTTGAGGAACCTCGAGACTCCGTGCGCGATCATGGCGTCCCTCTCCATTTCGCCAAATCTTAAACCTCCATCTCTGCTTCTTCCTTCGAGAGGTTGACGCGTGAGGGTTGTGACGTGTCCCTGCGCTCGGGCGTGGATCTTGTCGCTCACGAGATGTTTGAGACGCTGGTAGTAGGTGGGGCCGATGAATACGAGAGCGTCCATGATCTCACCGGACATTCCGTTGGTCATTTGTTCCATACCGTGTTTTTCGAACCCGTGTTTTCCCAGTTCGTTACATAGGTGTTCGGCGATGTCGACACTTGCTGCGGTGAACGGCGTCGAGTCGCCGTGTTGTCCATCCATCGTGCAAGTCTTACCGAGCACGCACTCCATTAGTTGATTAATTGTCATCCTCTGACATCCCTCATGTGAGTTCGCCCTGGTCAGGGACTACACTCACGGCCCTCTCGGGTCGGGCAGGACTATACCTTAAGCAGGATCAGGCTAGCTAAGCCATCATTTCCCACCGGCCTCCATCTAGTCTCTGAGCCTTCTCCTCGCACCTTGCTATGGCGGTGCAGGGGAGCTTGGTTGCGGATTGTCTCTACAGTGGCGTTTTGACCACCCACAGGCCGTTACACCTGCTGCTGCACCCCTGGTTTCCCAGAGGCCGCGGTAGCCACTGTCTGGACAGGTTCGGTTGAACCTGTTTTTGCGAGAGTTTCCCGTCAATTTGGACGTCTCGCCTGCCGTGGACCTGACCAAAGGTCCACGGTGACTAGGGATCGGTTACCCGACCCCTCAAGCCGGATGTTGACTTGGTCCTTGATACCCTAAGAAGGTTCGCCCTGGCTAGGGACTACACCTTCACCGGTCTCCCGGGGGAGTGGACTGTACCTTAAGCAGGATCGGGCTAGCTAGGCCTTCATTTCCCACCGACCTCCTTCCAGTCTCTGAGCCTTCTCCTCGCGCCTTGCTATAGCGGCGCAGGGGAGCTTGGTTGCGGATTGTCTCTACATGTGGTGTTTTTACCAACCGTTTGTTGAACGGTTATGTCCGCAGGCCGTTACACCTGCTGCTGCACCCCTGGTTTCCCAGAGGCCGCGGTAACCACAGTTTGGTCAGGTTCGGTTGAACCTGGTTTTCGAGAGTTTCCCGTCAATTTGGACGTCTCGCCGTCGGCAGATGTAGCCGGTAGAAATATCTGCGACGACTAGGGGTCCATTACTGGACCCCTGCGACTACCAATTTAATCGCGTGTGGATTCATAATAATATCGGGCACGATGCCGTCCCGGGTGAACGGCAGGTCCTCTTGTCGCATCGTGAGGCCGACGGTTGCTTTTTGGGCGCTGCGCGCGGCGAACTTGTCGCCGACCTCGGGGACGCGTTCGGTGCGTACCACGATTTTGACGATCTTGTACCCGTTCGGTGTGATCCTTTGGACGATGCGGTCGACGTAGCCCTCTTCGCCCTTCTTGATGACGCGGCTGCAGTCGGAGAGTTCCTCGGTGCCGTTTTTGTCGGTCTTGACGAAGGTTTTCCCGACGATGACGTCCCCTCGTTCGACCCAGACCTGCTGTCCGTTGACCCGGGTGCGAATGATGCCCTTCTCGTCGAGCAGAGAGTAGTTGACGTCGCGTCGTCGCTTGTCGAGGGGGCAGAGTCCGATTCGGAAGAACGAGTAGGTGCCGTCCTTTTTCTCTTCTTCGGTGTAGGTCCTGTAGGTGTTTGCGCGGAACAACCCCCTGTCGATCGCGCTCTGATTCATAATAATACTGTCTTCTTGGTTCCCAAGAGATACCAAGCTCGCCCGGGTATTTCTTCCCGGGGTCATGGCTTTCCGGCGTTCACGATGCAAGACTGGTGCCACAGGTCTTTGCAAGGCTACGGTCGGACACCCTCTCGGGTGGGGTTGGGCCATACCTTGAGCAATCATCGAGAGTCGCTAGCTCTCTCATGCCCGTAAACATCTGGCCTCTGAACGCGCTCCCTATCCTTGCGATGGCGGACTTAGGAGCTTCGCTGCGGATTGCGCTCGGGACACCCGGCCTTGTTACCGTACCTCGAGTGGTTAGCTCGAGCCGCTGCTGAATTTCTCCAACAGTTTGGTAGCTAGGTGTCCTAGAAGATGTGTCTCTTCAAGAGCGTTTTCCCGCAATTTGGATACGTTGCCCGCTGTGGTGCGGACTTGCCCTCGCCTTGCGGCGGGACAGGGGCAGAACGTTTACCCCCCATAACATGCGATCGCGACGGTCGCGTTGATGCCGGACGGCAGGGCGCTGAAACCCATCATTTCGGCGGCCTTGGTGCTGACGAGCGGTTTTTGTTGCGTCTCGAGTACGTGAACGATGGTGTCGGTGCGTTGGAGGTGTGAGAGCGCGAAGACGCCCATGGCTTGTTTCCCCATGCTGGAGTTGTGTACGCATAGGTCGTTTGCGACGAAGCTGTGATTGTCGGATTTGGTGGTGATGTCGGCGATGAGGTGTCCGTCGTACGGAGTTTTGTCGTCGATTTTGACGAAGATGACGGCGTCTCGGGTTTCGGGGTTCCAGGGGAGGTCGGAGCCGGTGTGTTTGTGTACGCGTAGTTTTTCGGCGAGGAGTGAGTCGAGAGGAAGGACCCCGATTTGGGTGGCGTCCTTGGCCTGTACCCAGCCGATGGGTGTGAGGATGGGATGGTCCTCGGTGCAGGTGAGTGTGCGGCCGGATTCGGTGGTGAGTGTGATCATGGGTTTGTCGGTGTAGCGGACGTATTGTGCGATGACGGGTGTGATGGTTTGGGTACAAGTTTCGGGGTTGAAGGAGACGACCAGGTCTCCGGGCTTGATATCACGGATGGGTTTGGACGAGTTGTCAGCGAGGCGTACGGGGGTGTCGGGGTGGAGACATTGGTAGCAGTTTCTTGGTCCTTGCGAGTGGTCGGGGAAGGGGATGATGGAGGCCATGACTCCGAGCATCATTGCTGCGGCGATTTCGCAGTAGTCGTTGTGGTAGTTGGATAGCTCGTGTTGGTTGAATGCGATGACGGCGTTGTCGAGTTCGGAGTTGTCGGCGTAGACGATGGCACCGAACTCGACGAGTTGGTCCCAGTCGAGTCCCATGTCGAGGGAGAGGCGCAGCTGTTGTTGGTCTACGGCGAAGAGGGGTCGGAGGAGGCGTCCTTCGTCGGAGTAGATGTAGATTTCTTGGTCGATGTCGTCGGTGCCGATGGAGACGCTTCTGGGTATGATGCGCGAGTCTCGGAGGTGTTTGAATTGGGTGGTGAAGCCGTGGACGTCGTTTGTGTATCCGAGGAGCGTGCCGTTGAGGAAGACCTTGGTCATGTGTGCGACGTTTGTGTTTGGGTCGATTCGGAGGAGGTGTTGGAGTTGTGGTATGGATCCTTCGATGGCTTCTCGGACGATGACGGTGGGTACTCGGTTGGAGATGTGGGTGAGAAGGGAGAGGTTGAGTACGACGCCGATGGAAGCGCCTTCGGGGGTTTCGGAGGGGCAGATGAACATGGCTTGGGATGGGTGGATTTGTCTGATCTTGGTGTTTTTGCTTTCTTTGCCGGCTTGGATCATGACGCGTCGGAGGTGGGAGAGGGTGGCTCCATAGGTGAGTCTGGAGAGGACTTGTGAGACACCGACCTTGATGTAGGTTTGTTGTTGGACGCCCCAGTTTCCGGTGCCGAATGCGTGTCTGAGTCCGTTGGTGATGATGTTGATGCGTGGCATTTCGGCTAATGCGTCGGGTCGTTGTCGTTTTTTTTCGAGTTGTGACTTGACATTGCAGGTAAATCGTTTGAAGAGAGTTCGGAAGAGTTCGCAGCAGAGGACACCGGCGGGTTCGATTCGTTTGTTGATGTAGTTGTCCCGGTCGTCGGGTTGTCTGAGGCCGATTTGGGTGGCGATGAGTTTGTTGATGATGTGGGCGAGGAAGGCGGTTTTTTCCCGGATGGTGGCGGAGACGCCCATGTGTGGGAAGAGTTCGGATTCGATGACTTGGCGAGCATAGGAGGCTTTGTCGGTGTCTTTGATGGTATGTGAGACGAATTGCCCGACGTGTCGTGCGGCGTCGTCGGGCGTGTCCTCGATGCGAGTGTCTCGTGCGATTACGCGTATGTAGGGGTCGGCTAGTTCGGATTGGAGACCGATGAGTGTTTGTAGTTGTTGCAGGTCGCCGACGCCGAGGATTTTGAAGATGATGCCGGCGGGGACGGTTTCTCGGATGTATGGGAGGGAGAAGATGATGTTTCGTTTGTCGATGCTCACGGAGGCTTGGACGAGGACGGAGTGTCCGGTTTCTTCGGACATGCTGCGTACTTCGGCGGTGTAGGAGAACTTGGAGTCGGGTTTCCGCGGGAGCACTAGGACCTTGTTGTAGATGTTTCTCATTTGCGCGACGAGGACTCGGTCGTTCCCACGGACGACGAAGTACCCTCCTTGGTCGTAGGGGCATTCTCCAAGTTGGACGCGTTCTCGAGGAGTCTTGTTGGCGAGGTTGCATAGGGAGGATCTGAGCATGATGGGAGTCCGCCCGATGATTACGCGGTGGTGGTGGTTGATTTCGGGGGGTTGTTCGGTGTTTTCCATGTCTTGGATGATTTCGGTGATGTATACGTAGATGGGTGCGTCGTATGTGATGTCGCGTTCTCGGCAGTCTTTCGGGGAGAGGTCTGATCGGAGGGTGCGGTCGTCCTCGATGACGGTGGGTCCGGGAATATAGACGTCATTGAAGATGATTCGGTAGGTGACGTCGGGTCGTTGGATGAGGATGTCGGGTTCTTCGCAGAGGATACGTCGGATGCCGTGGTGGATGTAGTCGTCGAAGGAGTCGATTTGGTGGTGTACGAAGCCACTGTCGCGGAAGTGGTGGCGAAGGATTTCCCAGGTGTGTTCTTCTGATATCATTCTGAAGTTTTATGGTTTACGGGTTTGGATGACGATTTATCAAATTTGCAAAAAAATTTTAATCTTGCGAGGTAAGTAAAACAATGTCAGAGACTTCAAGCAACTCAGTGAATGGGATGGTCGGTTCATACGCCCGGCTCTCGAACTACAACGGCGCGGACAAGAGCATCCCCGTCCCCGGAGGAACCGTGGTTGGTCAGCAGGTGATCCCCCAGTGGGGTAGCGTCGGGTACAACACCCTCATGCACAACTCCGGCACGCCCTCGTACTCTGGGTACCCAAACATCCAGACCGCCTATGCGGGCGACGGCACCTCGTGCGGTACCAAGTACGTGAACCGCATGTGCAAGTAGAAAGAAGCGTTATCTTTCATAAGACTCGTCTTACGAAATTTAGAAGAAGCGGAAGCCAAACTGCTGAACGGGTGGATTTTCACGGCGGACTAGGGTGACTGTGCCGACGGCCGCTACGGCCAGCACGATCGCGATGAGCAGCACCAGGAGCCACGTCGGGAACCGTGACTTGGGTCGACGAGGCTCTTTATCTTTTTCGATACGCATAAGGAGCGGGGGGTTGTTTAGTAATGGGAAAAACAAAAGATAATTTCAGGTAAAGGCGGTCCATCGGTACGGGTCTCGAAAGGCTTCGGCCGTGGCGGGATCCAACAGATGAAACATCACGAGGTTCGATTCAGCCCACTCCGTGACACGGACCAGACTGTCGAGCGAAGTGCCACCCACGGTGTAGTTGACCATCCCGATCATGGCGGATGCGGTGTGTGCCCGGATCTCACCGTCATCCATTTCACAGAACCCGTAGATCCGCTGGGTTTGCACGATACCTGCTACTACACTCAAATACACGGGAGAAGCGTGTGCTGTGTAGACTCGATAGCGAATCAAAAAAAGTTAGATGAGGATCTCGAGGGCGCTCATGTGTTTGAGGATCGCGTCGAGCATGATGGAGGTTTCGAAGAAGATCTTGTCGACCTTGAGGGTGAGGACTTCGTGTCGGTGCCGGAGGTCCACGAGGTGCTGTACGATCTCCTGTTTGATGTCGCTGATCTTGGTGAGCTGGGTTTCGAAGCGGGAGACCTCGTGTGACTTGCTGATGTCGCTCTGGAGACCGGACAGGCTGGGTGTGTTGTGTTTGTCTTGGATGTGGACGATCTGTTCAATGGTTTGTTTTTCCTTTTCGGCGAGGCGGTCCATGAGGGAGTCGAGGTGGGCGATGTAGGTGGCGAGATGTTGCTTCTTGGTCGCGATGGCTTGCGAGTAGGCGGTGATGTCGTTGCGTTGGTCGAACATGAGCCGCAGGTTGTGACTGTGTTTGGTTTGGTTCTTGTCCATGACGCGGTAGATGCCTTCACGGACGGTGCGGACGTCGACGGCGAGGGAGTTGGATTTCTCGTAGAAGGCCTCTAGGTCGATCGAGACGAGCATTACCCGTCCGTCCTTTTTGGGTAAGTTGGAGACGCGGTACCCTTCGAGGGTGTCGTCGCGTTTGATGCAGCATAGGTAGTTGCGGAAGAGGATGGCGATCTTGTACTTGA
>Ga0136600_1001112_pt1 | contig 12886 bp, 6 predicted proteins | sample AntRauMFilla2698_FD_104634 | JGI IMG/M metagenome (GOLD analysis project Ga0136600, IMG submission 104634) | Saline lake microbial communities from Rauer Islands, Antarctica - Metagenome Filla 2 #698 | ecosystem: Environmental > Aquatic > Non-marine Saline and Alkaline > Saline | place...
AAGTATGAGGCTAACTGGTCTTAGTTTTCTCTAATTTCATGTTGACACTGTAAGACTTTTATATCCATAAAAAAGGCTCATTAACGTATTGCTAATGAGCCTTTTGCTTTTCAGAGATATACTCGAAGGTTACTTTATAATCAGCTTGGAGGTTTTACTTTCTCCATTCATTTCAATCCGCATAAGGTATACGCCTTTTTCAAGCCAACTTACATCTATTGGTTTTCTTCCGTTCACTTTCCCCTTAAATAGCGCCTTGCCGTCTATTGACAGAATTTCGACATTTTGCGCTTCTCCCTTAAACCATAGTTGGTCAAATGCAGGATTAGGATAGAAAGCTGTTTTGGCTAATTCTTGATTCTCCACAGTCAATGTGGTAAAAGAATTTCCTGAAAGCTGGATGTCAATGGTATCCTTGGTAAGTGTAGCCACACGTAAGAAATCGTCAAAAGCACCCTCTTCCTTAGGGGCGAATCTGACAAAAAGTGAGGTAACACTAACCGCTCCACTTACTGGCATAATCGAATAGGTCGTTGGCCCGGCCAATGGAGATTCGAAACTATCATTTTCTGAAAGTTCAAAACCTACTGGGACAATGACGTTGATATTTCCCTGTAAAGATTGAGCTGATATGGCTAAGGACTGGGCATCAGAAAATTCGCCTGTTCTAACTTCTCCAAAAGCCCCACTCAAGTTGCTTTGGTCTATGCTAACTTCAGGCTCGGTGACAGTTCCTGTTCCCGAGACATCAATGATGATCATTGTAAAATCATCGCTTGAATGTGTTATTGTGCCAGTATAGACCTTCGCTTCTGTCGGCGCGAATTTCACAAACACAGTCGCTGAAAGCGCTCCCTGATCTGGCGACAAAACCAGCGATGTAGAAAAGTCCGAGTCATTGCCAGATAACAAGAAGCCTCCAGTCGAGCGAATACTAACATTTTCTGTTAAGTTACTTCCCTGTACAGTGTAAGACCTTGAACTACTTTGGTTTCCAACTTCAACATTGCCGAATGTGCTATCGAATGCACCCGTAATCGTAGTAAATGAAGGATTAGCAGCGGGAACATCCCGTTTTCCAAGGTTGCTAAAATCATCCGTATCTAGAACAATCCACTCTGAAGTCGCATCATTTGTGCCAAAAGAGCCCAAAGCAGTGTTATTACCACGCTCAATACTCGGCTTTCTGACCAGCGTATTTTCATTCGTACTTCCGCTCGATCCCACCGCCCAGTTTGTTCCAGGGTCATTACCTATTTCTCCAATAATATCTATGATTTGGCCATCGCCAATAATAGCTACTGCATCATCGCCATTAAAATTACAAATCTCCGCATTGGAGGCCGTTGCTAAGGTTAAAATGGATTGGTCGGCACTCGTGTGAGCGATAACAATGAGCTCTTTTGAACCGATGGATGCTTTCGCATCTGCGAGATTGTAAGTATAACTTGGAGTAGCTGAACCATTGCTATAAATGGCCAAACTATAATTAGCCAAATTCACGGTGTTTTCAGAAGCGTTATAAATCTCTAACGCTTTGTTAAAGCTGCTACCTTCAATATATTCAGAAAAAATTAAACCATTTGAAATCGCGAATACATCAATAACCGCTGTTCCGTTAAGCTCTCCCGCTTGCACATTAATGGTAACCTCTCCTGTATTATCATATTGTAAATCATTCCATGTGAAAAATCCTTCCGTCATCGACTGATTGGCAAGACCAGTGGCAGAAGTCAATTGACCCGTGCCATTCGACAAGTTTAAGCTTACGGTTCTTGCCGCCTTATCTAAGTTGGATAGTCCATCTGTAACACTGACTGCTAAACCAAAAGGATTTAATCCGTTGACCGAAGTACTAAAGTCGAGGGTCAAAACTGTGGCTTTTACGTCTATAGTATGCATAGCGGAAGTAATTGCCGCTGAAAGATTGGTCCTGAGTAAAGACCCATCTCCATTAGCAATAAAGCTGTGAACCGCTGGAATACTGAATTCAAGCACCTCTTCGTCCGTCACCGTAGAATCCATCCAAATAGAAAGCGTAAATTCTTCTGCACTTCCACTTGAAATCTCATAAATATCAGTAAAATCAAAAGAGATAGCCTCTTGCGAAATACTCGCTGCAGTGATGGTTTTGGTTGCTGTAGTCAATTGTGCTCCAGCAATTGTTTCATGCCAATTCGCTCCATTATTCTCCCCCGGAACGATAGACATTTTTGTGATAAAAGTACTGAGCTGATCAGCAGTTCCAGCATCCACAATATTGAATGTGAAAACTGGAATGGCTTCTTCTTCAATTAACACAAGAGAACTGAGCGATATTTCGCCAATTTGTGCCTCGGGCGCGGTAATGTCCGAATCCTGATCATTTGTTGTGGTAGTATTGCCACTTATCGTTGCACCTATGTCTACATAGCAGGTCGGATTTAGATTATATTCGAGAACTGCGAAAAAGTAAGTCGTGCCACTCACGAGGTTACTTATTTTGGCTTCCGTGCCATCACCTACATACAATACAAAATTACCAGCGCCAATCTCATCACCAGCGCCAAAGCTCAGATCACCATTATAAATATCACCCTCACTCAGGTTTACGGAAACATCATTGGCTGCTCTTCCAATCACTATAACTTGCTGGCCATCTCCTCTGGTCCAATTTAAGGTTAGTCCGTTTTCCGAAATATCGGACAAAGCCAAAGCTGTACTCCCAACCGTAGGTGGTGTACATGAGTTATCATCAATAGTATGTTTGCCAATATCAGAAAAGCTGTTTTGCGGAAGCACAAGCCACTCAGAATCTTCATCGTTGGTTCCAAAAGAACCTAGTGGTTGCGGGTTTCCACCAAAAATACTCGACTTTCGAATGAGGGTGTACTCGGAGGTCGCACCAGAAGCCCCAACTTGCCAGTTAGTTCCAGGGTCGACTCCAATCTGACCAAAAAGATCCATGATTTCCCCAGATTCTACCAAAGCCAATACATCATCGCCATTGTAAAAAGTGATCTCGCCGGTGGCATCAGCCTCATTACGAATGGCCTGATCTGCATTTGGATTAGCTATTACCAAAACCTCTCCAGCAGGAAGACTGGCTTTGATATCAGAAAGATTGAGTACGAAATCGGGTGTCGTTGCTCCGTTGTTGAAACGCTCAATGCTGTAGCCAGAAAGATTGATTTCATTTTGCGAAGCATTGAACAACTCAATGGCCTTATTACTGCCTGTACCCTCAATATACTCTGAGAATAACAACCCTACCGAAGGTTCGGTAATTGAAATTGCGTCCGAAGCAGTTGTTAACGTGTTATCCGTTACAGAAAACTGGAAAGAACCCATCGCGGATATTTGAAGATCCGTCCAAGCATACACGCCATTTACAAGACTTTTATTTGAAAGGCCAGTTGCCGAGGAGAGTATTTCATTGCGCTCATTTAGACTTATCGAAACACTCCGAGTTTGTGTATCTACATTCCCATTAATGTCAGTTGCCGAAATGCTCACCGCAATGTCTTTAGAAATTTTACCTGACGCTGGCAGCTCAAAGGAAAACTGGCTGGCAGTGACATTGATCTCATGCTCGGCTGATACTATGCTCGCAGGCAAGGTGCCAATAATCAAAGATCCCGATCCATCAACTTCAAACTGATGTACTACTGAAATTTCGAATTGTAGCTTTACGCCATCCACTTGCGCTTGATTGAGAAATACTGACAAGCTAAAAGTCTGACTTGTGGCATCATTTACGGCCAAAGGCGTCTCGAACTCAAAAGTCATTGCTTGATCTGTGATTAAAGAAGCCTCATAGGTGTTGCTTCCGTTTATCAGCAATGCACCTGCTAGCGTACTCGACCAGGTGGCATTGTTAGCAGCCCCTGGCGTTAAAACGATTTTACTTATTTGGGTGGGGAGATTATCTCCAGATCCCTGATCCGTCACTATGAATTGGAAAACTTCAGCCGCTTGCTCACGTGTCGTTGTAAGAGCGCTAATCCTTGACGCTGCAACATTGGTTGCCGGGGCAATAATTTCAGAATCCTGATCATTGGCTGTAGAAGTGGTGACTGATAATGTTGCGGGTGCATCGGTCAAATAACAAGAACCCCCCTTATACTCATAAGCGCTGATATCATAAGAGGTTGCGGCGGTTAATCCTGTTATGGATATACTTGTTCCCGCTCCCGAGTAAACAACATAGTTACTACTACCAATATTTTCGCCACTGCCAAATGTAGCATTCGCTTGGTAGGCTGTTCCATTGGCAGGTTTAATATCTGTTTCTCCTGAGGTTTTGGCTATAACAATTACACCATCACCATCACCTCGAGTCCAACTTAACCCAACAGCATTATTGTCAATATTGGTACTTGCCAATGAGGAGATTTGTGTGGCGGGCGCATTACAAGTGACTGCAGCGGTAAAGGTTCCAATGGGAAACGGTTTTGTAGCTGTCGCATTAGAAGTACCACCTTCGAGTGCGTCTACTCCTCCAAAAGTCCATTCGCTCAACTGAAAACTGGTCCCATTTGGCCCTGTTTCAGCGACTCTATAAGCCCAACCATCCACATAATCCCAAGCTTCTCCAGTACCATCAGTGTTGATATCTCCGAATACATCAATGACTTTTTCTGATCCTGAAAAATTCCCCGACTCATCATAAAACAACTCGAAGGCATCATCACCATTCACATTGGTCGCCGAGCCATCGGTCACTGTTGGATTAAGCCCAAAAAAATCATTAAAATCTCCTTCTGAAGCTTCATAGACAACATATAAAAAATCTCCTGCACTTGCCGAGCCAGTCAGGGCTACTTCACTTCCATCAGTTCCGCCTCCGTTATTGGCTGATCCTAGCCCATAGAGCCCCAGATTGGCAATACCTTTCAATGCGTACAATTCAACTCCTTTTGGAGAACCGCCAGTTAACGTTCCGTCAAATACTCCTGTGATTACCAAATCTCCTGTTGAGGTTACTGGACCACTGCTTGTACCACAATCGAAACCCCATGCACGACATACCAAACCTGGATAATCTACGTACGGATTTCTGTTTCCCTGAGCGGTCTCAATACGACTGTTTCTTGTACGCTCCCAGTCATCAACCGGATCATTTTTATGCCATTCGTAGAGCATCGCAAGGTCTCCACCCAGTGCCATATCTTCAATATCTCGACCGTAAGTAGATAAATCATACACAGTGAAAAAGTAAAAAATAACCCGAGCTACATCTCCTTTATGATCTTCCCTCGGCTCGAAAGCGTTGGAGGTTTTTTCACTATAATCCTCAATATCTGACTGAGGAATACTGGAGGACGAATTTAGGCCTGACTGATCCGTGCCATACCAAGTGTCCGTTTGCGAATCTGTGATATCATCAAATGGACTATTTCCACGTGAACTATTTACGTTTTGATGGGTAGGAAACAAATGCATGATGTCAGACTTCATTGGCCTATTCTCATTGAAGAAGCTCTGCGGGATGCTATGTTCGGCATTTATCGGATTGAGATAGGTCGTTGACTGAGATTCTTGGGAAAATCCGGAATACACACCATAAACACGTCCATCTTGTCGTTTGTCAATGGTGCTATACATAGCCGTACGTGCACCATTATATCCCTGGTCTTGAAATTTACCTGTATACCAATTGTCCTTAAGCCATGTTTTTAAACTATTGCCGGTCAGATCGTCTGGCGGTGCAGATTGGCCAAATGCCAAGGATATAAAAATAATTTGTAGGAAAGTTAAAATGACTGTCTTTTTCATTAAAAATATAATTGAGTACGTGACTAATAAAAGGGATTAAAGCTGCTGCATCAGCACGATCTTAACCGCCAAGCATGGTGAATTGAATTAAAATTAGCTACAAAAGTAACTTTTAACTTGGTACTATCAATTGATAAAAAGTATTCATAAAACAACCATAACATTGGAAACAGTATACAGAAAATGATGTTATTCGAAGAAATAAGTCATTGGGAGAGCAAATGAATTAGGTAGCATTTTTTTGAACCTGTCCTTTAAGTCTTAATCATATAGAACCAATTCCAACAAAAAAAGCTCCTTCAACCCAGTACATTAAAACAACTGATTAGACTAACTCTCAAAAAAGAAAAACTCCCAGCAGTCGTGCTACAAGGAGTTCTTATTTTGAAAATAACTTATTTAACGCTTTCCCACCCAGTTAGTGTCTAATTTCGAATTTTCACACTCAAGATATAGTAAGTCAGACTAAATCGCAGTTACTGTTTGGTAATCCACATTTTTAGATGATTATAACGAAACGTGTGAACTTTGCAGTCAAACTCTATTTAACCGTGAACGATTATAGCAAGTGCTTCGACCCACATTGGATCATCGTTTAAACTGGCGACAAGATCCCATTTTTCGCCTCCTGCTTCTTCAAATTTTTCTTTATATTCTTCACCTACTTCTATGGTCGTTTCTAGACAGTCCGAAACAAAAGCCGGGGAAAAGGCCAGAACCTTCGTTTTTCCATCTTTGGCCAAGTGCTCAAGCGTATCCTCTGTGTAAGGCTTGATCCAAGGATCTCTTCCCAGCCGTGATTGAAAACAAACTGTATATTGATCTTCAGATAATCCAAGCTTTTTCGCAACGAGCCTTGTTGTCTGAAAACACTGCGCACGATAACAAAAGCGGTTTTTGTCATGAAATTCATCACAGCAAGAGCCCAGCTTACATTGGTCACCAACCGACCCTTTTCTTATTTGCCTTTCGGGCAGCCCATGATAGCTAAAAATGAAGTGATCGTATTCATTGGCTTCCATCCATTTTTTACCATTTTTCACAATTACATCTTGGAAAAGTTCATTGTCCAAAAACTGTGAAGTAAACTTTATCTCTGGGATGATTTGCCAGTCTTTCGTGATTTCCATAACCTTATCGATAATAGAACCCGTGGTAGCCGACGCATATTGTGGGAATAAAGGAATGACATGAATACTTTCGACATTCTCCGCACTGAGCGCATCAAGACCAGCCTGAATAGACGGACTTTGGTATCGCATGGCATAAACAACCTTGTACTCCTCGCCTATTAAATCCTGCAGCGGTTGTACCAAATCTTCCGTGTAATATTTTAAAGGAGAACCTCTTTCATCGAAAAGCTTACGGTACTCCTTGGCCGATTTTGGTGCGCGAAATGGCGCAATAATCAGATTAACCAACATCCATCTTGGAATAGCTGGAATGTCAATAACTCTTTTGTCTGAAAGAAATTCGCGAAGGTATTTCCTCACATCTCCTGTAGCTGTAGAATCTGGCGTTCCTAAATTTACCAGCAGCACTCCTTTTTTACTCATTGAAGTATATTAGTTTCCCATATTATGAAAGCGTAAACGGCAAACCTCAAAAACCTTGAAGTCGATATCACTAAAAATGTTTTGTAAGGATACTTGACAGCTCCCATCAACATGCATATACCTGAAAATGGAATAGGCGTCAATGCCGCAACTATGACAAGGAACCCACCATATCGGGTAAAATGTTTTTCAAATTTGCCTAAATAATTCTTTTTAGCACTCGCATACAACCTGGTTGTGCTAAAATGCGAGCCTATGTAGTAGCCCAGCAATCCTGCCACGTAAGATATAGCCGAGAGCGCTGCAACATTGACAATGTAGGAGTTAAGTAAACCATCTCGCAATGACCAAATCATAAAAAGCTCCGGAGGAATGATGCCAAAAATGACCTCTGAACCAAGAAATATCAAATAAATAATGAGTGGTTCGTCATAAACCGGCCCTAAAATATCTTCTAATGAAAAATTGTAATGGTTTTTTAAGTAAAAATACCCACCAACAATTACAACAAGCCATATCAACCCCTTAAAGAGGTTCCTCAAAAAGAAACTTGTCCGTTCCGCATTTTCTTTCTTAGTGGGTGACATGGGGTTATTTCTGTTTTAAATCGGTTACAATACGTTTTTTAATAGCGATTGTTTAAAATTTAAAGGCTCGCAAATGTAATGGAATTAGTGGTTTTCTTTCACAGCGCTTTCTGATGCAAATATTTTCATGAATACAACCTGCCAATACGGATCTTGCAGTTTGGTATATGTTCCATGAAATTGTGTCAACATAATTTTAACCGCATAATTAAGACGGTTTACAGCATCTTGGTAGTAGTCCCGTCTTTTCTGAGAGTGGTTGATAAAAAACATGATAATTGAAAAGCATTGGTTCTTAAATCACCCAAACCACGCTTTACATCAAGACGATGTTTTTCTAAATGGACTATGGTCTATTCACAACATTTAATCTAAGTTTCGCAACAATCTTCCATAAAGCATCGGTAATTCATCTCCTTTTTGCTCATACTAATTCGCCGCTTCCTGGCAAAAATCATTTAACCCTCTCAGCGGAGGTGAACTCATGGCCGCTTCTGTGGAGACATCCGGTGACCACAAGATTTCACGAAAGGTGAAAATGGAGGGCAGTAACTCTGTATCGTAATGTGTATCAACCTTTAATGCTTGTAGCACTTCATACGGAATATCCTATACTTAAAATTTTCCAGCGACTATTGAAAATGGCCAGTCTTGCTCTTGCTTTTTGAGCATTTTCGTGAAACTCCATATTTGAACTAAGACAATTTTCATTGAGACCAGATATTTTCCTCCAAAATCTCTGTTTCAGCGCCGAAATAATGAAAGAATTACTTTAAGTGAAGAAATGCGGCGCTACAAAAAAGTCATAGTAAAAGTCGCCATTAAGACTGTGGAAATAAAAATCATCATTTTTATAACATAGCCTTAACAACCATTTCCATACAAATGGAGTCAGAAAGTAGTATGCTTGCATAACAAATTATGATTATGATTACGAAAGCTTCTCCAATATTCTTCAATGGCAATAAGATTGTCAGATTATCAGATTTACCTGTGAGCCAGGCACACCTATTTTCCGGTTGGATCACCACTGACCAGTTTGTGATATTGGGTGAAAAGAATGATTATGACTGTGTAAAATATGAGGATTATGAATACTGGTTTCAAAATTACTTTGCCACCACCTCAGACATGGATGAGTGGATGTAAGAGCATCTTTGCATAACTTTTGCCCATCATATATTTCCATTAATATCATTTGACTTATATTATTCCAGTCCTTTTCTGGGCATTTATTTTAGTACTTCAAGTAATCCACGAATAAGCATCTTTTCTTAATAATTGCTCGATTCAAGTTATTTCTTGCTTTTAACGGCAGCCTAAATCCTAGAAGGGCTGCATCTTGACGCTATTAAACGCACATATCACAAAAAATTTCTCTAATTTCATCCCATGGAAATGTGCTGGGTATATGGAAAAAAGCAAAACGAAGAGCACGTGAACGAGCTTTCTCAGGCGCTCAATATCAAGCCCGAATTAGCCCAAGTTCTTTTTCAGCGCGGCGTTAGTAACTTCGATCAAGCCAAAGACTTTTTTCGGCCATCATTAGCTTCTCTTCACGATCCATTCCTGATGAAAGACATGGAAAAAGCCGTCAATCGACTAACAGATGCAGTTTCAGGCGGAGAAAAAATCCTTATTTATGGAGATTACGACGTAGATGGTACCACCTCCGTGGCATTGGTTTATTCCTTTTTGAATGAGCTAGGTGCCAATGTTGCATTTTATATTCCCGATCGTTACAAAGAAGGCTATGGGATCTCCAATATTGGCGTTCATTGGGCTGCCGACAATGGTTTTACCTTAATGATCGCGCTTGATTGCGGTATTACTGCCATAGATCAAACCAATCTGGCAAACGCGCTAAACCTAGATATGATCATTTGTGATCATCACAACCCTAGTGCTAAGCTGCCAGAAGCGGTTGCTGTGCTTGATCCGAAGCGAAAAGATTGTGGTTATCCATTCAAGGAATTGAGCGGTTGTGGTGTCGGCTTCAAGCTTCTTCATGGGTTTTGTTTGCAGCAAACAATCGACCTAAAGGTGCTTTACAAATATCTTGATCTATTGGCCGTGAGCATCGCCTCGGATATTGTACAAATGACCGGAGAAAACAGAATCCTTTCTTACTATGGTCTCAAAAAACTCAACCAATCACCATCAGAAGGACTAAAATCATTGATAGAAATTAGTGGTTTGAAGCCTCCTATCAGTATCTCAGATGTGGTTTTTTATCTGGGTCCTAGAATCAATGCGGCAGGTCGCTTGGCACATGCTTCCGATTCTGTGAAATTACTTATCGCACAAACAGAGGAAGAAACTTTGGGCTTTGCCGGCCAGCTCAACACACGAAACACCGAACGGCGAGCTTTTGATCAAAATATCACCAAAGAAGCCATCGCCATGATTGCGTCTGATGATTTTTTACAAACATCCATGAGCACCGTGCTTTTCAAACCCGACTGGCACAAAGGTGTAGTAGGTATTGTGGCGAGTCGCTGCATAGAGCACTACTACAGGCCAACCATTATTTTGACTGAGTCAAATGGAAAGGCGACCGGTTCTGCTAGATCAGTGGAGGGTTTTGATGTTTACACTGCGATTTCCAGTTGTAAAGAATGGCTGGATCAGTTTGGAGGTCACACACATGCTGCTGGCCTCACCATGCCAGTCGAAAATATCGATAACTTCAGAAAGGCTTTTGAAGCTGAGGTGAAAAGCAAGTTAAAAGAAGAACACCTTTCGCCGCGTCTCCCCATTGACCTGGAAGTCACCTTCGATTTTATCAATTTCAAAACATTGAGCATTTTGGATCAAATGGCTCCTTTCGGACCGGGAGCGCTACAGCCTACGTTCGTTTCCACAGAGGTAATGGCCAAAAACATTAAAGTGATCAAAGAGAAGCATTTAAAAATGATGGTTTACCAAGAACACCTTGATATAGAATTAGACGTAATAGGCTTTGGTTTTGGTCAGCTGGCGGAACGTCTCAAACGTGGCGAACCTTTTAGATTTGCCTACTATATTGAAGAAAACAATTATCGTGGCAATAAATCCATCCAGCTCAACATTAAGGATATAAAATTTGATTGATATCTTGCAGAGTCAAATATGGAGCTACGTTCAGAACATTTAATAAAAAAATACAAAAAGCGGACAGTCGTTAATGACATTTCCGTTTCTGTGAAACAAGGAGAAATCGTTGGTCTTTTAGGGCCAAATGGTGCTGGAAAAACAACCTCTTTTTACATGATCGTTGGGCTAATCAAGCCCAATGATGGTAAAATATTTCTCGACGACAGAGACATTACCAACTTGGCGATGTACCGCAGAGCCAAGCTAGGTATTGGCTATTTGGCGCAGGAAGCCTCCGTTTTTCGAAAGCTATCTGTCGAAGATAATATTACCGCCGTACTCGAACTCACCAAACTTTCTAAAGCGGAGCAGAAAGACAAAATGGAGTACCTCCTCGAAGAATTTAGTTTGACGCACGTTCGAAAAAACCTTGGAATGGTGCTTTCGGGAGGAGAAAGAAGGCGTACAGAAATAGCCAGAGCACTTGCTGTAGATCCCAAATTTGTATTGCTCGATGAGCCTTTTGCAGGTGTCGACCCCATAGCTGTAGAGGAAATACAATCGATTGTAGCCAAGCTTAAAAACCAAAATATCGGTATATTGATCACCGATCACAATGTGAATGAAACACTTTCGATCACTGATCGAGCCTATTTGATGTTTGAAGGTAAACTTCTCAAAGCAGGAACTGCCGAAGAATTAGCCTCTGATGAGCAAGTAAGGCGGGTTTATTTAGGAAAACATTTTGAGCTGAAGCGAAAAGTATAAATGGAGATATTTAATTCCATATTGAACTGGGTAATGAAAAAGCGGATACACGATATCGAGCTTTTTCTAAAATATCCGATGGAAGTTCAAACGGAATTGCTAGATAGCCTGATTAGAAAAGGCTCAAATACAGAATACGGAAGATATTACGGCTTCAACGGCATTCATAATTACGAACAGTTCAAAAACACGGTACCGATTGTTGCTTACGAAGATCTCTTTCCGTACGTAGAGCGGTTGATGCATGGAGAACAAAACATACTCTGGCCATCAGAAATAAAATGGTTTGCCAAGTCTTCTGGTACCACCAATGCGCGGAGTAAATTCATACCGGTTTCTGCAGAAGCGTTGGAAGATTGCCATTACAAGGGCGGGAAGGATATGTTGAGCATTTACGTCAACAATTACCCAGAAAGCAAAATGTTTGCCGGGAAGAATCTGGTCATTGGTGGCAGCCAACAAGTGAACCAATTTGATAAAAATGCTAAGTCATATTATGGTGATGTTTCAGCTATCTTATTGAAAAACCTTCCGTTATGGGCGCAGTTTGTCCGTACGCCATCTTTGGAAATCGCCCTTATGGACGAGTGGGAAGAGAAAATTGAAAAAATGGCACTTACCACTGCCGAAGAAGATGTGACAAGCATTTCTGGTGTTCCCACCTGGACGATAGTACTCATCGAGCGAATATTAGCCCTTAAAGGAAAGTCCAGTATTTTGGAGGTGTGGCCAAACTTAGAGGTATTCGTCCATGGTGCGGTGGCTTTTACGCCTTACAAAAAGGTATTCCAAAAGCTCATACCGTCTTCAGACATGCGCTATATGGAAACATACAATGCTTCCGAAGGTTTTTTCGGTATTCAAGATCAATCCAACTCAAGCGATCTTTTACTGATGCTGGATTATGGTATTTTCTATGAGTTTATCCCGATGGAAGAGTTTGATAGCGAACACCCTAAAACCCTGAGCTTAGAGCAGGTGGAGGTTGGAAAAAATTACGCTGTGGTAATTACCACCAATGCGGGTTTGTGGCGGTACAAAATTGGAGACACAGTAAGATTTACTTCTGTCAATCCATTTAGGATTCGTATTTCCGGTCGAACAAAACATTTTATCAATGCATTTGGTGAAGAGTTGATCATT
>Ga0136600_1001113_pt1 | contig 12879 bp, 13 predicted proteins | sample AntRauMFilla2698_FD_104634 | JGI IMG/M metagenome (GOLD analysis project Ga0136600, IMG submission 104634) | Saline lake microbial communities from Rauer Islands, Antarctica - Metagenome Filla 2 #698 | ecosystem: Environmental > Aquatic > Non-marine Saline and Alkaline > Saline | place...
CCGATTGTCATCAGAGCCTATGAAGCAAAGATCGGAAAGTTGGAGCGCAAGAGGCTGCTATTGGCTGAAAAAGCCCTTCAAACCGTCCCTGCGAAGGGGAGGTTAGAGGAGTTTATCGAACCAGCACTCAATTTTCTGGCAAACCCTTGGAGTCTATACGAAAATGGCAGCTTGGCATTCAAGAGAACAGTGCTGAGATTGGCTTTTGCAGAGCCCTTGAGCTATTCACGCAAAGAGGGTTATCGAACCGCTGAATCAGCCTTTCCTTTCAGGCTGTTAGCGGAAATTTCTTCATCAAAAAGCGAGATGGTGCGGGTGGAGGGACTTGAACCCCCACGGCCAAAGGCCAATAGATTTTGAGTCTACCGCGTCTACCAATTCCACCACACCCGCACATCAGGAATAGTTTTACAATTCAGTAAAACGCTTTAAGTAAGTGTTGGACTATACTTATTTTTGACGGCATTTCAAACTGAAAATAAAAAAAACTGGCCCAACCTTAAAAAAGGGGACCAGCGAGTTGAACAGGGAGGTATTACCTGTATCTATGATCTTAGGGATCAAAGATTAAGAAACCGTAAACAAATAAAAGCCAAAAGAAATGAATAAAATCAAATGGCGTAAAACAAAGAGAGGTGCTAAAAAGCAAAGACTTAAAAAAGAAGCACAAAGAAACATGTACTTTTTCAATGATAGCAAAACGATTATAAAAGTCAAGAGCATCCAGAAGAATCATAATGATTCAAGTGACTTAAAGCATAATTTTAACATAAAACATTTATCAGAGACCATGCCACAAACAAAAGAAGACACACACACAGCAAGACCATTATCGGCATTGATATCCGAGTTCGTTGCCTATTCCCTGACGCGCAAAACATTTAAAATCATTGATATTTTAACATTTTTCGAAGATCGCGGCCTTGCAATGTTACTGCTTTTATTCGCCCTTCCTATGGCGCTGCCCGTTCCCGTTCCGCCGGGCATTAACATTGTGCTCGCCAGCCCGCTTATATTCCTGACACTGCAGCAACTCATCGGGCGGCATCATGTCTGGCTGCCGCAAAAAATAAAAAACAAGAATTTGAAGCCCGCCGAGCTGGGCACATTATTTGCAAAAACCATCTCACCGCTGCAAAAAGTAGAACTTCTCAGCAAACCGCGCCTTACTTTTCTGACGATCCCTGCCCTTACCCCTTTTTGGGGCTTGCTCGGATTCATTATGGCCCTCACCGTTTGCATACCGTTCCCCCTCACCAATACCATACCCAGTTTCGGCATTGCACTGATGGCGTTTGGCGGTATGATGCGCGACGGGATTATTGTTCTTTGCGGGGCTCTTATCGGCTCGGCATGGGTTATTTTGTTGGTGACGATGACTATTATATTTGGCGCCGAAGCCGTTGACATCATCAAGGATTTCATTAAATCTGTATTGTAGAAAATCATTAAGGATTCTTGCCATGACAAAATTGATCTCGCTTGCCCGCAAACTACTCTCCTGCCCGTTCGCAGTCGGCAGCTTGATTTTCCTTATGTCCGCGATTTCGTTGATATCTGCGCTCATTGGTGAACATGTTTTCGGCCTTAAACCCTGTATTCTCTGCATTTACCAGCGCGTGCCTTTTGTTGTCAATCTTGCGCTCGGGCTTATGGTCATTGGCTTTGCCATCAATAAACGCAAAATAATGACGCCTTTGACAATCAAAATTAGCGGTATTTCTTTTCTTTTCGGAAGTATCGTTGCGATGTATCACACAGGCGTAGAGCGCCATTGGTGGACATCGTTTCTGGAGGCCTGTGATGCTTCATTTGATAATCTGGATCCGGCAACCCTTCTCGCCTCTATCGAGGCCTCCGCGCCCGTAAGATGCGACGTAATCCCATGGGCAGATCCGATCCTCGGATTATCCATGGCCAATTATAACGCTATGATGTCTTTGGGACTTGCGATTATTTGTTTCATCAGCGCGGCTTTGATAAAACATAAAAACCAAACGATTGACGCGCCAAGCCAAGCCTAGATTAGGCAAAACCTAGGACAGAGCAGCACTCATAGTCGAGTGATAATTATCTTTTTTTAAGTTGATAAACAAAAACTTTTTATATAGTTATTCATTTTTTAATTCTACATTACTTGAAATTCATTACTTAAAAGGAAACCAAATGTATAAAAAATTAATTCTTCTGCCTGTGATTGCACTTCTTGCAGGATGTGGCGTAAGCAGCTCTGATGGAGTAATCACTCGCGGCGATAATACAGGCGGCATTCTTGGAATGTCTAAAACGGCTGATGTTGTGGTCGATGGAGCCTCGGCTCTGGAAAATGTTCAGGATGTTGTTATCGGATCATTTAAAATCGGCTTCGTAGAATCTGCCAAGCAAACTAATAAAGCGAAAGGCACATTCATGAAGCGTGGTTTTGGTGGTAAAGCACGTGGCAACGTAACGCTGGAAGGCATATCCGAGCAGACAAAGCAGAATATTACAAACGCAGCCTATGCTGATTTCATGACAAAGTTAAAAGCACAAGGCTACAATGTAGTTAACCGCTCTACGTTAACATCATCGGACGACTACTCTTCCATGACAACAAAGCAATTTCCGTATTTGGCAGATAATTCCGGTTTCTTGTCTGCGTACGGAAAAACCGTTTTCTATCAGCCATCAGCACTAGGCCCAGAAGGTGTTACCTTTTCCGGTGATTTCCCCGAATCTACGTCAGGCAGCTCTGCCGCATCGTTTATTCCCGGCATGACAGGTGTTGCCGGTGCGATGGGTGCACGAGGAGATATGAAAGTTGCACGTTTTGCAGAAGAAAACGGCGTTGCTGTAGTAAGTGCAACATATGTTCTTGATTTTGCTGCTGCAGGAGGACATAGCGGCATATCTTCAGCCTCTATTAAAGTGGGGCAAAACCTAGCCGTTACACAAGCTTCGGTAAAAATTCTATCGAGCGGAAGCTCCACTTTTAAGAATGGTCTTGCCAACATTTACCTAGGTCAACCTGTCCAGTCCGGCCAAGAGTTCGGAGAAGTTACCAATGATACATCCGGCGCCGATATCGCGGTGCAAGAAGCAGCAAATGCCGCTAGCCTGCTCATGGGTCAAGGAACAAACCGCTCGCGCAACTATATTATCAAGGCAAATCCTGGGAAATATAAAGCACAATCTCTTGAGGTCTTGACGAAAGCCAACACAACGCTTGTGTCAAAAACAAAATAGATTTCTAAATATATCAAAAAAACAATACTCTAGCAGCGCGTCATGAAATTCCGTTGACCATAGAGAGTCAACACTTAGGACAGACCAATCAAATCTATGATGGTTGTGGTTCCGATAAACATCAGAACATAAAAAAGATAGAATCCGACGGATTGCTTAAAGTTTCTTTTCTTTTTTAAATCAAACAGATCGTCAAACATATTACACCCTTTTGTACTATTAAGCTGCACGCTTAATACGCGCGCATTACATATAAAAACCTGTGCAGATATTAAAGCTACCCAAGCGAAAGTAATATGTCAATGAAATAATGTGCAGTGCAACAATATAGTTATTGTACACTACAGCGATTATGTGGGGCATGCCGATTTTTTATCAGCGCATAAGGCGTTTTTAAAATCAACTTGATGTCGCTTACTAGATTTTTAAAGTCGGAGCTTTGTTGACTATTTGCAACATAAATATGGTCTTTTTCAAGCATTTCCTTTTCTGACAAATTATTGCCACCAGAAACTTGGCCAAGTCCCGTTAAGCCAGGCCGAACAGACTGTCGCAAAATATCCTGTGATGCAACCCATTTTGAACGAATAGGTCGCGGTCCAACAAAACTCATATCTCCTTTTAATATATTTAATAATTGCGGCAACTCATCCAAACGTGATTTTCGCAATATTATACCAAAGTTTGTTACACGCTTATCGTCGGGTAAAAGCTCCCCAGCTTCATTAAAGGCATCTTTCATTGATTTAATTTTGATAATCTTAAAATGGCTACCACCCTTACCCACACGAGGTTGCGCGAAAAATGGAAATGACCTATTTACACAAGCCATGGCGAATGCAGCCGTTAATATCACGGGCGATCCGATAATTAAGCCTGCAGCAGAAGCAGCAATATCAAAAGCCCGCTTTAATTCCATTAGAAGATTTCACTTACGTTGCCATTGTTGCTATGTAAAATAGTCTGTTTTAAAAATTATTACAAGAAATAAAAAAAGCCGGGAACGAGCCCCGGCTTTTTTGTTTCGTATTTATGTGATCCGATTACTTATCGTGAATCGTCGTCATTAGCGCAATTGGCACAAGACCAAGAATAACGCTGAATGTCCATGCAAGATAGATACCTGCAATCACCATAATAATAGACATGATGTCGTTGCTTTTGTTTCTTTTAGAAACCATCATTCCACCAAGCCACATCACAAAGAGTGATCCGACTATTGTGTGGAATTGACCGCCTTCAAAGAAGCTTCCAATTGTACCATCAACGATTCCGGTCATTGCGAAAAAGTGCAATGCCACCGATGAGATACCAACTAATAAGATAAGATGAACGATGAAGAACATAAATGCCCCTACAAAGTCTCTCTTCTCTCCTACATCAAAATACTTTCCAAACATGACAACCTCCTTTGGTTTGGTTAAATTGACGTCAATATCAGTCCACCAACTCGGTGTCCCAATATAGAAAATCTCCCCAGCTTTCGTGCAGAAAGTTTGGAGGGAATTTTCTCCCGTGATCCTGTAGCATATGTATCGTCGGCTGATGCGGCGTGTTCATTGGAAACATATTACACTGCTCCGGCATTTTATTGCCTTTCGCAGTGTTACAGTTTCGGCACGCTGTGACGATATTGTCCCAGGATGTTCTTCCACCGCGCGAACGTGGTATCAAATGATCAAATGTCAGATCATGTGTTTTGAATCCATCGCTGCAATATTGGCAAGTGAATTCATCGCGCAGAAATAAGTTAAATCGTGTAAAGGCCGGTGTACGAGACATCGGTATATATTCTTTTAAGGCAAGGACGCTCGGCAATCTGATTTCCTGAGCCGTTGAACGCACGACCCGTTCATATTCGGAGATAACAACAACTGAATCACGAAACACCGCTTTCACAGCTTCTTGCCAGGACCATAATGATAATGGAAAATAACTCAAAGGTCTGTAGTCGGCATTTAAGATGAGCGCCGGACATTGCTCAAGCGGGGTGTGTACATCAGTCAATATACGTCTCCTTTCCCGTAAACGCCCTCCCTAATTGTTCTTTTTTTATTATTATGGGCGCAGTTACCGCTAGACGCGGCTGAAGCCTGATTGACCCAAAGGAAACCCAATGAAATCAATAACTTCGCGAGTATTTATAATTATATTATACACTATCCCAGAACTTATACCTAGGAAATCCACAAATATTCCCACAATGCGGCGCAGCATTATGCGTATAGTTTCAACAATCCACAATTTTGTGTAATTTTATTACAAGAATTAACAATATGTTAACCGAGAGTGCGGCATAAGAATGCTATTCCATCGCGAATCCCCGATTCGTCAATGCTATGCCCGAGCCCCTCGGTTATGTCACCATCAACCTCATATCCTACGCTTTCGAGCTTTTTCTTCGCTTCTTTATACGCAGATGGCGGCACAACATCGTCGTCATCACCATGAATTAACATGATCGGCATTGCCTGAAGTTCGCTGGCATTCGTCTCCGGCTCCCATACCAGCGCCCCTGAATAACCCAAAATACCTGCAAAGGCCTCTTTATAGCGCGGTCCGGTATAAAGGCTCATCATCGTGCCTTGGGAAAACCCCGCGAGCACAGCCTTATCGGCTTTCAAATTATAATGCTCTAATTGCGCATCTATATAATCGGACAAAATAGGGTGCGCAGTTTGCACTCCGTTAACCAGCGCCTCCTCGCTACGCACCTGCAGAGAGAACCACTGGTGACCAAACGGCGCCATGTCGCAAGGAAACGGCGCATCCGGTGATACAAAGACCGTATCGGGCAGCGCTTTCGCGTAATAAGGCGCAAGCGATATTAAATCCTGACCGTTCGATCCCAGCCCATGCAACAAAATAACAATAGATTTAGGCTCACCGCCGCTTGCAGGGCCAAATGTGTATGTTTTTAAATCTTTACCATTTTGCATCGTGTCACTCCACTCTCATATATAAGAAGATCTATTTAAAATATTGGAAACAATGTTTATCATGTTTCGCGAGGGTCTTGAAGCCCTTCTTATTGTAGAAATAGCGCCTGCTCACGCCCCGCTAAAAAAGCCACGCCTTCAAACGTAGGGCTTTTTACTATAAAATAGAGTATAATAAAATAAGCTGTATACGCCGCAGAGCGCATTATAATGAAAAGGACCCCAATGAGAACACGATTTGCACCATCACCGACGGGGTATCTCCATATTGGTCACGCGCATTCTGCGCTCTTTGGCTATCGCCTCGCGCAGGATAATGACGGCGAATTTATTCTGCGGATCGAGGATATTGATCCGGAACGCTGCCACGATAAGTTCATAGACGGGTTTTACGAAGATCTCGCGTGGCTCGGAATTAAATGGCAAGAGCCTGCGCGCAAACAATCCGATCATTTTGATACATACGCCTCCTATCTGGACACACTTACCGATATGGACTTGCTTTATCCCTGCTTTTGCACGCGCAAAGATATCAAAGCCGAAATTAATGCCTCCGGCTCTGCCCCGCATAAAATCCCATCAGGCCCCGAAGGATACCATTACCCCGGAACGTGCAAAAAACTCGGCGCGCAGGAAAGACAGGATAAAATGAAGGGCGGTATTCCCTATGCGATGCGGCTAAATGTGGACAAAGCTATCGAAATTGCAGGCAAAGATTTAAAATGGAACGATCATGGCAAAGGCGAGCAAACCGCAACGCCGGGGATTTTGGGCGACGCCGTTATCGCACGCAAAGACATCAAAGCCAGCTATCATCTATGCGTCACCATCGATGACCATTTACAGGATATATCGCTCGTAACGCGCGGCAATGATCTGTTTTATGCCACCCACTTACATCGCCTGCTGCAAGAGCTGCTTGGGCTGAATGTACCGGATTACCATCACCATTCTTTATTGCTGGATGAATTCGGCAAACGCTTTGCCAAGCGTCACAACGCGGTCACGTTAAACTGCATGCGCGAGAAAATGGGGCTGAGCGCCGAAGAGGTGATTGCAAAAATAGACAGTTACAAAAAAGCCGACCTGCCATAGTCTTAATTGGTTTAGAAGCGACATTATATGTGATATGTTGCTGTAAGAAACTTTTTGTGAGGTTTTTTACGGGCAATGCCCGCCTCACGCTCGTTCGGTACAATTTTTAAAATCTATGTTTGTAAAAATCACTATCAGTACATAACTTAGATATTTGGGATAAGATAAAAATGAAACACGATCTAATACATATTCAAGGCAAGCCATACGCGCTTGTGCCATTGCATGAATACCGCCTGATGAATGGTAACACAGGCAGCGCAAACGAAAAACTGCCGGATGATATCAAAGACCTGATCTTCGCGCGCCAAGATCATCCTGTAAAAATCCTGCGTGATTATCGCGGCTATACCCAAGCCGCGCTCGCGGAAAAAGCAGGCATATCGCGCCCATACCTCACGGAAATTGAAACCGGCAAGAAAAACGGATCGGTCAAAGCCATCCAAGCCCTCGCCGAAGCACTGGACGTTGATACAGGGATTATTATCTAGCTATAAAAGGCACCGATATTTCTTTGTGATGGGTCAGGATCGGAAAACGTTTGCGAATAGATGCAAGGCGCGCCAGATCGATATCCGCGATGATTACACCAACATCTGTCTCCGTTTCCGCGATAATTTCGCCCCACGGGTTTATAATACGCGAATGGCCATAGCATTTGCCTTTATCGCCGTAATCACCAACCTGACCGCAGCCAAGCATATAGCAGCCATTCTCCAACGCGCGTGTTTTGAGCACAGGATCCCAATGCACTTTGCCTGTGGGAATTGTAAACGCAGCCGGCGCCGTAAATATCTGCGCGCCTGCCTGCGCCATCGCCGAATACTGGTACGGAAAGCGTATATCATAACAAACAGACAGCCCGAACATTCCTATGTCTGTGTCCGCCATCACAGATTGATTGCCCGGAGCGATAAAGGTGCTTTCTTTGTGAACATCGCCATTTGGCAAGCGCACTTCGAACAGATGGATTTTATCATATGTCGTAATTAAACGTCCGTCCGGCGCGAAAAAATGGCTTCGGTTTGCAGTATGATCCTCCGAAACACGCACCGACAGCGAGCCAATATGCAAATAAACCCCGAGCTCTTTGGCCAGATCGCTATAAAAGGCCGGCGCAGGATGATCTTGTTCATAAGGAGCTTCATCGACCCAGCGTCTTTTATCATCGTGTTGATAATCGGTATATTCTGGCGTTAGAACATAGCGCGCGCCTTTGGATGCCGCTTCGCGGATCATCTTTGCGCTTTCGTTTAAATTTGCGCTGCGGTCGTGGCGGCTATTCATTTGCACGCATGCCGCTTTATATTTTGCCTGAAATTTATCACTCACTGTATTGCTCGCTTTAAAATCGCTTTATCTTATTTCTCTATGCACTATATTATCATGCAATAGGTTTAAATATGATCAAGAAAAAAACAATACAGACAGATATCCTCATCAGCGGTGCAGGCTCTCCGGGATTACTCCTTGCGCTCTTGCTTGCTGATCTTGGCTTAGCCATCACACTGGTTGATCCGCAAAAGCCGCCCAAATATAAAAATATAATGCCCGAGGGACGCACCTCCGCCCTAATGCAAAGCTCTATTAATGTTATCAAAGCAGCCAAGGCATGGGACAAAGTTGAGCCCTTCGGCGCAGAGCTTCGCACGCTGCGCATTATTGATGATACGGGCGAAAGCGCCAAACAGGTGGATTTCACCGCCTCTGATATTGATATGGAGGCTTTCGGTCTTAATATGCCTAATAATGTCCTGCTTGCGGCGCTGGCGGATACCGCCAAAGGCCATAAAAACATCACACTTCTTGACGGCGAAACCATTCAGCATTTCGACGCGCACGATGTCGGCATTACCGCAACACTCCATAGCGGCAAAACGATACATGCCCGTTTATTGGTCGGCGCGGACGGGCGCGGATCACCCACGCGGGAAATATCCAATATCAAAGCCGACATTCGCGATTACGGCCAGAGCGCAATTACATGCATATTGGAACACAGCAAACCACATCATAATATTTCAACAGAATTCCACCGCCCCTCCGGCCCCTTTACCCTTGTGCCAATGGCCACATCTAAAACAGAAAAACACCAATCAAGCCTTGTCTGGGTTGACACAACCGAAAACTGCGAGAAAAACCAGCTTAGGAAAAAGCAGGATTTTGAAAAACGCATTCAGGAACTAAGCCGGAATGCACTGGGAACAATATCGCTGGTTTCAACGCCGCAATCTTACACGCTGAAATCACTGCAAGCCAAAACGCTTATTGCGCCGCGTGTTGCTCTGATTGCCGAAGCCGCGCATGTACTGCACCCTATGGGCGCGCAAGGTTTAAATCTAATCATCCGCGATGTCGCCAGTCTCGCCGAAACCATCGCAGACCAGCTCAGGCTCGGAATGGACATCGGAAGCGTACAAACATTGTCTTGTTACGCAAAACGCCGCGCAGCAGATATTCGCATGCGTTATCATGGCTCGGATCTGCTTACGAAAATGGTCAGTAATCATTCGACTTTCTTATCCATGGCGCGGCGGAAAACATTATCGCTGATTGATCATGTCGTGCCGATCAAAACATTTTTAATGCGCCACGGACTGCAAGATCAATCCGACACCGGACGCCTTGGCCAAGGCAAAGCGCTTTAATCTTTCACCACGCGCGCCACGGTCAAAACCGAGACTTTAGCAGCGCCGCCCTCTTCTTTCAAAGCGCGCGCGCACTCACCTACGGTTGATCCCGTTGTGTAAACATCATCAATTAACACAATATGCTTTCCTTTGATCGCGGCTTTACGCTTTTCATTCACGGCAAAGGCTTTGGCGACATTGCGCTTCCGGCTTGCTGCCTGCGGCGATCCTTGCGGCGGTGTTGCCCGCGTGCGTATTGCGGCGTCCAAAAGCATGGGGACATCCGTTTGCTTTGATAATTCCTTGACCAGTTCTGCGGATTGATTATAACGCCGCTTAATCAGGCGTATATAATGCAGCGGCACAGGCACGAGATAATCAGCACCCCCCAAAGCATCTTTGCCCGCGCTAATCATCCACGGAACCATTGATTTAACCAAATGGATTTGATCGGCATGCTTAAAGCGCAAAATGACAGTCCGGCTGACATCACCGTAGCGCAGCGCGGAACGCGCAAGATCGTAGGGCGGAGGATGATCTGCGCATCGCGCGCACATAATATCATCATTCTGGATTTTAAAATCAAAGGGATGGCCGCATTTGGGGCAATAAGGCGCGGTGATAAAATCAAGCCCGCTCCATATCTGCGGCGCGATCATACCGTCATAATCCACAATATCACCGCTCACAGGGCAGCGCGGCGGCAAAACTGTATTCACGCAGCTTTTAAAAAATGCAGAAAAAACGCTTATCATGATTATTCCAATTCGAAAAAACCTTAGCAAAAAATACGTCGTGATGAAACACCCACATGGCTATCGCTTTTGTTGCGTCTTGGGCTCTATGCCTTTATGATGCCTTTCGGCTTCAGATAACAGAGAAAAAAGCATATAGCGTGAATAAGGATTATGCCTAAAAACACAGACCATAACGATCTTGGCAACAAGCACCAGAGCGCAAGTCAATCCGTCGATCAAGGCGAAGATAAAGAAAAACGCTTTTTTCCGTCTGCGCTTCCTGCCGCCATATTTATGAAAGAATATTACAGCAAGCATGAAGAATTGCGCGATATGTTGCCCTCCGTTATTCGAGGGGCATGGTTTACAACGGCGCACATGTTGTTACAAAACGGCGCGTCTGTTTTGAATATAGGTTGTGGCACGGGTGAGAGCACTTATGCGATGGCAGCGCTGCAACCGCAATATCACTTTACAGGCATCGACAACAACAAAGACAAAATCAAAGCTGCAAAACAAAAATTCAAGCTGCCTAATCTGACATTCAAGCACGGCACGCTGGATGATGATAAAAAATTTGCTGATGAAACATATGACGGCGTGATTAACGCCTTTATTCTTCACGAAATATACTCGCAATCTTCCTATAGCGATCAAGCTGTTATTGACCATTTAAAACAGTCACTACGCGTTTTAAAAGAAAACGGACGCATGTTCATCCAGAGCCATACCACCCCGCCGCCCGAAGAATATGTCCTGATTGAATTGCCCGACACACCGAGTGAGGGCGAAGAGCTGGATAGATTATCGCTTGCAGATTTATTGATATGGTACTCCGAACATGCCCGCCCGAACAACGAAGGCAGTTATGACGGCTTTTTTCTGGAGGAGCTGCCCGCGCGCATGCCGCAAACACGTCTTTTCCGCGCGCCATTCAAATGGACATATGAATTTATTCTGCGCAAAGATGACCGCGCCTCCTTTGAAAAAGATACGGACAAGCAGCTAACCTTCTTTACGCGGCAGGAATTTCGTAAACATCTGCGCATATTGGGATCGCGCGTCAACTACACCGCGCCCTATTACAACGAGCAAATTATTAAAAAACAGTTCGAAGGCAAGTTCCGCCTCTATGATAACGAAGGAAAACGCCTCAGCTATCCCGAAACCAGCTATGTCGCGGTAACGCAAAAAACGAAAAGCGGACGCAGTCTGCAACTGCATGAACGCCGCCCTTCCAAAGAAGATCAGGGATATTTAAATATTTACGCGATGCGTAATTCCGAGACCAATAAGATGCATGATATTGTAACGCGAGGGATGGAATATACCGATGTTCTGCCCTACCGCGTTGTAAACGATAAGCTCTATTTATACGTGCATGAAAACTTGCCACGCGGTATCTCCAGTGCCATTCCGCGCGGAGGGCGCGCGATTGACGGCAAAATATGGTCAGGTCATTTAACCGAGGCCGTATCGGTCCCCACCGGTGAACTGTCAGAAATAGAAACAGAAGGCAAATATAAAGATCTTGCGATTTTCTTTTCCAAAAAACTGGGACTTAAAATCACGCAGGACTCTAAACTTGAAAAAGGCCCTTCTTATCTTCCTGCGCCCGATTTTATTGACGAACGGGTCCATACACGTTTTATCCGCGTCGCAGATCAGAAAAAAATCATTACACCCCAACATGTAAATGATGACATTGACGGGTTTACGTCTGTCGGCACATTAAAAGAAGTCAGCGCGCAGCATCTTTTAAATGCACTGGCTGTTGGATTCATCCCTAATGCCCGCCTTGAAATGCAAGTCGAAACACTTTACGCAGCACTTGGCCTTGAATATGAAAGCTGGGGACAATGCCCGCTGAAGCTGGAGCTGGATATACCCGAGCAGACAATTACCGGCGAAGAGTTAATTGCCGAACTCGAAAAAGAAGATGACCGCTTTGAAAAAGTCAAAGGCACCGCCGGAGACGTCATTAAACTGCAATCCATGTTCGTTGACGAGGGCTATGTTGATGGCGGCATGAAAGGTCTTAAATCCCGCGATATGGAATTTGCAGTGTCCGATGATAAAACCATGAATATGGCTGTTGTGCTTCCCTTGACACGTCATGCGCAATCGGACGAAGTCATGATGGGGATTGTAACCGAATTTCTGCCTGTGCCACAACGCTACAAAGGCAGCGGCATGTCGATCTCAGCGCCTAGTTACAAATTACCACCAAATATTCGCAATATGGAGGACGCA
>Ga0136600_1001116_pt1 | contig 12872 bp, 7 predicted proteins | sample AntRauMFilla2698_FD_104634 | JGI IMG/M metagenome (GOLD analysis project Ga0136600, IMG submission 104634) | Saline lake microbial communities from Rauer Islands, Antarctica - Metagenome Filla 2 #698 | ecosystem: Environmental > Aquatic > Non-marine Saline and Alkaline > Saline | place...
ATTTTGTTTATCCATACTTTAGAGATAAGTTAATCATCTATTAAGTGCCCTGTGGCAATATCAAAGGAGCCAATAATGAAGAGTAAAATCATTTTCTTAGCAGCAATAATCCCCCTCAAGGCTTTTTCTATGCCTATTCATTCCCATACCTTTACGGCAAAAGCAGAAGTTCCTTCTTGTTATATGACGAGTGAAGATGCCTACCGAAGTGCCACACGAAGGATTGAAAAACAAATGACTAAAAAATGCCATGAGTTTAATGCCAGACCGAAAGTAACGTTTAGAGATATTCAGCATAATACCCAAAGCTGTGGCAGTGCCAAGATGACAACAAAATACAAATGCTTCTCAGATGGAATTAAGAATATTCTTGTCGAGCAGTTTTTATACGTCGGCTCTTTTGCTGAAAACCTCGAGGCACTAGATCGTAAGCTTAAAAACAAAGTAAAAGAGGTTTGTCCAAGTATTAGAGTAAAGGTCATGAGTACGAATTTAGAAATAAGCTCTGTAGTACAAACTGGCGAAGAAGTCGATCTGGCCAACAGCACTTTTTCTCAGGTCCATTTTAACTACCCCCAAGCGAGACTAAGGGCTTCCATTAAATGCCTTTAGAGTTTTATAAAGAGGTGAACAATTTATTCACCTCCACACCGCTTAATAGCAAGGAACTTCTATAGTATCCGTAAAAGAAATTAATCCAAAGAAAAAGCTAACCCTTTCGGTGACTTCACATGTCTTTCGAGGAGTTGGAAGGTAAATAACCGAGTGAGCTGCACCCCAAAAACTGGTCCACATAAATTGGTATAATATTACCAAAGGAGTCAATTATGGAACGTGTTCATTACAAGGAGGAGCAGATCATTGCAAATCTCAGGAAAGCCGAGCTTTTATTTGCCGAAGGTAAGTCCAAAGCACAAGTCTGCAAGGCTTTAGGTGTAACAGCTGTTACTTTCACAAGATGGAAAAATAAATACGGATCAATGACGAAGGCAGATGCCAAGAGGCTAAAAGATCTTGAAAAAGAAAACGGCAAGACTTAAGCGACTTGTCGCTGTTCAGGCGCTCGATATTTGCGTTCTCAAGGATTTTGCCTCGGGAAACTTCTAAGCTCTGAGAGAAAAAGAAAGGCAGTTGCTCTCTCGATTGAGAGGTTTCGAATCTCTCAAAGAAGGGCCTGCTTGCTTTTTGATCAAAACAGAGCAACTCAGCGCTATCAAAAAAAACTAAGGATGATGAAGAAGAACTTCGAAATCGAACAATTGCTCTTGCTAGTGAATATGGTCGCTATGGTTACCGAAGAGTCGCGGCCCTACTTCGTCGTGAAGGCTGGCTAATTAACGATAAAAGAGTTCAAAGAATACAGATTAAAGGAAGCGCAAGTTTTGGTCGAGAAGTGGAGAAGAGAGTACAACGAGGTAAGGCCTCATAGTTCCTTGGGTTATAAAGCGCCAGCACCACTGGCAGTATTGCCTAGCTATGAAAAAGAGGTCGTGCTAAGTAAGATACATTAACTTGGACTAGTTTATGGGGTCCCCTCAGTATTTTTAAAGTTTTTAATATTTAGGCTCCCCTCCAAATTTAGCTAAGTAAACTTCTTATCGGCAATTGAGAGTGTCCCCCTTAAAAACTATGTAGTTTCAAGGACTTAAGCCTGTAGGCGAAAAGGTTTAAACGAAAGTATGGTGAATAATTTTGGTAACACCTAAATAGATTGCTGGAAATAAGAAATGTTAAATGGATAGTGGTATTTAGAGTGAGAAATTACTTTCTTTTGTAATATGTATTGATTCTATTGAAAATCTCTCGAAATAGAATATCATTGCCTTGAACATTCACATGACAGCAATTATCTGTATACAGGGTCTTCTTAGTATCCTTAAAGATCAACTCTAAGTTATAAACAGTCACATCTTCGTTTTTTAATTTTTCTACGCTCTTTCTTAACAATCGATAAGAATGATCAATACTCTTAAATCCTTCATTCAATTTATCTAATTCAAGTAACTCCTCCTCCTTATTAGATAAAATCTTTGATCCCTTAACGTGAATATTTGGTTGAATAAAATAAAAAGAGTCAATCCCCTGACTCTTTCCGATTATGCCTTGTAGCCTTGTATATCTTTCCCAAGTATTTGCCCTTTCTTTTATGCGCTCAGTACTATTTACATCCCTCCTCCTTCGTATCGTTCTTCTTAGTTTTCGCCTTCTTTGATGCGACCACCTCTCCATAGATTTAAAGAACAAATTAAGAAGGTGACTCCCCCCAAACGTTGGATTATCAGCCATAAGTTTTGTGAGACGCTTCTCCAAAAGAAGAGTGGATTTAATTTTCTTTAATATGGCTAATTTTTCTTCATTCAAATAATACATTTCACTTACCAAGTAGGGGAAGTAAGCGGGGTAATGAATACCAGGGTCCAAGAATATCTCATTAAATCCATCTAGATTAATTGCCATATCTAAGTTATGTCCTAAAGTAGAGAAAGCTATATATTGCTGAGGCTGTTTAAAGCTACCTTCGCTAAAAATTTCAATAATAATTTTTCTATCTGCACATGGCCGTAAGGCTTCCTTCATTGCTTCTAAGTTCTTTCTCTTGTATTTTACTAGGTACTTTCCAAACTGCTCAGCAACTGATCCACCAAAAATACCTACTCGGCATAGATTTAAGCGAGCATCATCCTCCCCCTTTGTAAGTCCGTGACTCTTCACTCCCTTAAGATTTTTGTTATATGTAACACCAAGAAATGGTGATGGTGAAAAGTATGTAGAGTAAGGAAACTCACCACTTTTCTCAATAAAAACCTCATCACTTTTTGAAAGTCTCTTCTTATAATAGACCTGAAGGCTCTCATCACCCTTAATAGCGACTCTAAGAAAAACTTCCCCTAAGGTAACGAGAGTAACAAATAACAAAAGAAAGTATTTCATAGTTGCCCCCTCCATAGCCTTAAGGAGAATCAATATTATTTCTAGAGCTATATTATGCCTTTTGTAGAACTATATTTAAATGACATAATTATAGTGGGTGCTAGAAGCTTTTGCTGATAGTTCTTGGTCTTTATATAACCTAAAAAAAAGGTTCATTGGTTCAATATCAGATCTTTATATTAAGAGGTTGAGTTTTTTTTAAAAAATCTTATTCGATACAGTTTTGCGAATTGAATTAAGACTCAGTATATTAAATTTGTCTCATTTCCTGTTTTGATTGAATATCTGCTCCTTGGTCAATTTTTCTATTCTTTTTGCCAACCCAAGTTTTCCATAATGCGTTGTAATCTCAAAAACATGCAAGAAATAGCTTACTTTTTTAGGGGAATGAGCCTAAGTCATACCTGTCGAGTGATTAATTTGCTATGCTCCTACCATGGAATATTCAAATTGTGGCGTAGGCTTTGTAACTTCTTTAAAAAAGGAACTCTCTCACGATATTCTTTTGTCAGGGCTTACGGCTTTGAGGAATGTGGAGCATCGTGGTGGAACGGATCGATCCGGAAAGATTGGAGATGGCGCAGGGATTATGACAAATATTCCCTGGGAACTCTTCAAAAAAGATCGGGAAAAGTATGCTGTGGCCTCGCTCTTTATCCCCAAAGAGGAAGATCGTTATAAGAGAGCTATTGAAGTTTTTGAAAAGACCTTTGCTCATTATGATCTTGTCGTTGAGTCTTATCGGGATGTGCCGCTAAATACCTCTGCTCTAAGTCAATCGATCATAGATTCAGCACCACGAATTATTCAGGCTTTTATTTTAAGACCGGACCATTGCCGCACCCATAATTCATTTAATGAACTGCTATATATGGCGAAGCAAATGGTTCGCACCAAGCAAAAAAAAGCAGGATTAAAAGGTGCATTCTTTTTCACTTCTCTTTCGAGTCGCACGATAGTTTATAAAGCGATGGCAACTTCTGAACAATTAGAAGAATTTTATCCTGATTTAAAAAATCCACTTTATAAAACACGTTTTGCTATTTTTCATCGACGCTTTAGTACGAATACATTACCGAGCTGGGATAAGGTTCAACCCTTTCGTTTAATTGCTCATAATGGCGAGATCAACACAATTGAGGGAAACAAATCCGCGGCGTTTTCTCGAGAAAAGTCCGTGGGATTAAAGGTTGATCAACTTCTTACTCATGACGGAACTTCTGATTCAGGTAATCTCAATGGAATGGTTGAGGCCTTAAAATATAGAAGTTCAATCCCACACCTCAATGAAATCCTTGCGATTATGATTCCACCTTCTCACTCAAAAAAACCTGGCTATTATCAATTTTGGTCCCGTGCCATGGAACCTTGGGACGGGCCTGCTCTTGTTAGCTTTTGTGATGGAAAAAGAATCGGTGCAAGGCTTGATCGAAATGGCTTTCGCCCAAGCCGATGGCATAAGACAGAAGATCGATTTTATCTCTGTAGTGAAGCTGGCTCTTTTGAAATTGATCCAAAAGAAATAAAACAGCAAGGCTCTCTCTACGCAGGTCGCTCCGTGACGATTCACCTGATGACGGGAGAGGTTTCTTTTAATAATCCAGAAGATAGTGACCTCTACAAGAATGCCGTATTTGACGCTAGATTAACAAACCTTGCTTATTCTTCTCCGTCTGAAGAAATCTCCGTGGAGAAGGTTGATTATTATCTATCGCAATTTCTTATCACAAGTGAAGATCTGCAAAAAGAAATTAACCCCATGATCGATGATGGTAGTGAACCTTTTGGTTCCATGGGAGATACCGCAAGGCTTCCTGTTTTAAGTGAAGTCCACCGCTCAATTTATGATTACTTCTTTCAAAACTTTGCTCAAGTAACAAATCCACCTCTTGACTTTATTAGGGAAAGGTTTGTCACTGACCTAACAATAAACCTTGGTCGTATGCCAAATATTTTTGAGCCAAAAGAGATGATTCCGCCCCAAAAGGGTATCGCTCTTGATGGACCGATCCTCAGTTTAGGCCAGTTAGAGAGGTTAAAAGACTCTTTTTTAAAAGTAGCAGTTATTGATATATGCTTTGACGTTAACTCTGGCGAGGAGGGGTTTCGTGAGAGTTTAATCAAAATTACAGAAAATGCTCTGCTATCTGTGAGAGACTCCCACACGGTATTAATTTTAAGCGATCGCAATGTATCCAATAATAGAGCGCCTATTCCCTCTATTTTAGTTATGCGCTCAATTCAGATGGCCTTAAATGACAAAGGTATCAACCTTAGGGTTTCTATCGTTATTGATTCAGGAGAAATCAAAAACTCCCATCAGGTTGCTGTCCTTATTGCTTTTGGCGCAAGTGCTGTCTGTCCTTACTTAACTCTTAGCTTAGCGAGAATGCGTATCAGCTCAAATGTCTCTGAATACTCAAGTGACACCAAAGAGCAAAGGTCGATAACAGCACTTGAAAATGGTCTCTTAAAGGTTATGGCAAAACGAGGCATATCTGTTTTGCGCTCGTATAAAGGTTCTGAGCTCTTTACGATTATTGGCTTTGCTAAGGAAATGCTCGATTCATTCTTTCCCGAACATAAGTTAACTTTCGGTGGTCTTGAAATTAAGAACCTTGCAGCTGAAATCTTAAAACGATCTGTTGTGGCCTCTCAAAATACTGGTGCGATTAAAAGTCACTTCATTTATAAAGAACATCCCGGTGGGAAAATTGGCGAGAAGCATTCTTTAACATCTAAAAGATCGCGCATGATCCATAAAGTACTAGAGTATGACTTTAACAAGCCAGAGGCGTTAGAGCTCTGGAATAAATTTAATGAAGAACTCTCAGCCTTTCCACTGAACATAAGAGATCTTCTTGACTTTAAAACGCTCCCCAAAGAAGAACAGACTAAGGCTTCACGAGCCGAAAAAGACACGATATCGGACATTGTGAAGAGGTTCGGAAGTGGAGCAATGAGCTTTGGCTCTATTTCAGCCGAATCGCAAAGAGACCTAATTCTCGCCTTTAGAGACATGGGAGGCAGATCAAACTCTGGCGAAGGTGGGGAAAATCCTTATTATTTTGAAAGTGGTATTACTGCCAGAGTAAAACAAATTGCCTCAGGAAGATTTGGTGTAACAGCTGAATATCTTGTCACGGGGGATGAAGTTCAGATAAAGATTGCTCAAGGAGCCAAGCCCGGTGAAGGCGGCCAGTTGATGGGAATTAAAGTCAACGAGGATATAGCGAAGGCACGTTTTTCAAAGGTAGGTGTTGACCTCATTTCTCCACCACCACAACATGACATTTATAGCATAGAGGATCTTGCGCAACTTATTTATGAGATCAAACAGCTCAAATCTGATTTAAAAGTAAGCGTAAAGTTAGTTTCAGGTAAAAATATTGGTGCTATCGCTTGTGGAGTTGTTAAGGCCGGAGCAGACGTCATCCATGTATCAGGTGGCAATGGTGGAACGGGAGCTGCAGGTCTCATGAGTATGAAGCATACTGGTCTGCCATTTGAGATAGGCTTGGTGGAAGTTCACCGTGAATTGCTTGCTCAAGGTCTTCGAGAGTTTGTGACCTTAAGAGCTGATGGTGGTTTGCTTACAGGAAGTGATATCGTAAAAGCCGCGCTTCTTGGCGCGGAGGAGTTTGAGTTTGGTAAGATGGCCCTGGTCTCTCAGGGCTGTATTATGGCCAGAGTATGTCATAAGAATACCTGCCCCAAAGGGATCGCTACACAAGACCCAAAGTTTAAGGCCAAGTACTCTGGACGAGTTGAGAACACCATTAAAATGTTCAAATATATTGCTCAGGATATTATAGAGATTCTCACTTCTTTAGGCTTTTTTAAGTTTGAAGATATCGTAGGAAGAAATGATTTATTAGGTTTTAATGAACGATTTAAAGATTTCTACAGTGAATCTAATTTAAATCTCGATTACTTTAAAAAGGATTTAAAGCACGAAATTCATCGTGTTAATTATTCGGAAGCTAACTACAACCAATTAAATTCTGAGCTTTTAGAAGAGTTTAAAAAGTCAGGAAATAAATTAAAAACAAAGAAAAATATCCATTCTACAGTTAGGGCCGCGGGAAGCTCCCTAGCCGGTAAGATTGCTTTAATAAAGGGCTCGAGTGCAGAAGTCGAATTCACTGGCAGCGCAGGTCAAGGCTTTGCTGCATTTACTTGCTCTGGAATGAACATTACCTTATTCGGTGAGGCCAATGATGGTGTAGGTAAATCAATGAGTGGTGGCAAGATAATTATCAATCCCTCTAAAGAAGGTCGATTTAACGCTGATTCAAATGTTTTAGTGGGTAATGCTTGTCTTTATGGTGCTACAGGAGGTGAATTCTTCTTAAATGGTATGGCCGGAGATCGCTTCGCCGTAAGAAATTCTGGTGCTCTTGCAATTACCTTAGGAGCAGGACTTCATGCTTGCGAATACATGACGGGTGGTACAGTTCTTATTCTAGGACCAGCTCTCACAAATATTGGTTCCGGCATGACGGGTGGTGTCCTCTACACCCTAGAAGAAAACGCCGAAGAGATCAATTCTAAATACCTTATAGAGGCTCCAATGGGTCAAGAAGATAGAGCATTACTTGACTCTACTCTTGATAAGTTTGAAAAAGACATCGGCACAAAGTGTAATACTAAGATTGAACAAATAAGAAAATTTGTACCTTTATAGAAGAACAATGTTTAAATATTTTTAGTTTACCATCTTAAATCAACCTAAATAGCTGAAACTAAGCTCTTTATTAAAGAGGAAAAAAGTATTCTCTACGGTTGCACCACAACACTGAGTTATAATTGAGGGATAAACTTTCTTCTTCTGAGGAATTTCAATGCGTAAGACTATATTAATTCTGATGTTAATCTCCCCTGCGGCCATGGGACAAAACCTCGTTCTTTGTTGGATTTTTGGAATGCAGGGTTGTCCAGGAGTAGAAGCAAAACAGGGTGCCTCTGTAAACTTCGGTGGAGGCACAGCGATGGCTCCAGGTGGTGCAAAAAGATCTCGTGTTGATAATAGAACCACTTTTACAGTGCAAAAATATCAGTGGCGAAGAGTTCTGAGATTTTTTGGACTCGGAGGCAATATCATTAACGCCTCATATGACCCAGCATGCAGCCCCTCTGAAATGAATCTTCCTGGTCTTGATGAAGCTTTTCTCAAGGTCGATTTAAAGAAGTGCCTAAATGCCCTCGATAGTGACTTAAGAAATTATCCAAGAGGTATTGAATTAAATCTTCTTCAATGTCAGGAATATTTTTGCCAAGATCAGTTTAAACAAACTTTCTCCGAATTTAATGAAGCAAACCCTCAATACAGAGTGGATAATCTTGATCAATTCTTAATTTGTGAAAACCCCAGTATAGCTATTTAAAAACTTCCATCGCTATACAGAAGGCCTAGGACTTAAATTAATTCATAAAAAAAGCCACCTCAAAAGAGGTGGCTTTATATTTTCTGGTGGGCGTGGCAGGGATTGAACCTGCGACATCTGCCTTGTAAGGGCAGCGCTCTCCCACTGAGCTACACGCCCGATTCTGAAAGATTCGGTACCCAGCAATTTAAAGAAGTTGAATACTTATGTCAAGATGAAGGTTAACGATTACATAAAAAAAGGGGGCCATAAGCCCCCAGATTTATTGATTAATTTAGCTAATTTTAATTCGCGACTTGAGTTGTAGGACTCTCGTCACCATTGATTACCTTAAGACCAACAACCTGCATAAATTTCTCTGGTTGTGTAAGCTCAAGAGCAATTTTTAAGACTTCTTCCACATGGGTGCAAGGAATTATATTAACACCTGACTTAATCTCGTCAGGAATATCAACCACATCCTTTGCATTCTTTGCTGGAATACACACAGTAACAATACCTGCCTGTTTCGCCGCAAGAATTTTTTCCTTAAGACCACCAATCGGAAGCACGCGACCTCTAATTGTCACTTCTCCAGTCATCGCAATATTCTGCTGAACCTTAATTCCAGTGATGGCCGAAGTTAGGGCCGTCACCATAGTGATACCTGCACTAGGCCCATCTTTTGGAGTTGCCCCTTCAGGCACATGAATGTGAATGTCATTCTTTTCATACCATTCAGTGCTGATCCCAAGGCGGTCGCTAATGGAGCGCACGTAACTTAAAGCGGCCTTTGCAGATTCCTGCATAACATCGCCTAGTTTACCCGTGATTTGAATTTGCCCTTTCCCTGGAACAGTAACCACTTCAATATGAAGAAGTTCACCACCCACAGAAGTCCAAGCAAGCCCATTAACGAGACCAACCGTTGGTTCCGCTTCCGTGTCCGTGTCCGTGAAGCGTTTGGGACCTAAGAATTTGGGAAGTTGTTTACTGGTAACTTTAAACTTCTTCCCTTTCTCAATTTCTTTCTCAACAACTTCCGTTGCGAGCTTTCGACAAACAGTGTTGAGAAGCCTTTCATAACCTCTCACTCCAGCTTCTTTAGTCCAGCCGCGAATGATTTCAATCACAACCTTATCAGATAGATTGACCTCATACTCATCAAGACCATTGCCTTTAACGGCTTTCTTGAGGAGGTAGTTCTTTCCAATTTGAAGCTTTTCTTGTGGTGTGTATCCTGTAACGTTAATGATTTCCATACGGTCACGAAGTGGACCCGGAATTCTTGAAAGATCATTGGCCGTCATAATAAACATTACTTTTGAAAGATCATACTCAACTTCGATGTAGTGATCCCCAAAGTTTTTATTTTGCTCAGGGTCTAGTACCTCAAGCATTGCTGATGCCGGATCACCTCTCATATCACTGGTCATCTTATCGATTTCATCAAGAAGAATAACGGGATTCGAAGTTCCGGCTTTCTTAAGAGCATTGATAATCTTACCAGGCATTGCCCCAACGTAAGTTCTTCTATGTCCTCTGATTTCAGATTCGTCTCTTACTCCGCCGAGGGAGATTCTTTGGAAGTTCCTTCCAAGAGAGTCCGCAAGTGAACGGGCTATTGAAGTTTTACCCACACCTGGAGGACCTGCTAAGCAGAGAATTGTTCCTTTTCCTTCTTCATTAAGAAGGGAACGAACGGCAAGGTATTCAACGATTCTTTCTTTAACATCTTTCATGCCGTAGTGATGCTCTTCGAGTACTTCGCGGGCATGTTTTACAGAATTATTGTCTTCGGTATATTCAAACCATGGAAGATTAAGCATCCAGTCACAATAGTTACGAACAACAGCTGCTTCTGCAGACATTGGTGACATAGACTTTAGCTTTTTAATTTCTTTTCTGACCTTATCTTTTGCCTCATCTGGCATTTTCTTGGCCTCAAGCTTTTCTTCCATTTCTTGGATTTCAGATTTTTCGTCTTTTTGTCCAAGTTCTTTTTGAATAGCATTCATCTGTTCATTCAAATAGTACTCTTTCTGACTCTTCTCCATTTGTGTTTTTACACGAGAACGGATACGTCTTTCCACATTGATGATTTCGATTTCCCCTTGCATTTTCTCTAAGAGTAAACGCAAACGCTTTTCAACATCTGTGGCCTCCAAGATTTCTTGCTTTTCAGCAATCTTCATAGAGAGGTGGGCAACAATAATATCTGCAAGGCGTGATGGATCTGTAATAGAAGAGATACTCATAAGAAGCTCTGGAGGTATTCTTTTATTGAGCTTCACGTATTGTTCGAATACTGACTTAATGCTTCTCATTGTGGCTTCAAGATTTACAGCACTGTCAGTATTTGAGATACATTTTGAAACAGTAGACCAGTAACCTTCTGGAGATGCTTCAAATTCATCTATCGTTGCTCGGTACTTACCTTCGATAAGAACCTTTACCGTGTTGTCCGGTAAGCGTAGCATTTGGATAATATTAACGACTGTCCCAACGTTGTAAATGTCTTCCCTATCAGGGTTAAGAACACTTGCATCCTTTTGAGTAACAAGAAAAAGCTCATTATTATTTTTTGCAGCTTCTTCTAGTGCAGCGATTGATTTTTCTCTTCCAACAAAAAGCGGAACCACCATGTGGGGAAAAATAATCACATCTCTAAGCGGGAGTAGAGGGAAACGGTTATTACTCTCGTTCGATTTTGTGGACATTGTACCTCCTGTACTACAGACTTTTGCCAAAATCCTTACTCTTCCTGAGTCTCGCGGATCTTAAGTCTTACATTTATTTTACCCCTAAAAGCGGATGGGATTCAAAAAAAAAGTTAGGGCCATAATTACCCAGAAAAAGTTTCTATTTACATGCAGTTAGAGAGGCCTTAAAGCTCTTCTAAGCCTCTACAAAGGGATTTATAGCGTTTTATAGGCAAAAAAAAGCCGTCATACAAGATGACAGCTTTTTTCAGTTGTAATTTTTTTTCAGACTTACATGCCTTACTTGAGCTTTTTAGGCAGACTCAATGGACTTCTTGGCCCCAAATGAAGTGCCCTCTTCCTTCTTAGGTTGAATCCTCTCCCCTTCGAGAAGCTTTGGACTCTCAAGACCTAAAATAGAGTCTTTAGTGACCAAGACTTTGTTGATCTTATCGTTAGAAGGAATGTCATACATCACATCAAGCATCGTTTGTTCCAAGATCGCACGAAGCCCACGAGCTCCTGTCTTCTTCTTAATCGCAATCTTAGCAACTTGAACAAGAGCATCTTCTTCGAAGTCTAATAAGATACCATCCATTTCAAAAAGCTTTTGATATTGCTTAGTAATAGCATTCTTTGGCTCTTTAAGAATTCTAACGAGTGCTTCTTCATCAAGCTCTTGAAGAAGAGCATTTACAGGAAGACGGCCAATAAATTCCGGGATAAGACCAAATTTAGATAGGTCTTCCGCTTCAATACCACCGAGCTTTTCAACAACAGACTGCTCAGAGTTTTCAGCTTTTGCTGTAAGCCCAAGAGGTCTCTTGGTCATTCGCTTTTCAATGATCTTCTCAAGACCAACAAATGCTCCAGCAACAATGAAGAGAATATTTTTGGTATTCACTTGAATAAATTCTTGTTGAGGATGCTTTCGCCCCCCTTTGGGTGGGACAGAAGCAACAGTTCCTTCAACGAGCTTAAGAAGAGCTTGCTGAACACCTTCACCAGAGACATCTCTTGTGATTGATGGATTCTCAGACTTTCTCGCAATCTTATCAATCTCGTCGATATAGACAATTCCCCTTTCCGCTCTTTCAACGTCATAGTCACATGATTGAAGAAGGTTGAGAATAATATTCTCAACGTCTTCACCAACATAACCAGCTTCAGTTAGTGAAGTTGCATCTGCAATAGCGAAAGGAACATTTAAATACTTCGCAAGCGACTGAGCGATGAGTGTTTTACCACTACCAGTAGGCCCTGCGAGAAGGATATTCGATTTAGCTAATTCAACCTCATCTTTTCCTTTTGCACCACCGTGAGAAATTCTTTTGTAATGGTTGTGAACCGCTACCGAGATAATTTTCTTAGCTCTTTCTTGGCCAATAACATAATTATCAAGATGAACTTTTATCTCATGAGGTTTAGGTACATTATCTAAACTCGCAGTTGAAGTACTTTTCAGCGAATCCTCATAAATAATGTCATTACATAACTCAATACACTCATCACAGATATAAACACCTGGACCAGCGATTAACTTTTTCACTTCTTTTTGTGATTTCCCACAAAAATTACAATGAAGAGTGCTGTTGTAACTACCTTTTTCTTTGGCCATCTTTTTTAACCTTTCTTAGAAACTATTAATTATGCTTTTTTTGTTTTTCCTTTTGGATTAATAACCTGATCGATAAGTCCCATTTCTACTGCTTTCACAGGATCAAGGTAATTATCTCTGTCAGTCCACTTCTCGATCTGCTCTTTAGTCATATCTTTCGGTGAGTGCTTAATATAGATTCCATTCAGCTCATCTTTCAACTGTTGAATCTCATTGGCCTGAATTTGAATATCAGAACATTGACCACGAGCACCA
>Ga0136600_1001117_pt1 | contig 12868 bp, 9 predicted proteins | sample AntRauMFilla2698_FD_104634 | JGI IMG/M metagenome (GOLD analysis project Ga0136600, IMG submission 104634) | Saline lake microbial communities from Rauer Islands, Antarctica - Metagenome Filla 2 #698 | ecosystem: Environmental > Aquatic > Non-marine Saline and Alkaline > Saline | place...
AAAAAGTCGAAATCTAAAGTTCTTATGAAAACATCATCACGGGTACACTAAAATCTGGTATAGCTGATTGGCAGTAAAAAAACTTGTTGTCTCATTACGAGACGACGGTCCTTAGACCTGTGACATGATTAATTCTGCATCCTTTCTTTTTAAATTTACAAATCACTTCGAAACAATAACCTGAGCCTGCAGCAGACGATCAAAATATTCATGTGGATTTCGGTAATAGAGTAGCACCGTGTACACATTTCGGGTTTGTGCAAAGGGGATATCAAGTGCGGTTTGGGGACGATCCGGATTAGTTTCAGTCACATATTTGTATGAATAAAATCCCTGACGAAGCGTTGTTACGGTTGAATAATTCCCATCTTTATCAACTGACATCGGTATAAATTTTGGACCGTCAACAGTTGAGTAGAACATCAGATAAACCGGTTTTTGTGGCTGAAACTGATCACTGCTTCTGAAATTGAAACGCACGTTGGCATACTCCGCACCCGGTCGGAAGTTGATATCATGAAACGTAGTAAATGCTGTGTTTACATCGGTAAAATCTTGTTCGTCAGGCTGCAGATCGATAAATGGAATCGCCTCTGCGTCTTCAAAGCGCTCAAATACATCATCTGAATTAAACGACCTCAGATTTAACGTTCGCACCTGATTATTGGCGAGAAATAGTGCATCATCATCCTGAAACCATTTAATAATTTCAGGGTCTGTTAAGTCTATATTAAAATCTCTTTTTTGTGGACCGTTAATACTGTTTTGTTTTGTAATGAGCTTGAGTTCTGAATCGGGAAAAAGGATTTGAAAATCTGGATTGTAATCAATGAGCAAGCGATGTTGCCGTCTTGTTGCGTAACCGGTAAGTGAGCGTTCACGAATTTCTGTGGTGAGGTCACCGCTTTGTTCAGTTACATAAAATTTGAAGGAAAGTACCTGTTTTCCCGTTTCAAAATTCAGAATTTCGGCCAGATAATTTCCGCTTTTCAAGAAGCGCACATCACGGTTAGGGAAATTGTAGGCGTGGGTATAAAAGGTAGTGTCGCCCGAAGTATTTAACGTTCTGTTGTTAATAGTTAACTCGTTCGGTCCGCTTAAAAACTGCGTGGTAATCAATTGACTACGCGACCAATCTGAGTTCCTGTGGCTAAACCGTATAGAAAAAGTGTGAGGTTGATCTGAGAATTCATCGAACATCAGGTTTAAGGCGTTACTCTTTGCCATAGAAATTACGGGAATATCGAAGGGCAGGGAAGAAGTAACAGATATACTGTTGAGTAAAATTTCTCCGTTTGATGCGACAGCGGATTTCTTTTGGTCAGATAAACCTTCCTCAAAACCCGTTTTCAAAAGAGCCTGACAACCGGCAAAAAGCAGAAATACTGTTATAAAACTAAGCGCGAATGATAATTTAAATCTTGATAGTACCATTAAAAACAATTGCGGCAGGTCCGGCGAGCGTTAGCCCGGAATAGACTCCCGAAGTTACAGAAAATGAGATATCCAATTTGCCGCCATCAACCTGAACAGCAATAGTGTTTGATGAAATGACATTGTTGTGATGGGCGGTAATGGCCGTTGCCAAGGCTCCTGTGCCACAGGCTAAGGTGAAATCTTCAACGCCACGTTCATAAGTGAGAAGTTGAAGCGAATGTTCATCTTTCGGGTGATAAAAGTTGACGTTGGTTCCTTTGGGAAAAAGCTGAGAGTTATTTCTTATTTCTTGCGCTATCTGTTTAATTCGTTCTCTTTCTTCTAATTTATCGTCAAAAATAACAACATGATCGGTCCCGGAATAACAGTAGTCCAAATCTGAAAAATGATCTCCGGAACGGGATTCTAACGTTACTTCATGGGGAAAGGTGATGGCAACCTGATACGATTCAGGATCCACATCAGCCTCATATATTGAGTTGTGCACTCGAAAAGTGTGTTGATCTTGGAATCCGTTTTTGGCAGCAAACAGAGCGATACAGCGTCCGCCGTTTCCACACATTCCGGCATCTGATCCATCGGCATTTCGGTAGATCATCTCGTAATCGGCTTTGTTTTCATCGTCTTCGGTAAGAACTAATAATCCATCGGCTCCGATTCCAAATTTGCGGTCACAGAGTTCAGGAGTGAGTTCAATCCACGTTTTTTTACTAAAATTATGGGTTTGGTTATCCACCACAACAAAATCGTTGCCGGTACCCTGCATTTTTGTAAATGAAATCTCTCTTTTCATGTTTAAAATTAATTCACCAGAATGGACGGAATGTGAAACCACTCGTTGCCTTTTAGCGGTAGAGGCTGTCCTTTCATCAACGGACTCAATCTGTTTGCCAGCACAATAAACGCCAGTCGCGCGTTAATATTTTGAAATAAAATTCCTCTGAATTCATCAATTTCGTCAATCATCAGATCCAGTTTAGCATCACCCAAAGCTTTGCAAAAGTTTTCAATTACATCCATTTGATCAACATTGGTGATGTACGATTTATCCTGAGTATGAACATATAAAGTGATATCACGGACAAACATCTCGAGCATATTCAAAATGGATATTTGACCCTGAAGATTGTAGTCGCCGTGCCATTGCGTTGCGATAGAAACAATCTGGGCCGGATTTCCCACAAAAGAAGCCCGTAAAAATTCAATTACAGATTCGCGGTGGCGCTTCAGGTCTTCCACATTGTAAAAGCGGGTCATGGAATAATTTCCACCTGCAACGCGGGCCAGATAATGAGCGTCCTTGGGATCAATATTGTCGTATGTGCTTAATCCTTCCTCGATTTCAGTATGGGTAAGCGGAGAAAGGGAAACAATTTGGCATCGGGAGATGATGGTAGGCAGCAGTGCATCCACGTTATTTGTTGTGAGGATGAACATCACCCGGTCGCTTGGTTCTTCCAAAAGTTTAAGAAACGCGTTGGCTGTTTCGGCACGCATTTTCTCCACTTCAGTGATCACAATTATTGTTTTTTCAGCTTCATTCGGCTTTAAAAATGCAGCTCTTCTTATTTCTGAGCGATAATAATCAATAGAATAAAATGCTTGTTTGTTCTTGGAACTGTCGTCGCTGTTCAGATTTGGACGCAATCCGTAATCCACTATTTCGTAGGGATCTTCGGCCAACAACTGTAACCGCTCCGAATATTCTTTTGCCGTATGAACCCGTGGCATTGGGAAGAAAAGATGAATATCAGGATGCGTAAACCAGCTGGTTTTGTTTGTCTTTTTTGCATCACCTAAGGTGCTCAAATGTTCAACACCACTCATATATTCAGCGAATGTGAGCGCCAGAGGAAGCTTACCTACACCCGGCTGACCGGTTAACAGATACGCATGTGAAATTCTCCCTGAATCGAGAATTTGTTTAATCTGAATGCGCGCTTTTTTCTGTCCGACAATGCGTTTGTTGCCCGGTAGTGGATGATTAGGATCTGATTTTGTTTCTATTTTTGTATCTGACATTTAGTCTTCCCAGATGAAATCAATTAATATTACCGCGAGTGAAATTGCCACGCCGCAAAACGCGATCAGGGCGGTTAGTTCGTTCAAAATACCATCAAAGCGGCCATCCACCAAAGCACTTTTGGTGAGTCGGGTTACAAGCAACAGCAGGGGAATGAGCAGCGGCATAGTCATGACCGGAAATACAGCGCCACGATGGTCGGCCTGTGCAATAATTGCGGCTAATAATGTGCTCATGGCCGACATTCCCAACGATCCAATTCCTACAGCGAGAAATAAAATTCCGATGTGAGCAACGGCCAAATCGGCTAAAAATATAAATCCCAGAACTGAAATTCCCGCTACAAGAAGTGTGAAAAAGAAATTGAAAAGAAGTTTTCCAACGTAAGTGGTGGAAGCGGGGACATTCAGTCTAAGTACATCAAATGTGTGACGATCGGTTTCCTGAACAAAACTACGCGACAGAGAAGACAATGCCGCGAACAAGATGATAATCCATACCAATCCTGCGCGACTTGTGGGTGGAACCTGATCAATTTTAACGGTGAAAAAAACCACAAATAAACTGGCGATGACAAACGCGAGCGCTGAATTAAGAGCAAATCGGGTGCGATATTCCTGTGTCAGTTCCTTTTGAAAAACAGAAACGGCGCTTTGGAGCCACTGTCTCATAGTATAACCGCCTCCTGTTTGCTTCCGGAATAGCTAAAATGGAGTTCATTTTGAGGTGGTAATAGTCCTCTGTGGGTCAATTTGGGCGATATCCAATAAAATTGTGCTTTCTTCAATGCTCTTGTTGGGGTTGATTTACTCAATCTTTATATTCGATTCGCCCTAAAATTACATATTTCCACCCGTTTGACCATGAAAATATCTGAACTGTTAGACGAACAACAAGTTATTACAGGATTAAAGGCCGAATCGAAGACTCACTTAATCGATCAGGTGATCGCTTTGCTTGAACCACGACTTGAACCGACTATGCTGAAACAGGTCAAAAAAGCTGTTCATGAGCGGGAAGTGGTGATGTCAACGGGAGTTGGGAAAGGCCTGGCCATTCCTCACGCTAAGGTAGATGGACTTCAGCAAAACTTTGCTGCATTTGCGCTTCTCGATAAACCCATTGAGTACAATGCGTTAGATGGGAATCCTGTAAATATGGTTTTCCTAATTATCGGTCCGCAATCACAAAACAGCCTGCATATTAAAATACTGTCGCGCATTTCGCGTCTCATGAATAATGAATCGTTTAGAGATAAGCTGAATTCTCTGCCTGATTCAAAATCCATAATTGATGCTTTTGAAGAGGAGGAATCAAGTTATTTCGCGATTTAATGATGGGTTACCTAATCTTATGCCTTTAAAAAAACATCTGCCGGCCTTTTTTTTCTTTCTATTATTGTTTCAGGGAAATTTGTCTGCTCAAAATGAAGCATTTGATTTTCGCGATATCATCGCCCAAACTAATTCAGCCGATGCTATTTGGTCGGTAAGTGTGCGTGATACGCTTGGAAATGAACGAATTTCATATAATTCCAAAACCCTTGTTACGCCCGCATCTAATTTAAAGTTACTTTCAAGCGCCGCTTTTCTGCACTATCTCGGACCGGATTTCACCTACCAAACCAAACTTTACGGTGGCGGAAAACTGGAAGGAAACGTCTGGGAGGGAGACATTTTTATTGAGGGGAAAGGAGATCCTTCTATCGATGACCTGTTTTATCACGGAAATCCGTTTTTCGTTTTTGATCAATGGCTAACACAACTGTATGACAAGGGAATCACAACCGTTGATGGATTTATTGTGGGTAATGATGGCTATTTCGATCAGCAGAATTACCCGAAAGGATGGAGCTGGGATGATCTGTCATTTTATTATGGCGTTGAGCTCGGAGCGCTTTCGTTTAACAGAAATACGGTTGATCTGACTGTAAAAGCTGAAGGAGAAATTGGTGATACGCCTGACATCAGCTGGTTTCCATTCAATACCGATTATGTCACATTTATCAACGAGCAAACAATTACGCCAAAAGGAACAGCGTATGATGAATATTACCGGCGTGAACTTGGAACAAATTCTATCATTCTGAGAAGTAAATTGCCTCAGGGATATCTGGAAGAGGAGGAACTGTCGATTACAGAACCCGCGCTTTTTACGGTTGATACGTTTCAAAAATATGCCATAGAAAATGGATTCAGTTTTGGAGAATATGGTGTAAGTGTAGATCACTCTGAGAAAAACTTTTCGGCGGGAGATTTTACATTATTAGCTACTCACACATCGCCACCGCTTGAGATGCTCTTGCATCAGGTGAATAAAGAGTCGGATAATTTTTACACCGAGATGATGGTAAAAACCATTGCAGCTGAAGAATTAAAAGCTGTTGGAAATACTGAAGACGGTCTTACTCTCATCAAAAACTTTGCAGCTGAAGCCGGACTCGACACTTTGAAAATCAATCTCAGCGATGGATCGGGAATGTCCGCCTCAAACCTGATTACAACCTCAAATCTAACACAGCTGCTCACACACGTTTACTATCAGGATTGGTATGAAGAATACCTCGCCAGCCTGGCAATAGCCCGTGTTGACGGAACCTTTGAATATCGCTTTAGGAATACACCTCTGGCCGGACGATTTATGGGAAAATCAGGCTACATCAGCGGAGCACGAACGCTTACAGGATATTTGATTACCAAGAGCGGGACAAAGGTTTCTGTCAGTTTGGCCACCAATCATTACATTGAAAAAACAAGGAATATTGATCGCGCTCAGGAAGCAATTTTGAGCTGGATCTATCGAAATGTGAAGTAAACGTTGCCTTTTAAACTCTGAACTTTAAGCAACTATGAAAAACAAAAGCATTCTTATTGTTGACGATGAGCCAAGTATAAGAAGGGCTTTAAGTGAGATTCTTGAGCTTGAAGGATACGATATCTTTGAGGCAGAGGGAGCGGATTCCTGTTTTGATGTACTCAACAAAGAGGATATTTCGCTGATTTTGTTAGATATAAAAATGCAAGGTAAAGATGGATTGGAGATTATGGCTGATTTGAATGAATCAGACTCTGTTATTCCAGTCATTATGCTTTCAGGCCATGGAACTATAGACACAGCTGTGCAGGCTACCAAGCTTGGCGCATTTGATTTTATTGAAAAACCACCTGACCTGAACCGGATATTAGTTTCTGTGAGAAATGCCCTGCAAAGGAACACTCTCCAGCAGAAAAACAAACAGCTGCGCCGGGTAGTACATAAAGTGACCGAAATTATTGGTGATAGTCCTGAAATTGAATTGATCAAAAAAACAATTCGGAAAGTTTCACCCACTGATGCGCGTGTGTTAATTACCGGTGAAAATGGAACGGGAAAAGAGCTTGTCGCCCGTTGGATTCACGAGCACAGCCAGCGCGCGAATGAACAGTTTGTGGAAGTAAACTGCGCAGCAATTCCATCGGATCTACTTGAAAGCGAGCTTTTTGGTCACGAAAAGGGTGCATTTACCGGTGCTACGAAACAGCGAATTGGAAAGTTTGAGGCCGCTGACGGTGGAACACTTTTTCTCGATGAAATTGGTGATATGAGCCTTGAAGCCCAGGCTAAAGTTTTGCGAGCGCTGCAAGAGGGAACAATCACCCGAGTTGGTGGGAATAAATCTATTTCGGTTAATGTGCGCGTGCTTGCGGCTACCAACAAAGATTTGAATCAGGAGATAAAAGATGGAAATTTCAGGGAAGATCTTTTTCACCGGTTGAGCGTGATTCCCATTCATGTGCCACCACTGCGAGAGCGAAGAGAAGATATTCCACAGTTGGCAGAATCGTTTCTCGAAAGAATTGTTCAAAAAGAGATCTCGTTTTCACATAAATCATTTACCAACAAAGCTTTAGATGCCCTTACACGAAAAAACTGGTCTGGTAATGTGCGTGAATTGCAAAATGTTATAGAGCGATTGGTAATACTTTCGGAAGGAGATGAGATTACCGAGGGAGATGTGGATTTTCTGGCACGTCCCGCTACAAGTAATGATGATCCGTTGAATGATATGCTTTGCAGCATTGAGGATTTTCAGGAATTCAAAGAGAATGCGGAAAAACACTTTCTGGAATTTCAATTGAAAAAGCATCAGTGGAATATTTCTCACACAGCAGAACATATTGGAATACAGAGAAGTCATTTATACAATAAGATTAATAAATATAACATAGAACGATAATCGAACAGGGAAGATCAGTCATGTCAGCCAGTATCATAGATGGAAAGAAAGTCGCCGATCTCATAAAAACACATGTTGCCGAAGATGTAAAACACTGGGTGGACGGTGGGCACAGAAATCCCAAATTGCAGGTAATATTAGCGGGAAATAATCCCGCTTCAGAAACCTACGTTAACGCCAAAACAAAGGACTGCATTGAGGTGGGCATCAATTCCGAAACGCTTCGTCTGCCTGATACTGTTTCCGACAAAGAATTACGCGCTGTCATTGATAAATACAATAAAGATGATGGCACCGACGGTATTTTGGTACAACTCCCGATTCCCGATCATATTTCGCCCCATGCTATCATTGAAGCGATCGATTATCGCAAAGATGTGGATGGATTTCATCCCATGAATGCTGGCAGAATGCTTGTAGGACAACCATCATTTCGTCCCTGCACACCCGCTGGAATAATGGAATTGTTCGATTATTATAGTATTCAAACCAAGGGAAAACATACGGTTGTAGTTGGTGCAAGTCAGATTGTGGGAACGCCTATGGCAATGATGATCTCCCGGGAGCGTGATGGTGGAAAATCAACTACTACTATCTGTCACCGCTACACCAAAGATCTCACCAAACACACTATTGATGCCGATATTTTGGTAGTTGCAGTGGGAAGTCCCGGACTGATAACAGAACAAATGGTAAAAGAAGGCGTGGTTGTGATAGATGTGGGAATCAACAGAGTAGCCGATCATACACGTGAAAAAGGTTACCGCCTGTCGGGAGATGTCCAATTTGATGAAGTTTCAGAAAAAGCCAGCTGGATTACCCCTGTTCCGGGTGGTGTGGGTCCCATGACAAGAGCCATGCTGATGAAAAATACGCTGTTGGCGGCTAAAAAAGCGATCTATCCTGAGGCAGACTGAAATTTTAGCAAAACTCCGCGTTGAAAAAAGCCGGAAAATTTTGCGATGCTATCTTCAGGGAAACTTTAGTGAGCATTGAAAAATCTCTTTTTTAAGTTATTGCGGACTTTGGAACTTAGGCCATCATCAATATTTTTAACTATTCTGAATAGTGGCTCATTGGTGCAACCGATTGGTTTAACTTGAATAAAATAGGTACTTACTCAATTATTATACGGTTTTTTATTAATTCAGAAAGTGGTTTTTAGCTAAAGAGGGTAAATGATACTTAAAAAATATTTCCGCATCAGGCACTCAATAAGGCATATCGTAAGGTAAAACCTTCACGCCATGAATTTGATCCGTTCAGGGAAAATATGGGTGCGTTGCTCGAACAAACCAATGATACCGAGAGTGAAGAGCATCATAAAAATCTCGTCATTGAGTTTTTGAAAGGCACGTGGTACGGGAAAGACTACTACGTTAATACAAAAGAGCGCACCGATCTCGTCATTCACACCGATAAGAAATCAAAATCACCGGTCGGGGTGATTGTTGAGACTAAAAAGCCTACTAATGCCGCTGAGATGATCACGGCTGATGATCTGAACCGTAAAGCCTTTCATGAACTGATTCTCTACTACCTCAGAGAACGCATCACACAGAAAAATCTTGAGATCAAGCACGTCATCGCCACCAATATCTATGAGTGGTTCATATTTGACGCCAATACCTTTGAGAAACTATTTGCGAAGGACAGGAAGTTCGTCAGGAAGTTCGAGCAATTTGAGGCGGGAAAATTGTCAGGCACCGACACCTCATTTTTCTACAATGAGATCGCCAAACCATTCGTAGCAGACCTCCAAAAAGAGATTCCTTACACCTACGTTGATCTGAAAACCTATGGTAAGCTCATCGATTCTGAGGCTGATAATGATCAGCGCAAGCTCATCAACCTGTATAAGCTTTTCTCACCAGAGCATCTGCTCAAGCTTCCGTTTGCCAATGACAGCAATAGTCTCGATAAACGATTTTATGCTGAGCTCCTGCACATCATCGGACTCACAGAGGTCAAAGAGGGAAGTAAGAAGCTCATTCAGCGTAAGCCTGCAGGTGAGCGTGACTCCGGCTCGTTGATGGAGAATGCAATCACCCAGTTAGAATCGCTCGATAAACTCTCCCGATTACCAAAGCCCTCATTATATGGTGCAAACAGGGAAGAGCGGCTATTCAATGTGGCATTGGAACTGGTAATCACGTGGGTGAACAGGATTCTGTTCCTGAAATTACTGGAAGCACAACTGCAATCCTATCACGATGGAAATAATGCCTACGTCTTTCTCAATAAGGATAAGCTAACGGATTTTGATGACCTGAACAGTTTGTTTTTTCAAGTTCTTGCCCGAAAGCATGAGGACCGTCTATATGAAGTGGGGGAGAGTTTTAAGAAAGTACCGTATTTAAACAGTTCTCTGTTTGATCCCACCGAGTTGGAACATAATTGTCTTTTCATTTCCAATCTTCGTAACCATAAAGAGATCCCGATTATCTCCACAACCGTTCTTAAAAAAGAGAATGGCAAAAAGCGAAAAGGGGATGTTGATACTCTGGCCTATCTGTTTGACTTTCTTGATGCCTATGACTTCAGCAGTGAAGCAAAGGAACAGATACAGGAAGAGAATAAGACGCTGATCAACGCCTCTGTGCTCGGGCTGATTTTTGAAAAGATTAATGGCTATAAAGACGGATCATTCTTTACTCCGGGCTTTATCACAATGTACATGTGTCGGGAAACGATACGAAGATCGGTGGTTCAGAAGTTTAATGAGGCTAATGACCTTGACCTCAAAGAATACAACCAGCTATACGATCACATCACAGATAAACAGCAAGCCAACGACCTCATTAACTCGATCAAAATCTGTGATCCGGCTGTGGGCTCGGGACACTTTCTGGTCTCGGCACTCAATGAGATACTTGCGGTAAAGTCAGATCTGAAGATTCTTCAAGACCGCAACGGGCGTACATTGCGTGACTACACCGTTGAGGTGGTCAATGATGAGCTCGTCATCACCGATGACAATGGCGACTTGTTCGAATATCATCCTTCCAGTAAAGAATCCCAGCGGGTTCAGGAAGCGCTGTTTCATGAAAAGCAGACTATTATTGAAAACTGTCTGTTCGGAGTTGATATAAACGCGAACTCAGTAAAAATCTGCCGCCTGCGGTTATGGATAGAACTACTAAAAAGCGCCTACTACCGACCATCCCAAGCCCATCCCAACCCCTCCACCGGAGAGGCTCAAAAAAGCCCCTCCCACGGAGGGGTTGGGGTGGGCAACGAAAGCCGCAGGCTTGAGACGCTGCCCAACATCGACATCAATATTAAGTGCGGTAATTCACTTATTTCACGGTTTGACCTCGATGCAGACCTGAAAGATGCGCTGAAGAAAAGTAAGTGGAATGTTTCCCCGTATAGAAACGCGGTACAGAGTTACCGGGAAGCCAAGAGCAAAGAGGAGAAACGCGAATTTCAGAAGCTGATTGCGGACATAAAAGGCGATTTTGAGACCGAGATATCCCAAAACGATCCCAAAGTTAAAATACTGAACAAAAGAAGCGGACAGCTTTACAACCTGCTCAATCAGCAGGACATTTTTGAGTCAACAAAGAAGGAGAAGAAAGAACGTAAGCAGCAGCAGGAAAAGCTTGAGAAAGAGATTGAGAAACTCACCGCTGAAATTGAGGAGATCAAATCGAACAAAATCTACGAGAATGCTTTTGAATGGCGCTTTGAATTTCCCGAAGTGCTGGATGATGACGGAGCGTTTTTAGGATTTGACTGCGTGATTGGAAATCCACCGTATGTGAGGCAGGAGGTATTCAGTGATCTGAAGCCAAATTTTAAAGAGAATTACGATACCTATTCAGGCACCGCTGATCTGTATGTGTATTTTATTGAACGTGGGATGAGGGTTTTGCGCAACGAAGGCCATTTTTATTACATCGTGCCCAATAAATGGATGCGGGCCAACTACGGAAAAGCACTGAGAACATGGCTGCAGGAGCGAAAACTGGAAGCCATTACTGATTTTGGTGATCTGCCCGTGTTTGAAGAGGCAACCACCTATCCGTGTCTGCTTCAAATTAAAAAAGAACAGAATCCGGGCATCTTCCGGGCGCTTGAAATTGAAGCGTTGCCCATTGAGGACATAATACAGAAAGAGAATAATCGCGGATTTGATGTAGATGCCACCAAATTGCAGGATGACGGCTGGTCGCTTGTCCCGTTGAAAACACAAAGACTGCTGGAAAAGTTAAAGGCAAAAGGAACACCACTCGGAGAATATGTAGATGGAAAAATCTACCGTGGTGTTTTAACAGGCTACAACAAAGCCTTCGTAATAGATGAAGAAACTAAGAATCGATTAATTGCAGAAGATGAATCAAGTTCGGAGATCATAAAGCCCTTTTTAGCGGGAAGAGATATAAAGCGGTATCAGGTGCCACAGCCAGAGAACTTCCTGATTTTCACACGCAGAGGAATTGAAATTGATGCTTATCCGGCGGTTAAGAAGTATTTAGAGGAATATAGAGAACAACTTGAACCACGGCCAAAAGATGTACCAAGCTCAAAGTGGAAGGGCAGAAAGCCCGGAAGTTATAAATGGTATGAGATTCAGGATGCAGTGGATTATTATGAGGAATTTGAGAAACCGAAGATAATTTACCCAAACATCTGTAAGCAGCCAGAACACACACTGGACTTGGATAATAGCTACACAAACCAAAAATGCTTCATCATAGGATTAGATGACAAATTTTTACTTGGATATCTGAACTCCAGCGTAGTCCATTTTATGTATGAAAAGCTTCTGCCCAAACTCCGTGGTGATTTTTATGAGCCGAGTTATGTGTATCTGAAGGAATTTCCTGTTCCAGAAATTGATGAAAGAATTGAAACCAAAACAAAAGAGATCCTAAATAAGAAAAAAACAGATCCTGATACAAAAACCAGCGACTTAGAAACTGATATTGATCAGATGGTATATAAGTTATTTGGGTTGAATGAAGAAGAGATTGCGATTGTGGAGGGGAATGTGTGATTTATCTTTAGTCATTCATTCAATCAATAAGTCATTTAAATGATATAAGTTGCTGTTTATGAGTGGTAAAACTCTTCAACAGGCTCACCCTCAGGCCTCAACCTCAATCCCTACCATTCAATCACATCGCCTTCCTGAACATCATACGAAACGGTAAATCCTGCGTTGACTTCCACAACGTATTTTGCGG
>Ga0136600_1001119_pt1 | contig 12832 bp, 12 predicted proteins | sample AntRauMFilla2698_FD_104634 | JGI IMG/M metagenome (GOLD analysis project Ga0136600, IMG submission 104634) | Saline lake microbial communities from Rauer Islands, Antarctica - Metagenome Filla 2 #698 | ecosystem: Environmental > Aquatic > Non-marine Saline and Alkaline > Saline | place...
CCAGTACTTTGTGCTTCCGAAGGTTTTACGACTTGACATGGGTCTTTGTACTGCCCGGAGAACCGGAAAGAAGGGGCCCATGGCTACCCGATCCACCACCACGCCGGCGAAGAAGAAGGCCACCGCCTCCACGGCGACGCCCTCCGCCGCGTCATCGAGCACGGCACCGAAGAAGACCCCCGCGAAGAAGGCCCCTGCATCGAAGGCGCCTGCGAAGTCGACCACTGCGGCGAAGACTCCTGCGACGAAGGCTCCGGCCACAAAGGCTCCGGCGAAGGCTGCCGCCGCGACGAAGACCCCCGCGAAAGCTGCTGCCAAGACTCCCGCGGCGAAGGCCGGGACGAAGATCTCTCGCGTGAAGAAGGCGACGTCGGCGGCAGGCTCCGCCGCGGAGAGCGGCGACGAGGCAGAAGTTCCCGACCCCGCGGTGGTGCCGGCGGGATCCGAGGGCAGCCCGACCTCTGCCGAGTCCGACTCTGATGCCGACGACGGCGACGAGGACACGGAAAAGAGTGCTGCTGGCCCACTGCCGACCGGCGCCATCGTTCTGAGCAACACGGATGACGAAGAAGTAGCGGTCTACTCGACGACCATCACCGGCGCGACCGCAGACCCTGTCAAGGACTACTTGAAGCAGATCGGGAAGGTGCCGCTCCTCAATGCTGCTGAGGAAGTCGAGCTCGCCATGCGCATCGAGGCGGGCCTCTTCGCGGAAGAGAAGTTGTCCTCGCTGACCGAGAAGGAAAAGCGCACGACCGCTGGGCGTGACCTGGCGTGGGTCGCGCGCGACGGGCAGCGCGCCAAGAATCACCTTCTGGGCGCCAACCTTCGACTCGTGGTCTCGCTCGCCAAGCGCTACACCGGTCGTGGAATGCAGTTCCTCGATCTGATCCAGGAGGGCAACCTGGGCTTGATCCGTGCCGTCGAGAAGTTCGACTACACGAAGGGCTTCAAGTTCTCGACGTACGCCACCTGGTGGATCCGTCAGGCCATCACGCGCGCGATGGCTGACCAGGCACGCACGATCCGCATTCCCGTGCACATGGTCGAGGTCATCAACAAGCTCGCCCGCGTGCAGCGACAGATGCTGCAGGATCTGGGCCGCGAGCCCACGCCCGAGGAACTCAGTCGAGAGCTCGACATGACCCCCGAGAAGGTCATCGAGGTGCAGAAGTACGGGCGTGAGCCCATCTCGCTCCACACTCCATTGGGCGAGGACGGTGACAGCGAGTTCGGAGACCTCATCGAGGACACCGAGGCTGTCGTTCCGGCCGACGCGGTGGGCTTCACAATGCTGCAGAAGCAGCTCGAGAGCCTGCTCGACTCGCTGTCCGAGCGTGAAGCGGGGGTGATTCGCATGCGCTTTGGCCTCGGCGACGGAATGCCGAAGACTCTCGATCAGATAGGGGATACCTTCGGAGTCACGCGCGAGCGGATACGGCAGATCGAATCGAAGACCATGGCGAAGCTTCGCCACCCCTCGCGCTCGCAAGCCCTGCGCGACTACCTCGAATAGGGAGCACGACCGTCCTATGGCTGCACAACCGAATGCGGGTAAGCCACTCGAGGTAGAGGTCAATGGGGAGCGTCTGCACCGCATTCCCATCAAGACCCATGTCGTGACGACAGCGGACGACATCACTGACGTCGTCACGCGATACGCGACGGAAGTCGTTGTCGATGGTGACCTCCTCATCGTCACCGAGAAGATTGTGGCGATCTGTCAGGGCAGGTCCTACCCGGTCGACTCCATCACGGCGCGGCCGCTCGCGCACCGCTTATCGCGCCACGTGACCAAGACGTCTCACGGCATCGGGCTCGGTATTCCCGAGACGATGGAGATGGCCCTGCGCGAGTGTGGCACGCCGCGGATTCTGTTCGCGGCGGGTATCGCTGCTGTCTCGAAGGCCCTCGGCCGGCGCGGAGACTTCTACCGCATCGCTGGCCCCAAGGCGCGCGGTATTGACGGGCCGACCTCGAGCACGATTCCGCCGTACAACACGCAAGTAGTGCTCGTCCCCGAGAACCCGCGCGCGGTCGCGCGCTCTCTGCAGCAGGCGCTCGCGGCAACAGCGGCGATCGACGTTGCCGTCGTCGACATCAATGACTTCGGGGGCAACATTCTGGGCTCGACTCTGGATCGGGCTGCCGAGCGCACTCTCGTGCAGGTACTCAAAGACAACCCTCTGGGGCAGGGCCACCAGAGCACGCCGCTGGGCGTGATTCGCCGAGCCACTGACTAGCGCTGCGCAGCCCGGCTGGTGCAGCCAGCGCGGCGGAGGCGACGCTCGAGAAGTTGGACGCTCTAGAAGCCGATGGCCGAGCGGTACACGGGCAAAAGACCGGTGCGCACTCCGGTCGCGGTGGGCTTCAACTGGAACACCCCGGTGTTGTAGTTGCCTTCCACTACGACGGGCCCCGTCGGCGTGAGCGCAATATCCCAGCCCACATAGGGAATCTCGGGAACCGTGCGCGCCAGAGAGTCGACGAGGCGCTCGACCGCCTGCCACTGCGGAACGCGGAACCCCACGATGCTGGTGCCCGTCAGCGGATGCGTCGAGAAGATGCCGCCCGCGTCATCGAAGGCGGGGTGCTTCGCCTCGCCGTCCTCCTCGAGCATCGTGTACATCCCCCCTCCGCTGAAGTTGTCCACGTCCCCGCCATTGCCCATCTTGAGGACGCGGGCGAGGGTGCGCACGTCCTCCCCGTCGCGGAACGTGATCATTCTGAGCGTGTTGACGCTCGTGGGGCACAGTGAGGCCATGACCGGGTCCTGGGTGAGGAACTCTTCGAGCAGAAACTGTCGGCGCTGCAACCGGTCGGCGAGAAAGCCGTGGACATCGTCTCGGATGTCAGCCGCGGAGAACGATTGCACTCCGTCACCGCCCAGGCTGTCCGCGACCTTCGCCATCACCCGATCGTGTCGGGAGGCGAAGCTCACGATGTCGTCGGCCGACGCTTCTCTCAGATCGAGCCACTCTCTGCCGATGAAATTCGCGAAGACCGTGTTGAACTGAACCTTGTCGGCAAAGATCCCCCTGTGCTCGGGAGCGTTCCATTTTTGCGCGAGGTGATTAGATTTCGGGTGCGTCATGAAGGTGCGGCGCTCACGACGCGTGAGGTCGTAGAAATCCCAGTCGAAGTAGTCCTGGAACGCGACCTCGTGCCGTACCGCGCACCACAGCATGTCTGCCGCAACCCAGGGGCGCGACTGACCGGAGCGCTCAGAGATGCGCGCCGAAAAAGCTGCGAGGTTACTCGATCGAACAGCGCGGGCACGACCGTAGAGGTAGCGGAGCCGGCGCCTCAGGCCGAGAGCTCGGGTCACTCAGGCGTGCTGGTCATCGAGCAAGCGGCTCGATTCGTCGTGCCACGCGACCGCCGAGTCAGCGAGCTTCTCCTTGAAGCGCGACGCGTGGTGAGCGCAGAACAGCAGCTCTCCGGTCGCGAGCGTGACCCGCACGTAGGCTTGCGCGCCGCAGCTGTCGCAACGGTCGAGGGCGGAGAGGGGTGCGGTCGAGGCAAGCTCTGGGCTCTCGGTGGTGATTTGCGTCATGGTGTGCCTCGTACCTTCCCTCGTCGCGGTGCCAAAAGTTTGTCGATGTCCCCATTGCACCACACGCGTGCGTCGTCCCGGTGTCAATGTGCTCCCATTTCGCTGAACGCGAAGACTGAATCTTCCTGCGCGCCGCGCGGGCGGTGTGGCATCGACGACGCTCAGCGCGCGCCGCATAGGCTATGTGCGGTCAGCGCAGCAGCGCCTGATTCGACCGTGTTCCTGTCACCACCTCGCGAGGCGCCACTCATGGCCAGTTCCGACTACTCCGCTCGTCACCTCTCGGTACTCGAGGGTCTCGAGGCGGTCCGCAAGCGGCCGGGAATGTACATCGGGTCGACTGACTCGCGCGGCCTCATGCACTGCCTGTGGGAGATCATCGACAACTCCGTCGACGAGGCTTTGGGCGGCCACGGTTCGACCATCGACCTCGTACTGCACCCGGACGGTAGCGTCGAGGTACGCGACCGGGCGCGCGGAATTCCCGTGGACATCGAGCCGCGCACGGGGCTGAGCGGCGTCGAGGTCGTGTTTACGAAACTGCACGCCGGCGGCAAGTTCGGCGGTGGATCGTATGCCGCATCCGGTGGATTGCACGGTGTGGGGGCGTCTGTCGTCAACGCGCTCTCGGAGCGCCTCGATGTTGAGGTCGACCGCGACGGCAAGACCTGGGCGATGTCGTTCCACCGCGGTGAGCCTGGCCAGTTCGAGGACGGACCCGAGGGACCGCGGCCGGATGCTCCCTTCACTCCGTTCGTCTCCGGCAGCGAGTTGACGGTCGCCGGCAAGGTCGCCAAGAACGTCACGGGCACGCGAATCCGCTACTGGTCTGACCCGCAGATCTTCACCAAGGGTGCCGACTTCCTCACCGAGGAGCTCATGTCGCGCGTGCGGCAGACGGCGTTCCTCGTGCCCGGCATCACCTTGAGTGTGCGGGACGAGCGCCCCGAGGAGCCCATCACCGAATCGTTCCACTTTTCGGGCGGCATCAGCGAGTACGCCGATTATCTGGCTCCGGATGCTGCGCTCACCGATACCTGGCGTATCTCCGGCAGCGGCACGTTCAGCGAAACGGTGCCCGTGCTGGACTCGCTCGGGCACATGACGCCGACCGAGCTCGAGCGCGAATGTGTCGTCGATATTGCCCTGCGGTGGGGCACCGGCTACGACACGACGTTCCGCAGCTTCGTCAACATCATCGCGACGCCCAAGGGCGGCTCCCACCAACTGGGGTTCGAGGCGGGCTTGCTCAAGTTCTTCCGCGCGGAAGTGGAGAAGAACGCCCGGCGCCTCAAAGCCGGCAACGACAAGCTCGAGAAGGACGACATTCTGGCGGGCCTCACCGCCGTCCTGACCGTGCGGATTCCGGAGCCGCAGTTCGAGGGTCAAACCAAGGAGGTGCTGGGCACCCCCGCGGCGCGCGCGATCGTCGCGAAGGTCGTCGGCGACGCGCTCCAGGCTCGCTTCGCCTCGACCAAGCGAGACGACAAGGCGCAGGCCAGCGTCGTGCTCGAGAAGGTCGTCGCCGAGATGAAGAGCCGCATCTCGGCCCGCGCGCACAAAGAGACCCAGCGGCGCAAGAACGCGCTCGAGAACTCCTCGCTGCCCGCCAAACTCGTCGACTGCCGCTCGAGTGACGTTGAGCAGAGCGAGCTCTTCATCGTGGAGGGCGACAGTGCCCTCGGTACCGCGAAACTGGGGCGCGACAGCGAGTTCCAGGCTCTGCTGCCCATTCGCGGCAAGATCCTCAACGTCCAGAAGGCCTCGGTGAGCGACATGCTGTCGAACGCCGAGTGCGCGTCGATCATTCAAGTGATCGGCGCCGGCTCAGGGCGCACCTTCGATCTCGAACAGGCTCGCTACGGCAAAGTCATCATCATGGCCGACGCCGATGTCGATGGAGCGCACATTCGCACGCTCCTGCTCACGCTCTTCTTCCGCTACATGCGGCCGATGATCGACGAGGGCAGGGTGTTCTCCGCGGTGCCGCCCCTGCATCGCGTCGTGGTCATGAACCCCGGCTCCAAGCCCAACGAGACCGTCTACACGTACAGCGAGAAAGAACTCAACGGCGTCCTGGCCGCACTGAAGAAGGCCGGCAAGAGGTTCCAGGATCCGATCCAGCGCTACAAGGGCCTCGGCGAGATGGATGCCGATCAGCTGGCCGACACCACGATGAGCCGCCAGCATCGAACCCTGCGACGCGTGCGCATCACCGACGCGGAGGCCGCGTCGACCATGTTCGAACTGCTCATGGGCAACGAGGTCGCTCCGCGCAAGGAGTTCATCATCGCGGGCCAGGGTCTCGACCGCGACCGCATCGACGTGTAGCCGTCGCGACCGCTCGCTGGGCGCGGGTATCTGCGAGTTCCCGTGTTAGACGACGGGGGTGCCCACGGCACCGATGACGGCGTCGAGCGGCGTGCCCGAGCCGTCGCGCCGTGCGCCACCCTCGGGCAGCGTGCGCTGCGAGCCGTCGGCGCCCACAGCGAGAGGCTCGGAGCCGACCCAGGCGAGCTGCAGGGCATCCTCGCCCTTGAGGAAGGCGTGGCAGCGCACCCCGCTCGTCGCGCGGCCTTTGCCGGGGAACTCCGCGAAGGCCGAGACCTTCGCGCGGCCCGGATCGGTGCCGGGGATCGTCTGAGCGGAGCCACTCACTGTCACGACCTGGGCCGTGGCGGGGTCGACGGCGCCGAAGTACAGCACGCGCGCGTCGGCACCGAGCTTCATACCCGTCATCCCGCCCGCCGAGGCACCCTGCGGTCGCACACTCGCCGCCTCGAAGTGCAGCAGTTGGGCACCGGAGGAGACAAAAACAAGCTCTGCATCGTCGGCCGCCGGCGCAGCGCCGACGACCTCGTCGCCCGCCTTGAGAGCGATGAGCTCGCCGTCCGGACGCGCCGGCACCGAGCCGGGGGAGACGCGCTTGACGACGCCAGTTCGCGTGCCGAGCGCGAGCGGAACGTCGCTGCGAGGATCCGCGATGGCCAATACGCGCTCCTTCGCATCCGTGAGCCCGAGGTATTCCCGCAGCTTCGCGCCCGCCGCGGGCTGCACCGAATTGGGCGGAACACTCGGAAGATCGACGGGAGTGAATCGCACGAAGCGTCCCCGGTTCGTCACCGCGATGAGGTCCCCCCGCGTCGTCGATTCGACGCTGCTGAGGATCGCGTCGTGCTTGGTGCGCCGCGTCGGTCGAGTGAGGACGGCACCGTCGGCGAGGTCGACACGCACCGCGCGGCCCGTCGCGGAGAGCAGCACCGTGCACGGCGAGTCGGCGATCTCGAGCGAGGCAGCGGGCGCACTGCGCGAGCGCGACGGCGCGACGGACGGCGCCGCCTCGGTGAGCATCGTGCGACGTGCGGTGCCGAACCGGTCGGCCGTCGCGTCGAGCTCCTCGCCGACGACCGTGCGCACGCGCCCGGGGTCGCCGAGGAGCGACTCCAACTCAGCGATCTCAGTGCGGAGTTGATCTCGCTCCGCCTCTAACTCGATGCGGCTGAACTTAGTGAGCCGGCGCAGGCGCAGTTCGAGAATGTACTCGCTCTGCACCTGGCTCAGGTCGAAGACCTCCATGAGCCTGGAGCGTGCGGCGTCAGAATCGTCCGAGCTGCGGATGACCTGGATGACCTCGTCGATGTCGAGGATCGCCACGAGGAGTCCCTCGACGAGGTGCAAGCGTTCCCGGCGACGGTCGAGGCGGTAGCGGCTGCGGCGCGTGACGACCTCGATGCGATGGTCGACGTAGACCTGCAGGAGCTCCTTGAGCCCCAGGGTCTTGGGCGCCCCGTCGACGAGCGCGACGGCATTGATCGAAAAGCCATCCTCGAGCGGTGTGTATCGGTAGAGCTGCTCGAGCACTGCTTGAGGGCTGAAGCCCGTCTTGATGCCAATCACGAGCCGCAAACCGTTACGCCGGTCCGTGAGATCGGTGACGTCGCTGATGCCCGCGAGCTTCTTGGACTGCACGCCATCCTTGATCTTCTCGATGACCTTCTCGGGGCCCACGAGGTAGGGCAACTCGGTCACGACGATGCCGGTCTTGCGTGCGGTCACGGGCTCGATGGAGACCTTGGCGCGCGTCTTGAAGCTGCCGCGTCCGGTCGCGTAGGCGTCGCGCACGCCGTCGAGACCCAGGATGGTGCCGCCCGTGGGCAGGTCGGGCCCCGGCACGAAGGCCATGAGGTCGTCGAGGCTCGCCTCGGGGTTGTCGAGCAAATGGTGCGCGGCGGCGGCGACTTCGATGAGATTGTGCGGCGCCATGTTCGTTGCCATGCCGACGGCGATACCGCTCGTGCCATTGACGAGCAGATTCGGAAACGCGGCGGGGAGGACGGCGGGCTGTGTGAGCTGATTGTCGTAGTTGGGCACGAAGTCGACGACGTCCTCGTCAAGACTGTCGACCATCGCGAGAGCTTCGGCCCTCAGTCGCGCCTCGGTGTAGCGCGCGGCCGCGGGGCCGTCATCGAGCGACCCGAAGTTGCCGTGGCCGTCGACGAAGGGCACGCGCATCGTGAAGTCTTGCGCGAGGCGCACGAGGGCGTCGTAGATCGCCGTGTCGCCGTGCGGGTGCAGCTTGCCCATGACCTCGCCGACGACGCGCGCCGACTTGACGTGCCCGCGGTCGGGCCGCAGACCCATCTCTGCCATTTGGTACAGGATGCGCCGCTGTACGGGCTTGAGTCCGTCGCGCGCGTCAGGAAGCGCGCGAGAGTAGATGACGCTGTAGGCGTACTCGAGGAACGAGCCCTGCATTTCGTCGGCGAGCTCGATGTCGTCGATGCGTTCCCCATCGGGGAGGGGCTCGATCCCACTCGGGAGCGTGGGGGATGGCGGAGTCATAGGATGGCGCCCATGCTACCGGCGCCCCGCTCCGATGCGGCGTCACTCGCCGACGTGTTGGTGAGCGCGTTCGCGGCGGTGAGCGGGTCATCCTCAGCACTGTCCTTGCCACCCTCACGATCGGCCGCCGTGATTCTCGTCGATGGCCTGGGGATGTCGGTGTTGCGCGCGCGGGCCGGTCACGCGAGGCGCCTCCTGGCCGCGATCCCGGCTCGCGGCGGCACGATCGACGCGGGTTTTCCCACTACGACCGCGTCGTCTCTCGCGACGTTGACGACGGGACTGCCCTCGGGGCAGCACGGCATGGTGGGCTACACGGCCTTCGAACCGGAGCGAGATCGGGTCGTGCACCAGCTGGGCCACTGGCCGGCGGATCTGGATGCGCGTCGCTGGCAGTCTGCACCCACGGTCTTCGAGCGCGCACGCGAGCAGGGCATCGACGCAGTCGTGGTGGGGGCGCAGCGCTATCGCGATACGGCTTTTACGGATGCGGTGCTGCGAGGCGCGCGGTTCGTGAGCGCCCCGTCGATCGCGCAGCGCATCGACACCACTCTCGACCTCCTGAGCGGCTCTGAGCACCGCCTCGTCTACACCTATGTTCCCGAGCTCGACATGGCTGGTCATGCGACCGGTGCAGAGTCGGACCGCTGGTGGACCCTGCTCGAGGAACTCGATGGGGCGCTCGGCGCCCTGAGCGGATTGCCGCGCGATAGCGGGGTGCTCCTGACCGCCGATCACGGCATGATCGACGTGCCGGAGCGCGGTCGACTCATCGTGCCGAGCGACAGCGAACTGTGGCACGGAGTGCGGCATGTTGCGGGAGAACCGCGATGCCTGCAGTTGCACCTCGAGTCGACGAACGACCGTGAGGGCGTACTGGAGCGGTGGCGAGCCGCGGAGTCGGGGCGGTCATGGGTCGTGAGCCGCGAGGAGGCCGTCGACGCTGGCTGGTTCGGCGCCGTGTCGCCCACGGTGCTGCCCCGTATCGGCGACGTACTGATCGCGGCGCGCGCCCGGGTTGCCTACTACGACGAGCGCACGGCGACGCCGCGCTCCCTCGCGATGGTCGGGCAGCACGGGTCGCTCTCGAGCGAAGAAACGCGCATTCCCCTCGCCCGCTGGGGAGCCTTCGTACGGTGACGCCGAGTCGTCAGGCTGGATCGTCGTCGGGGCGGGCGCCGAAGACGATCTCGTCCCAACTCGGCATCGCGGCTCGCCCTCTCCGGCTCGACGGAGGGGGCTCGGTGGCAGCCTTGGCGGCTGTGCCAGGACGGGACTTCTCGTCGCGGGCATCCTCGAGCGAGTCGCTCGAGTGGTCGACCTCCGAGTCGTCGGCGGGCGGGTCATCCAGGGGTACGTCCACGATGCGGATCGATCCAGTGGAGGGGTGGGCGGCCCGCGCGGACTCTCGATCGTCGTCAGGAGCAGACTCGCGCTCACCGCGGCGCTTCCGCAGGGCCTCCAGCAGATCGGCGGTCTGGTTCATGCCCGAGCGGGGGGCCGTCCCGCCCGTCGTGGCTGGGGGCGCGCTCGAGGATGTGTCGGTCGAGTCGTCGTCGCCGAACTCGAAGGCACCGCTGTCGAAACGGCTCGACGTCGACGGCTCCTCGGCGGGCACGGCGCGCAATCGTGGTACCACCGTCGCGGGCATATCGCCCTGTTGCGACAGCGTCTGTGCTTCGTGGTTGGTGGGCGCGAGAGAGCCCTTGCGGGGATCGAACGACCACTGCGCCTCGCGCGCAACGTCGTCGTCGACGAAGCTGACCGAGATGGTCCACTGGCCAGCACGCTTCGCTGTGCTCCATCGCACATCGCGCGCGGAGAGGTCGGCGAGGCGCTCGTCGATGACCGTGCCAAACGTCTGCACCGCGCCCGTCTCACTCTCTGCGGCCACGGCGACCGTTACGCGCCGTGCGGCAGAGATGACGTAGTCGCGTTCGGCGAGCACTGGCCCTTCGAACCGTTCGATGTAGTCGAGCGGTTCACCCGTGGCAGCGGCGACTTCGGCCGCCGACTGGCCCGCCCTGATGGCGGCCTGAATGTCTTTGGGCCCTACCCGATGCGATGATGCCCCGCTCGGTCGCGGCTGTCGCAGTGCAGCGTGCAGTGCTTCCGTGATGGGGATGCGGTATCGCTCGTCCTCGGCAGAGACGACGACGAGGGCGCCGTCTTCGACTCCCACTACCGTCAGTTCATCCATGCGGAGGCCTTCCCGTTGTGCCGCGAGTGCGCCCAGCATCCCACGCCGCACCCTCCGCGTGCGGGAATAGAGCGGGCGTGCCGCGCGTTTGCCGGGCAGTAAGGCAGTTCCGCCGCGGGAACGCGCACAGTTTGCGTTTCGCGCGGTGTTCCTGCAAACTGTGCGCGCCGAACGCGGCACACGAGCCCCGATAAGAAGTGGACTGGCATGGCAACCGACTATGACGCCCCCCGCAAGACGGATGAGGAGACCGACTCGATCCAGGCCTTGCAAGAGAGGGTTCCCGACAAAATGTCGGGTGTTGTCGACGCCGACGATGCGGATAATCCCGGGTTTGAACTCTCCGGTCAGGATCTCGCCGACCTCGATCTCGACGTCGTGGTGCTTCCTCCCCAGGCCGACGAGTTCACGTGCGTCAGCTGCTTCCTCGTCAAGCACCGCTCGCAACTCGATCACCAAGAGAAGCTCGGCGCTATCTGCCGCGAGTGCGCTTAGCTGGGCTGCCCTGTGATCGCGCGCGCCAGCTCATCGGGGCGCCGCGTTGACATGAGCCAATAGGGAGCGGGGTCGTCGTCATCGGTGACCTCGACGCGCACCACGCCATCGATATCGCCCCGCAAGAGTAGCCACGCACGGGCGTCGAGACCCGGCCCCCTCTCCTGCCGCGCCTCGAGTGCGCGCGCCACCACCGTGTCCCCGAGATCGCTCAGCGCGATACGCGCCCGCCCCGCACGAAGGGTTCCGTCGGCGATCTCGATAACGGGAGCGAGTAGCCACAGGACGGCGATGAGGCCACCACTCAGCGCGACACCTGTCAGTGCTCCGGCCAGCGGGTTCACGGGGGCCAGCACGAGGGCGCTCGCGGGGATCGCGAGCAGGGCGATGAGGTGAAGCCAAGGGGAGGGGTGCAGGCGCTCTCGATAGACGGGCATGGCTCTATTCGACCATGCACTAGCCTCGACCGCGTGCCTGACTCCGTTGACGTGCTACTGACCGGCCCGACTGTGCCCGTGTACGCGCATCCGGGGGATGCCGGGGCGGATCTCATGGCTGCGGAGTCGGTCGTACTCGCCCCGGGCCAGCGCGCCACGGTGGGCACGGGCACGGCGATCGCGCTGCCCGATGGATTCGCGGCGTTCGTGGTGCCGCGCAGCGGTCTCGCCGCCCGACACGGCCTGACGATCGTCAACGCACCAGGCACGGTGGATGCTGGCTATCGCGGAGAGTTGCGAGTGACTCTTCTCAATACGGATGCTCGCGACAGCTACGTCGTCGAGGTGGGGGACCGCATCGCGCAACTCATCGTGTGGCCCGTGGTTCGGGCCCGCTTTGTGCCCGTGGCAGATCTGCCGGGCTCCCACCGTGGTAAGCAAGGCTTCGGGTCGACCGGCTACGGTAGTGGCCCGGAGCCGATCGAAGGAGCACCCGAGTGACCGACCCCCTGCTGGCCGACGGCCCGCTGCCCGACGACGCAAAATCCGCGCCTGACGATCGTGCCGAGGCCGGCCCGCTCGACGAGGGCGAAGCGAACGCGGTGCGCCCCTACGTTGATCTGGGCGGAGTCAAGCTCGTGCCGCGTGCCGATCTGCAATTGCGGCTCGAAGTGGATGAATCGAGCAAGCGGGTGGTCGCCGTGAGCATCGATTACGCGGGCTCGACCCTGCAGGTGCAGCCCTTCGCGGCGCCGCGCTCGAGTGGGTTGTGGCATGAGATCCGTCACCAGATTGCGGAGCAGATCCGGTCGCAGGGCGGGGAGATCACCGAGCGCTCGGGCAGTTTTGGACCCGAGCTCCTCGCGCGTATTCCCGTGAACGGTGCACAGGCAGGCACGACGCGCGTTGCCCGGTTCATCGGCGTCGACGGCCCACGCTGGTTCTTGCGCGGGGTCGTGGCGGGCGAGGGCGCGGCAGATGCCACCGCCGCGGCAGCTATCGATGACGTTTTTCGGAGCATCGTGGTCGTGCGCGGGACCACTCCGATGCCGCCACGCGACCTCATTCCGCTACAGGTGCCGCAGGGCGCGACGACCGCGCCCACCACGTCTTCCAGCGCGTCGCCCACGACATCGGCACCCTCCGTCAGCTCGTGACGTCCGATCCGCCGACCACTCCGGCTGACTCTGCGCCAGCGGAGGGCGAGCCCGATCTGCGGGGTGCCCTCACGGAGGCAGCGCGTCGATCCGGGTTCGGTCGAGTGGAGCCGGGGGAGCGTCCGACCGCCCACGACCTGTGGGG
>Ga0136600_1001126_pt1 | contig 12779 bp, 14 predicted proteins | sample AntRauMFilla2698_FD_104634 | JGI IMG/M metagenome (GOLD analysis project Ga0136600, IMG submission 104634) | Saline lake microbial communities from Rauer Islands, Antarctica - Metagenome Filla 2 #698 | ecosystem: Environmental > Aquatic > Non-marine Saline and Alkaline > Saline | place...
CGCGAGGCCTCGACCTTCCCCGACGCCCCCGGGCAGGGCCCCGGCGAGAAGTACACGGGGCCCGTCAACTAGCGCTGAGCGGCAATCGGCTGCACGGTGAGCGAGTCGATGCGCTCGGCGATGGTGGCCTCCTGCGACCAGGCAGCGGTGAGCGACCCGACGAGCGCGCGCAATTGCTCGGGCGGCAGTCCCGGTTCGATCGCGAGCCGCACGACCACCTCGGGATCCACTCCGCGTCCCTGCGGGTCGCCCGCGACGAGGCTCACGGCCCAGATCTCGGAGTAAGACTCCGCAGGGCGAGCGATCGCCTCCACGACGGCGTCGTCCTCGACGGCGGGCACCCAAGGCGCCTGCTGCGCGATCGCCCAGACGGCGGGGCGCGGCAGCACGAGCTCGGTCTCGGCGCGCGGGTCGATGACCATGCGATCGGTGTTCTCGGAGGCCGCGGCGAGGGCGACGCGCACGGCGTCGGCCGGCACTGGCCGAGCATCCGCTCGCCAGTGGGTCATCGCCTCCACCGAGGAGAACACAGGCAGGATCGCGCGGCCGTCCGGGCCGCTCACGGTGATGATCGACAGCTCTTGAGAGCCATCCACGCGCATGCCGGTGTCGGAGAGCTGGGTCTCGCCCTCGCCCTCGACCGCGACGAGAGGAATGAGAAAGCGGCACTCGCGCACGACGTCGACGACCTCGCGCAGTGTCATCGTGCCGGCCCGGAGAGCAGCGTGGGCGGACAGATAGGCGGGCGGAGCGCTCCCGTCGTCCGCCGCGCTCGGGTTCGCCTCGAACCGTCGCCCCTCCCAGGGCTGGCCGGCCGAGTCAGCGCGAGGCATAGTCACAGCACCGCAGGCGGCGCTAGCTGCCCGCGACGTCGAGCGCTTCCGGCAGGGTAAACGCCCCCGCGTAGAGCGCCTTGCCGATGATCGTGCCCTCGAGCCCGAGCGGCACGAGTTCGCGCAGCGCGGCGATGTCATCGAGGCTCGACACGCCTCCCGACGCGATGACCGGGCGGTTCGTGTGTTCCAAGACCGAGCGCAGCAGCTCCAGGTTCGGGCCCTTGAGCATGCCGTCCTTCGTGACATCGGTGACGACGTAGCGCGCGCACCCCGCGAGTTCCAGACGGTCCAGCACCGCCCACAGGTCGCCGCCCTCCTCCGTCCAGCCCCGTGCCGCGAGGGTCGTTCCGCGGACGTCGAGTCCCACCGCGATCGCCTCGCCGTACTCGGCGATGACGTGCGCCGCCCACTCGGGGTTCTCGAGGGCCGCCGTGCCCAGGTTGATGCGTTTGGCACCCGTTGCGAGCGCCGCCTCGAGGCTCGCGTCGTCACGAATGCCCCCGGAGAGCTCGATGTTGACGCGCTTGGGCGTGGTCTTGACGACCTTCTTGATGACGCCGCGGTTGTTGCCGCGACCAAACGCTGCGTCGAGGTCGACGAGGTGGATCCACTCGGCGCCCTGGTCGGCCCACTCGTGCGCTGCGTCGATCGGGTCGCCGTAGTTCGTCTCCGTGCCGGCTTCGCCCTGCGTGAGACGCACCGCTTTGCCGGACGAGACGTCCACCGCCGGTAGCAACGTCAGGGCAGGGATTCTGGCGAACTCGCTCATACACCACTCTCAGATCGATACGACGCGAAGGAAATTCGCGCAGACACAAACACCACATCGTACTCCGCGGAAAAGGCGTCCACGTTCGCCTACAGGGTGCGCAGCCAGTTGGCGAGCAGCGCCAAGCCCGCTCGCCCCGACTTCTCGGGGTGAAACTGGGTCGCCATGAGCGGACCGTTCTCGACCGCGGCCACAAAGCGTTCGCCGTGCTCCGCCCACGTCACGCGCGGTGCGGGAATCTTGGGGTTGGTGACCTCGAGGCTCCAGTCGTGCGCGGCGTAGGAGTGCACGAAGTAGAAGCGCTCCTCATGCAGCCCCTCGAACAGCACCGAATCCGCGGGAGCCTGCACCGTGTTCCAGCCCATGTGGGGAACCCTCGGCGCCTGCAGAGCAGTGACCGACCCCGGCCACTGCCCGAGCCCCTCGCACACGTCGCCGTGCTCCTCACCGCGGTCGAACATCACCTGCTGCCCCACACAAATGCCCAGCACAGCGCGGCTGCCCGCGAGGCGCCGGTCGATGAGCTCGTCGCCGCGCACCGTGCGCAGGGCATCCATGACGGCACGAAAGGCACCCACACCGGGAACGAGGAGTCCGTCGGCCGCCATGACGCGGTCGCGATCGGCGGTCAGCTCGACGCGCGCACCCGCCGCTTCGACAGCCTTGACGGCGGAGTGCACGTTGCCCGAGCCGTAGTCGAGCACGACCACGAGGGGTGAGACCACGGCTAGAGGGCTCCCTTGGTGGAGGGCACGCCCTGCACGCGATCATCACGCTGCACCGCCTGGCGCAGTGCGCGCGCGAACGCCTTGAACTCTGCCTCGGCGATGTGGTGCGGGTCGCGGCCCGCGAGCACCGTGAGGTGCACCGTGAGACCCGCGTGCATCGTGATCGCTTCGAAGACGTGCCGCACCATCGAGCCCGTGAAGTGGCCGCCGATGAGGTGGTGCTCGAAGCCCGCGGGCTCACCCGAGTGCACGAGGTAGGGGCGACCGCTCACGTCGACGACGGCCTGCGCGAGCGCCTCATCGAGAGGCACGAGAGCGTCGCCGAAGCGCGCGATGCCGGCCTTGTCGCCGAGAGCCTGCGCGAGGGCGGTGCCGAGTACGATCCCGGTGTCTTCCACCGTGTGGTGCACGTCGATGTCGGTATCGCCGTGAGCGCTCACATCGAGGTCGATGAGGGAGTGCTTGGCGAAGGCCGTGAGCATGTGGTCGAAGAACGGCACCGTCGTCGAGATCGACGATCGGCCCGTGCCGTCGAGGTCGACGCGCAACTCGATACTGGATTCGCTCGTCTCGCGCCGCAGTTCGGCGATACGCGGGGAGGTCGCTGGGGTGCTGCTGGCGGAGGTGCTCACTGCTTCAGCCTACCGAGCACCTCGAGAAACTCGCTCGTCTCCTCGGGCGTGCCCGCGGTCACGCGCAAGTGACCGGGAATACCGACGTCACGAATAAGGATGTCGCGGGCCAGCAGGTACTCAAAGGTCGCCTGCGGGTCGTCCACTCCCCCGAACAGCACGAAGTTGGCGCCGCTCTCGTACGGTAGGTAGCCGAGCGTTGCGAGCTCGACGACGAGGCGATCGCGCTGAGTGCGGATTGCTTCGACCGTCTCGAGCATGAGCGGCGCGTGCTGCAGCGCGGCCACGGCCGCCGCCTGCGTGATCGCGGAGAGGTGGTACGGAAGCCGCACCAGCCGCAGGGCGTCGATGAGCGCGGGGTCGGCGGCGAGATAGCCCAATCGCGCACCCGCGAACGCGAACGCCTTGCTCATGGTGCGGGAGACGACGAGTCGCTCGCGGCCCGGCAGCAGGGTGAGGGCACTCGGCTCACCGTCCGGGAGGAACTCCGCATAGGCCTCGTCGACGATGACGATGCCCCGCGTTGCTGCGTACACGGCCTCGATCGTGTCGAGCCCGACGGGTGTGCCCGTGGGGTTGTTGGGTGTGCAGAGGAACACGATGTCGGGGTCGAGTCGCTGCACCGCGGCAACGGCGGTCTCCGGGCTCAGCCGGAACGCCTCGTCGCGCTCGGCCGTCACCCACCGTGTGCCCGTGCTGCCGGCGATGATCGAGTGCATGGAGTAGGTGGGGGGAAATCCGAGAACCGAACGCCCTGGCCCGCCGAACGCCTGCAGAAGCTGGTGGATGATCTCGTTCGACCCGTTGGCGGCCCACACCTGTGCGGGTTCGATACCGCCGCCGAGGTAGGCAGCGAGGTGCTCGCGCAGGGTCGTGAATTCCCGATCGGGATAGCGGTTGACCGTGCGCAGCGCGTGCTCCACCGCGGCCGTGATGTGCGCCACGACGATCTCAGGCACGGGGTGCGTGTTCTCGTTGACGTTGAGCGCGATGCGCACGGGCTTCTGCGGCGCACCATAGGGCTCTTGGCCGCGAAGATCGTCGCGAATCGGGAGGTCGCTGAGGCTTGTCACTCACTCATCGTAGACGCGCGTCAGTGGGCACTGGCCCGCTGACGGAGCCCTAGTCGGCGTAGCGAGCCGGGACGATGAGAATCTGACCGGGCTGAACGCTCGCACTGTCGAGACTGTTGATAGCGAGGATGTCGGCAACGACGTCGGCCGGGTTCGCTGCGGGTGCGAGCGAGCCCGCGAGCGACCACAGCGACTCCCCCGCCTGGACGGTGACCGTGACGGGCGCCTCAGCGCCCGAGGTCGCGGTCGCTCCGCCCCCGTTGAGGGCGAGCAGTACGAATGCGAGGACGAGCGGGAGGGCGACGAGAGCAGCGATGACGGCACGCCCGCGCCGCGTCAGGCGCAGCCGGGTGTGAGCGCTCGCGTGTGGTCGGGGTGTCGGGAGTGCGTACGCGGTGCCGTAGGTGATGGCGCTCATCGCGGTTCCTCTCGTGGTCGTCGTGTCGGCCGGGTCATGCCTGGTGGATCTAGGTGCTCGTGGATCCAGGTGCTGGTGAGTCCAGGTCCCCCGGTAGCGGGGGGCTACCGGGGGAGGCACTCGCTCTCGGCCGGGAGAGCGGGTGCGAACCTGTGTTCCGAACATACCTTCGATCGAACATACTTTCAAGCCCCCGAGACAATTCAGCCTCGAATCAGACGACACACTCGAACAGATGTTTGAGTTTTGCCCGACACGCGGATAGAGTTTCGACGACTAGAGAGCAGTCAACGGCAGACCACCGACATTCGACAGTGCTCTCGGCGCGAGATAAGGGAGAACCCCATGGCTGACGACACGATGGCCGACGGCACGATGGCCCGCGAGACCGTCGAGATCAGTTCTGCGCCCAGCACGCGCCGACGCACGACTCTGAGCGACAAGCAGCGCGCCATTCTCGGCTTCATCCAGTCCTCGGTCGCCAGCCGCGGCTATCCACCGAGCATGCGCGAGATCGGCGAGGCGGTCGGGCTCTCCTCGCTCTCGAGCGTCGCCCACCAGCTCGGTCAGCTCGAGCTGAGCGGCTACTTGCGCCGCGATCCGAACCGACCGCGCGCCCTCGAAGTGCTCATTGACCTGGAGCCCGACACGACCATCACGATCGAGAGCCCCGTGTCGACGAGCCCCTCGGTCGGCGACGCCGCCATGGTGCCCCTCGTCGGGCGCATCGCCGCGGGAATCCCCATCACCGCCGACCAGATGGTCGAAGAGGTCGTGCCCCTACCCCGCCAGCTCGTGGGCAAGGGCGATCTGTTCATGCTCACCGTCGTCGGCGACTCGATGATCGACGCCGCCATTTGCGACGGCGATTGGGTCGTCGTGCGCCAGCAGAACACCGCCGAGAACGGCGAGATCGTCGCGGCGATGCTCGACAACGAGGCCACGGTCAAGGTGTTCAAGCAGCGCGACGGCCACACGTGGCTGTTGCCGCGCAACTCGGCGTACGAGCCGATTCTCGGCGATCAAGCGACGATCCTCGGCAAGGTCGTCAGCGTCATGCGGAAGGTCTAACCGACCCCCGCCGATGCCGCTGACGGTGACGTTGCAGCGATCGACGTCGTCGTGAAGGGCTCCAATTGCGCGGCGATCGCGCCGTTCACGAGCGCGTGTACGCGCGTGCCCGTCTCCTCGTAGTCGGTGCCGAGCACGCGCCCGCGCTCATGCACGAGCGAGACGAGCTCACCCCGGTCGTAGGGAATCACAGCGGTGACCTCGACCTCGGGGTCGGGCAGGGTCTCGGCAATGCGCGCGCGCAGCTCCTCGACGCCCTCCCCCGTCTTCGCCGAGACAAACACCGCGCCGGGCACGAGGCCGCGCAGTAACAGCCGCGCATCGTCGTCCAGCAGGTCGCTCTTATTGATCGCGACGATTTCGGGAAGGTGGCGCGCATCCACCTCGCCAATGACGTCCCGCACGGTCACGAGCTGCGCCGCCGGGTCGGGGTGCGCGCCGTCGATGACGTGCACGATGACGTCGCTGTCGGCGACCTCCTCGAGCGTCGAGCGGAACGCCTCCACGAGCTGGTGGGGCAGGTTGCGCACGAAGCCAACCGTGTCGGCGAGTGTGTACGGGCGACCCTCGGGCGTCGTCGTCTTGCGCACGGTCGGGTCGAGCGTCGCGAAGAGCGCGTTCTCGACGAGCACGCCCGCGCGCGTGAGCCGATTCAGCAGGCTCGACTTACCCGCGTTCGTGTAGCCCGCGATCGCGACGCTCGGCACCGCGAAGCGGTCCCTATTGGCGCGCTTGGCGGCCCGGGCCGGCGCGAAGCCCTTGATCTGTCGGCGCAGCTTGGCCATGCGCGTGTGGATGCGGCGCCGGTCGAGCTCGATCTTCGTCTCACCCGGGCCACGGCTACCCATGCCCGCGCCCGCACCACCGACCTGACCACCGGCCTGGCGCGACATCGAGTCACCCCAGCCGCGGAGGCGCGGCAGCAGGTACTCGAGCTGCGCGAGTTCGACCTGTGCCTTGCCCTCGCGGCTCTTGGCGTGCTGGCTGAAGATGTCGAGAATGACCGCCGTGCGGTCGATGACCTTGACCTTAACGACGTCTTCGAGCGCGCGCCGCTGGCTGGGCGCGAGTTCGGTGTCGGCGATGACGGTGTCGGCGCCGAGCTCCTTCACGATGAGGCCCAGTTCGGCGGCCTTGCCCTTGCCGAGGTAGGTGCTGGGGTCGGGGTTGGGGCGGCGCTGCAACAGGCCGTCGAGTACGACAGCACCCGCGGTCTCGGCGAGGGCGGCGAGCTCGTGCAACGAGTTCTCGGCCTCCTCGAGCGCGCCCTGCGCGTAGATGCCGATGAGCACGACGTTCTCGAGCCGCAGCTGCCGGTACTCGACCTCGGTGACATCCTCGAGCTCGGTCGAGAGGCCACCGACGCGCCGCAAAGCCGCACGATCCTCGCGGTCGAACTGGTCGCCGTCGCGGTCGTGGGTCTCGTCAGTGCCGACGCCCGAGTCCACGTGCAGAGCCGCGGCGCGACCGCCGTGCAGCGTCACGGAGCGGGCGTGGGAGTCGGCGTTGGCGAGAACGCGCGCCACAGCATCCGCCCCCGCATCGCGAGGAACGGACGTGTCGCCCGCCTCCGCGGCGGGGTCGTGCGTGCCTGGTTCGGTCATCGCGGCTCACTGTACTCGCGTTACTTCGGTAGATTCTGGTGTCATGGCGGCCGATCACTACTTCAGCGATCAGCCGAACAGCCCGTACGAGCCCACACCGCTGACCGTCACGCTCGCCGACCGCGAGGTCGAGGTCGTCACGGCGGGCGGTGTGTTCAGCCCGCGCGCGCTCGACACCGGCACACGAGTTTTGCTGTCGAACGTGCCGCCGCCGCCCGAGACCGGGCACCTGCTCGACCTGGGCTGCGGCTGGGGGCCCATCGCCCTGAGCCTCGCGCTGCGCTCCCCCGAGGCGACGGTGTGGGCGGTCGACGTCAACGAGCGCTCGCTCGACCTCACACGCCGCAACGCTGCGCGCCTCGGCATCACCAACATCACGGCTGTGCGCCCCGAGGAGGTGCCGGCAGACGTGCGGTTCGCGGCGATCTGGTCCAACCCGCCGATTCGCATCGGCAAGCGCGAATTGCACGGGATGCTCGAGACATGGTTGCCGCGCCTTTCGCCCGACGCCTCCAGTTGGCTCGTCGTCGCCCGCAACCTCGGCTCGGATTCCCTGCAGCGTTGGCTCGAGGAGTCGTTCGCAGACTGGTCGTCGGTGAGCCGCGGGGGCACGGGCAAGGGCTACCGGGTGCTGCGGCTGCGCCGCGACGCTGTCGAGACGCCGTCGAGTTAGCCCCCGCGGGCCGCTCTGCCTTGCACCGCCGCCTCCCGCAGCAGCGCTTACAGCAGCAGCGTGCCGTCGAAAACGAGCTCGGCGGGCCCGCTGAGGGCCGCGTGCTCGCCATCCTCGGTCGCGAAGATGCGCACACCGAGCACCCCGCCGGGAACCTCCACGCGCCACTGCGTGGGTGCGGACTCGCCCGCCCAGTGCCGCACCGCGAGCGCCGCGGCAACGGCGCCCGTGCCGCACGAGAGGGTCTCTCCACTGCCGCGCTCGTGCACGCGCATGCGGATGCGCCCCACGCCGTCCACCACGAGCGGGTCGGCGGGCACGACGAACTCGACGTTCGCCCCGGCCTCGGGCGCGGGGTCTACGACCGGTGCCTCACCCAGGTCGACGGAGTCGAGCTCGGCGTCACTGGCGAGAGCGACGACGACGTGGGGGTTGCCGACCGAGATTCCCAGCCCCGGGCGCGGCACAGGTAGCCCTCGAGCCGTCACGAGAGGTTCGCCACCCGCGAGTGCCCAGCGCCCGAGGTCGGCGGCGAAACCGTCGGCGACACGGTGCACGTCACGCACGCCCGCTCTCGTGCCGATCGGCAGCGATTGGCCGTCCTCGAGAGTCACGAGGCCGTTCTCGAGCAGATACTGCACGAAGACGCGGATGCCGTTGCCGCACATCTCTGACGGGCTGCCGTCGGCGTTCGTGTAGTCCATGAACCACTCGGCGTCGGGATCTTCCACGAGCGCGGCCGCACCCTCGGGAAGATTCGCCGAGCGCACCGCGCGAATCACGCCGTCAGCACCGACCCCACGGTGCCGGTCAGCGAGGGCGGCGCGCTCCTGCACAGTGAGGGGCCGGTCGCCCGCGGGATCGGAGTACAGCACGAAGTCGTTGCCGGTGCCGTGGCCCTTCGTGAAGCGCAGCAGGGAGGTCATCACTCCATGCTATCGAGGGCGCTACCGTCGACGATGTCAGCGCCGAAGAAGTCAGCGCCGAGGATGCGGTCGGCCTGAGCGACCACGTCCTCGGCGCCGGCGTCGACCCACGCGATGGACTCGTCGCGGCGGAACCAGCTCACCTGGCGACGCGCGTAGCGCCGCGTGAGGGACTGCGTCTCGGCGATCGCCTCGTGCTCGGTCAGTCGCCCCTGCAGTTGCCCGATCGCCTGCGCGTAGCCGATCGCGCGACTCGCGGTCACCCCGCGTTCGAGACCCTGCGGCAGCAGCTGGCGCACCTCCTCGAGCAGTCCGCGGCGCCACATCTCGACTACGCGCGCGTCGAGGTCGCGTACGAGGTCGGCGCGCTCGCGGCGCAGGCCGAGCTGGCGGTAGGGGCGCCACGCGCGCTCTCGTGCGGCCAGGCCGGCGCTGAAGGGCTCCCCCGTGAGATCGCCGACCTCGAGGGCGCGCACGATGCGTCGGCCGTTGTGCGGCCCGATCGCCTCGGCCGCCACCGGGTCGCGGCGCAGAAGCTCCTCGTGCAGGGCCGCGGCTCCGCGCTCGGCGAGCTGCGCCTCCCAGTGGGCGCGGCGCTCGGGGTCGGTACCGGGGAATCGGAAGTCGGTGAGCACAGCGGCGACGTAGAGACCCGAGCCGCCGACGAGCAGAGGGGTGGCGCCGCGGGTGAAGATCTCGTCGATCGCGCGCCGGGCATCCTCTTGATAGCGCGCGACTGACGCCTCCTCGGTGACGTCGAGGACGTCGATGAGGTGGTGCGGGATGCCCTCCCGCGCGCTCGGGGCGACCTTGGCGGTGCCGATATCCATGCCGCGGTAGAGCTGCATGGCGTCGGCGTTGACGACCTCGACGGCGCGACCGGCTTCGGCCCAGCGCCGCGCGAGGGCGAGTGAGAGGTCGCTCTTGCCGGTGCCGGTGGGCCCGACGATCGCGAGGATCACGACCCGGTGCGCAGCCCCGGCAAGCCCAACGACACGCGCGCGCCAGCGCCACCGGCAGCAGCCGGCGTGGGCACGGCGCACGACTCGGCCTGCGCGCGATCCCAGGCCTCACCGGAGCGCGTGCGGCGAATGCGCAGCGGGCCGGGCTCGTCGGCGAGCAGGTGGAAGGGCGCCGCCTTCGTGATGACGGCCGTCACGATGTCGCCGGGGCGGGGCCGTTCGCCCTCGTGCGGCAGGGCGACGTGCACGAGCCGGCCGTCCTCGGCGCGGCCGCTGAGCCGGTCGGTCTCGGTGTCTTTGCGTCCCTCGGCGCTGGAGACGAGCACGTTCACTTCCCGGCCGACCTGGGCCTGGTTCTCTTCCAGGCAGATGCGGTCTTGCAGGGCGGCGAGGCGCTCGTAGCGTTCTTGCACGACGGCTTTGGGCACCTGGTCTTCCATCGTCGCGGCGGGAGTGCCGGGGCGAATCGAGTACTGGAAGGTGTAGGCGCTCGCGAAGCGGGCTTGCTCGACGACGCGCAGCGTCTCGGCGAAGTCGTCCTCCGTCTCGCCCGGGAAGCCGACGATGATGTCGGTCGTGATTGCGGCGTTCGGGATGCGCGCGCGCACCCGGTCGAGGATGCCAAGGAATTTCTCGCTGCGGTAGGAGCGCTTCATGGCTTTGAGGATGCGGTCGGAACCGGACTGCAGCGGCATGTGCAGTTGAGGCATGACGGTGGGCGTCTCGGCCATCGCCTCGATGACGTCGTCGGTGAAAGCGGCCGGGTGGGGGCTCGTGAAGCGCACGCGCTCGAGCCCCTCGATCTGCCCGGCGGCGCGCAGGAGCTTGCCGAAGGCGAGGCGGTCACCAAACTCGACGCCGTAGGAGTTGACGTTCTGGCCGAGGAGGGTGACCTCGATCGCGCCGTCGTCGACGAGCGCTTGCAGTTCGGCGAGGATGTCGCCGGGCCGGCGGTCTTTCTCTTTGCCGCGCAGGGCGGGCACGATGCAGAACGTGCACGTGTTGTTGCAGCCGACCGAGATGCTCACCCAGCCGCTGTGGGTGGATTCGCGCCGCGTCGGCAGCGTCGAGGGGAAGGTCTCGAGGGATTCGAGGATCTCGAGTTGGGCTTCGCCGTTGTGGCGGGCGCGCTCGAGGAGCGCGGGCAAGGAACCCATGTTGTGGGTGCCGAAGACGACGTCGACGTAGGGGGCTTTCTCGAGGATGACGTTCTTGTCCTTCTGGGCGAGGCACCCACCGACCGCGATCTGCATGTCGCCGCCACGTTCGCGCTTGACGCTCGCCAGCATCCCGAGGTTGCCGTAGAGCTTGTTGTCGGCGTTCTCGCGCACGGCGCACGTGTTGATGACGACGACGTCGGCGTCACCGTCGCTCGCCCGCACGTAGCCCGCCGCCTCCAGGGAGCCACTGAGACGCTCGGAGTCGTGCACGTTCATCTGGCACCCGAACGTGCGCACCTGGTAGGTGCGTGCGCGCTCGAGGACGGGGGTGGACATGGTGCCAGTGTACGGGCGCTCACTGCGCCGAGCCGGACCCCGCTGCTGGCGATCGGGGTCGGCGTGACGTGCACGGGAATGTCGCTCGTCGAGGATCGCGGCCGATCCAGAGTCTGCCCCCGCGCCAGGTCTGGTGGTACGCTATCCGGTACCACACGAAAGGTCATCATGACGGCAATCAGCGCGACCGAAGCACGCAAGTCACTCTTCGGGCTCATCCAGCAGGTCAATGACGACCACACCGCGGTCGAGGTCGTCTCCAAGCACGGCAACGCGGTCATCATTTCGAAGGCCGACTACGACGCGATGACCGAGACTGCCTACCTGCTGCGCAACCCAGCGAATGCCGACAGGCTACTCGCCTCCATCGAGCGCGCCCGGCGAGGCGAATTCGAGCAGCACGACCTCACTGAGGCGTGAGTAGAGCGATGGCGTGAGCCGAGCGATTGCCTTCGATCTCAACGGGTGGCAGGACTACGTCTACTGGCAAAGCCAAGACCGCAAGACGCTCAAGCGCATCAATGCCCTCATCACCGACGCCGTTCGCGATCCGTTCGCGGGAATCGGCAAACCTGAGCCGCTGAAGCACGTACTCGCGGGAGCCTGGTCGCGTCGTATCGACGACACGAATCGCCTGGTGTACTACGTCACCGACGACCACATCGTGATCCTGCAAGCACGAGCCCACTACTAGGCCAAGAGCTCACATAGGCGCCGCACCGACGTCGTACGACGCCCTGATACCGGAACTGGGCTACCGGAACTGCACGGAGTGGCCGGAGCCTGCGCCCAGGTCGAGGTCGCGCTCATCGAGAGCACGGCGAGCGGCCTCTCGGGCCGTGCTGCCACCGTGGCCCTTGCGGGCCAGGAAGTCGACGAGGCGACGCTCGGCAGTCGAGCGGTCGAGGCCGCCCAGACGGCGCGCGCGATCTCGGGCGAGCTCGGTGACGAGGTCGTCGCCGTCCTCATCCTCGGCTGCCTCGCTCAGAGCCTCTTCGATCGCATCGCGATCGATCTTGCGCCGCATGAGCTCGTTGCGGAGCGCTGAAGGCCCGAGCTTCTTGCGCGTGCGGAGCCGCTCGACGAGGTCGGCCGCGAGCGCGCGGTCGTCGATAAGGCCCACGCCCTCGAGCCGGTCGAGCTCGGACTCGACGACACAGACGTTGACCTCGCGCCGCAGCAGAAGGTCGCCGATCTCGGCACGAGACTGCCCGCGCCGCGTGATCGCGTGCATCGTGATGTTCTCGGCGCGACGCTCCTCGGCCTCGTACTCGCTCTCGGCACGACGATCGGCCTCAGCCTCGTCGGGCGCGTCGGCGTCCGCCTCCGCGAGAGCCTCCGCCTCCGCGAGGGCCTGCGCCGCGACTTCTGCCTCGGCCTGCGCCTCTCGCGCACCGGGCAGGTACGTCACGGGCGCGAGGGACTCGTCGGTCATCAGGCGCCCGCAGCCTTGGGCAGCGCAGGCTCGTCGGCCGCGACCGGGGCGAGGCTCGGCGCGCTCTTGCCCTTGGCAGTGCTCGATGGTGCGGAGCCCGACGCGGCGGGGTTCGAGGTGGCCGCGGCGACGGGCTCGAACTCGGCCTGCTTGTCA
>Ga0136600_1001127_pt1 | contig 12759 bp, 9 predicted proteins | sample AntRauMFilla2698_FD_104634 | JGI IMG/M metagenome (GOLD analysis project Ga0136600, IMG submission 104634) | Saline lake microbial communities from Rauer Islands, Antarctica - Metagenome Filla 2 #698 | ecosystem: Environmental > Aquatic > Non-marine Saline and Alkaline > Saline | place...
GGGCCTCAGCATCACCATGGTTAATATAGTAAACATGAATTCGGCCACCACCTTGACTAACTGTCGTTACATCAAGTTTGTTAATCAATGCTCTTAATTGTCTGGCACCATCTGCGTTTGCCATGGCAATAATCATGTTGGTTCTAGGCTCGGCAATGATCTTAGAGATATTCTCCCCTTGCTTTGCTCTGGTGCTTTTAAACTTACTATTAGTTTTACTTTTGAGAATTTGATCAAGTAGTTTGGCGATTTCTTGAGCGGAGGAGTTTTTGACAGGAATAATCTGAAGGGACTCCTCATAACCGGGAACGTCAATGAACTTAATAAGGCGAACAAGACGATTGATATTAGCACCAGTATCCTGAACAATAATCGTATTCGTTTGCTTAATATCAATTATTCGACCATAGCGTGACATAAAAGGACGAAAAGATCTTGTCACTTCAGTAGAGTCGATATTCTTTAGAGGAAGAATTCTCATCACATAGTTATCAGTGTCTGGAGTATAATTTCCGGTATAAATTTTAGTTGGGGTATAGCGAATGTCTCTCGTCGCCACAATTTTATAAAAGCTTCCGCTTTTCACCAGAGTAAATCCATTGATTTCTAGAGCTGTTAGATAGGCTTTCCAGGCGTCCCCTACAGTTATTGGGCTAGGTGCAATAATACTAACCTTACCCTTTAAACCTTTTCCATCCATGATGAGGTTAATGCCTGTCAGCTTTTGCATTTGCTTTGTTAATTCTTCGAGGGTTGTTTCTGGAAAGTCGAAACTAGTAACAACTTCAGGTCCAAAAGCTGTTTCAGGGTTTAGGTTTACATATCCCTTATTTTTAGGAAGGTTTTTTACTGAATTAATTCCAGTACCTCTTCCAAATGCGTCAGTGGCTTTATTATTAGTAAGGTCAACTGTTGGAGTTTCTCTTTTTCCTTTAACCAAGGAAGCAGCAGATTCACCAGTTGCTTTATTGAATTTAGTCTTGTCTTTATAATTACTAAATTGAGTGAATCCGGCTTGGGAATAAACGAGTGCCCCGAGAGTAAAAAGTGAAAACCACTTTCTTTTGGATACCAAATCATTCATACATTCTTCCTTGAAATACTTTTACTCGAAGTCGTATTCGAGGTTTTGTTCAATTCCATCTCTTTTCAGAGTGAGTTCAAAATGGTCCACTTTATCAATTTGGCCAAAGAGATTCATGAGCTCTGACATATCTGAAATCTTCTTACCATTTATTCCTGAAACAATATCGCCTTCTTGAATATTGAGTTTACTGTAAATAGAGCCTGGCACAATTTCTTGCATCCTAAAAGCGAGGGAGCCGTCAGGGTTCTTGATTTGAACTGCTCGTGCTTGAGTGAGGACCTCTGAGATATTGGAAAGCATATCATCTCTAACGGCTTTTTTAATTTTAAAAGTATTACCGACGTTCTTTATGCCTGTATCTTTAGAATCTTCGATAATTTGTTTACCCTTGGCTGGGTCTTTAACGATATTAATAGTTTTCTTCGGTCGCCTTTGATCTTTCTTACTTTCTATAAATTCACATTGGCGAGTACGAAGGTTTTTAAAGATTAACTTCTGCCTTGTAATTTTACCGACTTCAATTTGGCCAGGAATCTTGTCACCTTCACGCAAGAACTGCTCCTTATCTTTTCCTGTTCTCATCTGAACACTAGCAAGACTTTTTACTGAGTCCTGTAAAACCACTGTATTGACGAGAGTAAGGTTAAGACTAGAGCGCTTATCGGATTCTCGACAAACGGCAATCTCTTTTGCCTTAGGACCTTTGGGGGTGATAATAGGGGAGTTCATTTCTTCAGGGGCTCCAAAGAGATCATTATCTCTTAATTTACTCAGTTTATTCTTTAAGACATCACTACGATTAAGTCGCGGTGGAACAGATGTTGTGAGCTTCGCAGTACCAGCCGTAGGCGAGAGTGCTACTCCAATGAGTTTTCCAATCTCATAAGAAGAGCCTACGAAGAAAATAATAAGAAAGGCGCGATGAAATAGTGGTCTATTTTGAGGAGAGAATATCTTTTCAAATATTTCATCTGGATTAATATCTTTGATTTTAGTCATGACCTTTTCAACGATCTCACTCTTGGTGCCTTGAAGGGCAAAGCTTGGACTTAAACTGGGCTTTTTTAAACGTGTTGCTAGTTTGGTGAATACAGCACCGGCCTTGTCTTTGAGGTTCCCCTTGGAGTGATTAATATTAAACTCCTTATAGGAGGGGTTTGTTGCTTGGATATCTGCAGAATCGTCAGGCGCGTAATCTTCATCGTCATCATCATCGATTCCAAAGTCTGGAAGGTCTGGAGGAGAGTCACCACTTTCAATATTCTTTCTCTTTATATCTGTGACTGTTAGGGGAGTGAGGCTTGGGTCGGTGGCGTCATCCCATTCGTCGTCATACTCATCCTCAAAGTATTCAATATCCTTTTTGCGACGAAAAAGATTCTTAGTCTTATCAACGACTCTTTTAAAAAATTGCGATATGTTAAAATTCGGTTTTTTCACTGCGTCCTTATCTTTATAGTACTTTATAATTTTAAAGCACTTAGAGCGGTTGCATCAAGCAATGATTTGGTCAATTTTTATTTAAAGTGTTTTTGTCGGGCAAATATTCTGAGTGTAATGGTTGTGTAAGAGAAAAAGAGTACGATTGTTTGGTAGAAATGAAGAAAATTGCTAAAATAATGAGAATGATGACCAAGGTCTTTGGTCAATAAAAAAATATCAGGGCTAGAAGAGGTAACTAAGCATGAGTGAAAATGAACAAATTGATTCTGTTGTTGGTGGATTTTTTTACGGAGAAGTGGATGAGAATATCGTTTTCCCCTTTCCTCGCTTTACCCAGGAGCAAGTAGAAATTGGAAAAGAGTTTTGTGATGCCATAAAGAAATTTGGTGAAGCAAGCATAGATGGAGAAAAGATGGACCTTGAAGGGGAGATCCCTGCTGATGTTATGCAAGGTTTAGCAGAGCTAGGTCTTTGTGGCATGGGAGTTCCGGAGGAACTTGGAGGTCTCGGCCTTGATTATACCTTATATAGTAGAGTATTTGCAGAAGTGGCTTCAATTGATGGTTCAACTGCAACTTTTCTAGGTGCTCATCAATCGATTGGGTATAGGGCCATTTTGAATGAGGGCACGAAAGAACAAAAACAAAAATGGCTTCCTACTCTTGCCTCAGGGGAGCATATCGCTGCCTTTTGCCTTACAGAGCCAGGTTCGGGCTCTGATGCTTATTCTATTAAAACTAAAGCTGTAGAGAATGAGGATGGAACCTACACCATTTCAGGTCAAAAACTTTGGATTACGAATGGGGGCTTAGCGCAAGTTTATACTGTTTTTGCAAAAACTGATCATGTCATTGACGGTGAAACTGTTGAAAAGATTTCCTGCTTTGTGATTGAGAAAGGCATGGAAGGTCTGAGCTTCGGAGAAAAAGAAAATAAAATGGGCATTAGGGCCAGTGAAACTCGCGCTGTCTATTTCGATGGTGTGAAAGTTCCTAAAGAAAATATTATTGGTGAGCTTGGAAAGGGCTTCAAGATTGCGATGAATGTACTTAATAGTGGTCGCCTATCCCTTGGAGCGGGATGTGTCGGTGGTATGAAAACAATCATGGCCCTGGCAACAGAGCACGCTAATGGACGTAAGCAGTTTGGAAAAACCATTACAGAGTTTGGTCTAATTCAAGAAAAACTGGCTTCTATGGCGTCCCTTACTTATGCTGCAGAGTCAGTGGTTTACATGACAACAGGAAATATGTGTAAAGGGATGAAGGATTATTACTTAGAAACGGCTGTTTGTAAGATTTTTGGTTCAGAAGCCTTGTGGGAGGTTGTAGATACCGCCCTGCAAATCGCAGCTGGCAACGGCTATATGAAGGAATACCCTTATGAAAGGCTAATGAGAGATAGTCGCATTAATCTTATCTTTGAGGGAACTAATGAAATCTTACGCTGTTTTCTAGCTCTTTCTGGAATTAGAGGACCATCTGAGAAGCTAAAGGAATTGGGGAAAATTTCTAATGTCTCCAAGGCTTTGGAAGATCCGATTAAGTCCCTAGGGGTGCTCACTGACTTTGCCAAAAATAGAATCACAAAAATGATGCCAACTCGTTCTTTGTCAAAAGCTCATCCTCGTCTTGAAGAGTGGAGCAATGAGTTTAGCTCCATGCTTGGAGGCTTTTCCATTCAAGTAGAAAATACTCTGATGAAATACGGTAAAGACATCATTAATAATGAGTATCCGCAAAAGCGCTTAGCCGATATGACGATTCAACTCTATGTTATGTTGGCCGTTATCTCGCGAACAACTTCAATTCTTGAAGACGATGCAATTGATGAAAAGAAGAAAGAGTACTGCTTTAATCTTGCTGAGCACTCTTTGAGAAGAGCACGTCATACCTTTATTTCGAGCCATAAAGGTATGACTAAAAATATGGATAAGACCGAGATGAAAATCTCAGACCAAGTGGCCGAGAATGGTGGTTACGGTCTTGATATTATTGATTTTTAAATTTCACTTTATGAAGAGCTTCCAGCTTCTATTAATTTTATTAACTTTTGCAGGAAGCTCTTGTTCCTCAAAGAAAGTCGCATCAATTAAGACGGGAGAAGAGCAGGCGTTAAGACCTGCTCCGAAACCTATTATTTCCGGCCCGACAAAACCTGAAAATGCTAAGAAATTATTAGATAAAACAAAAGAGTATGGTCTCTTATTTGAAAGTGCTACCCACCTTTATGCTGTTGACTGGAGTGGTGACGGAAAAACTGATTTGGTTATTCTTCCTGATTATTATTCTCCTCCAAAGTTTTTAAAATATAGTGAAGGTCAATTTTTAGGGGTAAAGAGCTCTCCTCTTGAAGAGGGGATTAGGGCCAGCTTCTTGGTTTTTGCTGACTTTAATAAGGATGGCCTTCTTGATATGATTATCGCCACCTTAAATCAGAAAACTGAGCTTAATAAATATCCATTACGTCTTTTCTTAGCAAAAAAACGCGGCAAAGGAGTTCGATATTATGAAGTAAAAGGAGCTTTTCCAGATAAGAAAATGCCAACGAGCTCCTTGAGTCTAATTGATGTCAATATGGATGGTTGGCTGGACATCTATATTGGAAATTGGTTTGATTACTCTACGACTCCTGTTCGTAATGCCCCCGACCGAATCTACCTGGGAGCAGCTGGAGGAAAGAAGTGGCAAGACGCGAGCTACCTTCTAGAAGGTGAGCTAAAGTACGACAAAGATATAAAGATTTATCCTAATGCCAGGCCTACATTTGGAACCACTGCTTGTGATGTCGATCAAAATGGCTATCCCGATATTCTCACTGCAAGCTCAAGTGGATACCAAAATAAAATGTGGATGAACTTAAATGACAATGTAAATAAAGACAGAATTCTTAAAGATTACGCTGATAAATCTGGAGTTGCTTCCGATGCGGAAGGTAGCTTCGATCCGCGAGGTGGAGGAAACTCATTCTACCTTCTTTGCAATGATTATAATAATGACTCGATTATGGATATTGCAGCAGGCGAGCTTTTCCATAGCTACGATCCAGAGTCTAGGGACAGAAGTAGTATTCTTACGGGAAGTCGAACGACCTTTCCACCGCTCTTTATAAGGACCGAATACCACAAAGATGACGGCTCTGGATCGTGGTCTCAGGGCGATAGACGTGCCGTATGGGCGGATATTGATTTCAACGGTCAAATTGACCTCATTGTTAACAATAGTGGTTTTCCTCCAAAGAGCAGATTGATCTTTTTTCGCCAAGATTTTGACCATAGCTATGGTGATGAAGCAGAAGATTTGGCCATTAATATTCTAAATCCTTCCGGAACAGTTGTGATGGATGTGAATAGAGATGGAAGGCCTGATATTGTCACTGGTCAGGTAAATTTGCGGAGTGCTCAAATCAATCCGAGAATCTATGCTTTTGAAAATAACTACCCTTGGCAAGGGAGAAGGGTTCTTAAGGTGACTTTAAAAGGAAGAGACGCTAATGCTCAAGGCATAGGGGCGACAGTAGTCCTCAAAACGAATAAGTCTTCTTATAAGAGAAATGTTGAGTATTCCTATGGCTCGTTGCCTTCCCAAAATGAAGACGGCCTATGGTTTGGCTTGTCTAAAGGTGAGGAGCTTGAAAGTATTGAGGTTCGGTGGCCGCTATTAAGAAAGGACCGTGCAGGGAGGGAGTATCCCGTTCGCTTTGTTTATAAAATTAAATCTTTAAAGTTTAAAGAAAACTGGAGTATAAGCCTCAATGACAATGGCTCTTGGAAATCTCTTTATTAGAATTCAACATTTCCGTTCAACTCCTTTTAGCTTTGAACCCCCAAAGACCGCAAATGTCAGTGAAACTTATATTGGGCCAATACTTAAGGCTTCACTAAGAGAAGCGTTAGAAAGGTCTATAAAGAAGAAGCGTCCCTTTCTTAACCAGTTAATTAAGCTTCGAAATTTATTAGTAAAAAGATTTGGCCTTAAAACTGATTTAGGAAAAGATCCCTATGGCCCTTTTGATGTTAAATATGTTGATGAGGACTTTGTGATCATTCGTTACGATGACCCTCACTTCTCTTTTTATGGTGAGGGGAAGAGGGGAGAAGATGCCCTGACTTTTCACTGTGGAGTTCATTTTAAAACGCCAACAGGAATGATCTATTTCTGGAGCATCTACCTCTTTCATGTCCAGGTCTTCAAATCATTTATGAGGGATCTTTACTGAGCTTATTTAGTGACAAGTAGGCTAAGTTCTCTTAGGCTAGCAGGCATGGTTTTATAGTTAAGAGTTGTCATAAAAATTTCGGCTTTTTCAAGGCCAGTTATCTCCTGGACTACGAGAGCATCTGTTTTCTTTAGAACATGGTCAGGAACAACAGCAATACCAACATTGGCCTTAACAAGATCAACAATACTGTGGATATCTTGAACGTAAATAATTTCGGATGACTCTTTCTTGGAAAGCTTAAAAAGATTGTCCTCCTCTGAGTAAACAACCCAACGGTTTTCATGAAGTTTTTTCTTACTTATTTCTTCCCGACTAATGATTACAAGGTTTTCATCAAAGAGCTTGAGTGAGCTGATAAGTTCGGATTGAATATTTTCGGAAGAGAAAATAACATCAAGTTTTCCTTCTTCAATTCCTTGGCGCAACTCTTTTTGAGTTCCCACTGAAATGAAGAATGCTCTAGAGTTTTTACGAAAGAACTTTCCTAGTCTTGGGATAAACCAGTTTTTAAGAAGTCCATGAAGAATTCCAATGCGAACTGGTTTGTCATCCTCTCGATCAAATATTTCATTCGAAATATTATCAAAATGCTTAGCTGCCATGTAAAGAGAGTTGCCTTTGTCGGTTAAGATAACTCTCTTTGAAGAGCGAATAATAAGTTCCTCTCCGAGGCTTTCTTCTAGAAGTTTAATTTGGCGTGAAACTGCAGACTGGGCAATCTTTAAAGCATCAGCTGCTTTGGAGAAACTTTCATGTTGTGCTGTTAAAAGGAAGGCTTTGAGGTAACGGTAGTCCATTTTTAAATTAGCTTTGAGGAAGAGGAGGAATCTTTTCTTCTTCTTGCTTCCAAAACTTTCCTTTGTATTCACTTTGATTAAGATTTGTGACGGTGAAGCCTTCGTTATTATTCTCGAAATCGAGAACATAATCAACCTTGCATATTTGGAGATAAAAGGCAGTAAAAGGGTCCATTAAAATTTCGACCTCTTTAATCTGATTATCAAAACTGACCTTTTCGATCACTGATGCCGGAATACTTATCTGAATGCTAAAGTCGTCATGATGCCAATCTGTAAAACCGACTGAATAAGAAAAACCATCACAACCTTTACCACTAATGAGTAGACGAAAGTACTTACCTTTTAAGGTTAGGTCATTCTCCATGAGCAAGAGTAGCTGAGTCCATGCCTGCTCACTTAAGTTTATTTGGGGACTGGGAATTTGATTTTTGTCTACCACTGTATCTGTCATAGAGTTTCCTTAAGTCCTTGCCTTTGCTAAAATTTAAGCTTTTGTTATGGTTATCTTCAGGAATATCCAAAACAATAGTCTATTACAAGTGGAAAGGGAGAAACTTCATGTCATTGCACTATAAGTTAGCGATAACAGAGCCATGGACGCACACTGTTAAAATAATAGTTAATGCTGAAAAACCTTCCGGGGCAAGGACCCAAAAGTTTTTCTTACCGTCTTGGTCACCCGGTAGCTATCTTATGCGGGAGTACTCTCGGCATATGAGTAAGATTAGAGTTACAAACGCCAAAGGTGAGTTCCTCTACTTTGAAAAAGTCGCAAAGGGCGCATGGCTTATTGATTGGGATAAGAGTGATGTGAAGGCACAGGATGATAAATTCACTATTGAGTATCTTGTTTATGGAAATGAAATCTCTGTTAGAACAACTCATATTAACCTGACTCATGCTTTTCTTCATGGACCTAGTATATTTGTAGGACTAGAAGGACAGTTAGACTCTAAAGTAGAGCTCGCAGTTGAGTTCCCTCCTTGTTGGACTAAAGTCAGTACTGCATTAAAAGATATTTCTCCAAAGCGCCAAGAGTTTCTTTATGAAGCAGCTGATTATGATGAACTTTTGGACACACCCCTAGAAATTGGTAGTCACGATACTAATGGTTTTCGAGTAGAAGGGATTGACCATAATTTGGCCTTTCTTAATCTTCCTCCGAAGTTACCTGGAGACTTAAGAAGTGATATTAAAAAGATTGTTGAAAGAATTTCTCAATTTTGGGGAGAGGTCCCTTATGAGTCCTATTCTTTTATTGGCCACTTTTTTCCTAAAACCTATGGTGGGTTAGAACATTTAAACTCTACTGCACTTCAATTTGACCCCTTTGAAGTGGCCCATATCGAAGGTTATCGGGACTTTCTGGGCCTTGTTGCTCATGAGTACTTTCATACTTGGAATGTTAAAAGAGTTAGGCCTATCGAGTTGGGACCTTTTGATTATGAAAACGAAAACTATACAAGAATGCATTGGTTAACGGAGGGATTAACGAGCTTTGTCGATGACCTCTTTGTTTTGAATTGTGACTTGAGTGATAATAAGTATTACTTAGAGAGGCTTAAGAAAAAAATTAATATATACAATAAAACGCCCGGTCGCCTCTTTGATAGCCTAGAAGAGAGTTCCTTCGACTCATGGATAAAGCTCTATCGACCGCATGAAAACTCTAAAAACTCAACGGTCTCCTACTATCTTAAAGGGGCGCTTGCTTTCTTCTGTCTTAATGCTCTTTTCTCATTACAAGGAAAGAAGATTAAAGACCTTACAGATCTTTTATGGACGAAATATAAATCCAATCCCAAAAAGGGCGTTACCAAAGCCGAAGTTCTCGACATGATAGAGAGTATTGGCGGCGGAAAAATCAAAGATGAATTTGAAGGCTTTATTTCAACAACATTTGAGCTTCCTTTAGAGGAGTGCTGTGGCCATATCGGCTTAAAGTTCGAATGGGATACTTTGAAAGAACTTTATTGGGGAGGGGATTGGAGCGTTCATGAGGAGCGCCTTTTAATTAAGAATATCATAATGGATGGGCCTCTTTTTAAAGCCGGTTTAAATCATGGTGATGAGATACTTGCCGCAGGTGGAGTTCGCTTACTTGCTAGTAATAAAGGCTCTTGGGAGAAAAGTTTAGAGGCCGGTAAGCCGGTTGAGCTTTTAATCTCTAGACAGGGTCATTTACTGACGATAGACGTTGCTCCAGAAAGTTCTCCTCGAGAATTAAAAAGTATTGAAATAACGAATGAGTCCTTATTTAGGAAGGCGACAACGCTCTAAGTACCTGTAAATACTTAGTGTCTAAGAATTCTCGTAAGTTACCGATAAGAATAGTGGAGTAGTGTATCGGAAGTTGATGTGCACTTACTTTTTGGAGGTAATCAGTCCTGTGGACTTAGAAAAGCCAGTAACGAGTATTTTTGCCGTCTTGATTGGCGATAAATTTGTTCTTCATTATGAAGTTCGAGATGTGGTGTATCTTATCGAATTGGGTATCCTTCACCCTAAAGGCCATCTCTATAGTTATGATTCTAATAAATGGATAATTGCAGAAAGCTTGAAGGAAGTTCGAGAGCAGCTAAGTATTGACGCTCTAAATAGACCATTGATGAGCCCACTTGTGACGCCGACTTTTACACCACCACCATCGCCGATGACGCCTCACTTTTCTCTTTACGAAGTATTAGAGAAAAAATTAAATCAGCCAAGTGGGGATGAGAATACTCTTTTGCTCGAGAAGAAAATTGAAACCCTAGAGAATTCTAATGATTTTCTTATTCGAGACCAAGATGATTTTGAGCGAAGATTCAAAGGTGCTAAAGAAAAATATCAAGAGCAAGTTATTCTGAATAAAAGACTCAAAGAAAAAGTAAAAGCTTTAAGAGAAGAAAAGCAAGAAATTGAAATAAGATCCAACTCTCTAGATAATACTCAAAATGACCGTTTCACTGAACTGAAACAAACGCGGCATAGATTAAAAGATGCCATGAATGAGAATAAACGCCTAGCTAGTGCTCTTAGGCGTATGAGTGAAGAGAAGAAGAAAGTCAATTTCTATGTAAGTGATCTTGAAGAACAACTTAATGGTGCCCTTCATGGAACAGTAAGCCTGAAACAAAATCTTAAAAAGAGAGAGGGTGACTTATTAAGGCTCAAAAAGAGAGAGGCGAAAGCTAGAAAATTAATTGAAAATCTTGGGAAATATAGGCAAAGCGTTGAGGTCGAAAAGCAGGGCGAAATAGACAGGCTTATTGGAGAGAGCTTTGAAGTCAATAATCAACCAATGTGGTTTATTAAAAGAGATGGAGAAGAAAAAGGGCCTTATCGTTTTAGTGATGTGAGGCAGTGGCATCTTGATGGAAATCTGGCAGGAAAGACTTTAATCAAAAAATCTCGTGAAAAAACTTTTTCAAGACTTGAGAAAGTTTATGAATTTAATACCCGTGTTTTTGTAAAGACAATTGCAGAGGAAGGAAAGAAGGTAGACCATTATTATATTCGTCGAACGGATTTTAGAGCTCCTTTCTATGAGGTGACACATTTGTCCTTTGAAGGAGAGAGCTTTCGCGGCCATTGCACAAGTCTCTCTATTGGTGGCTGTTTTGTTGAGCTTTCAAAGAAGCCAGAAAATATTGGCCTAAACTCAATATTAAAGTGCCAGATTCAAGCGGAGTACCTATCTCACACCATTGAGGTACAAATGATTGTAAAAAATATTTCAGAGAAAAAGCCATACGGCTTAGGTTGTCAGTTTCTAGATCTCTCTATCGAAGAGAAAAATGCCATTGAAGAGTTTGTCGACTCTTACCTTGATTCACGAGATACTGATAAAGCTGCCTAAAAGCAGGCCACGCAAAGAAGATAATCATTCCATTCAAACCAACGAAGAGTACCATTGCCAAGTTGCTTTACTGAAAAGGTATCTCCCTCTACCAATATATCTTTTAGGATAAAAGTTTTACTTTGCTGCCAAAAGGGGGAGACTGCCTTAAAGGCCGCTTCTTTGGCTGTCCATAGATGAATTCCTGTAGGGGATTCCTCTTGTGGATGGTGAGAGATTTTAGACAGGACTTCTGGCCTTAAGAGGCGAGACTTCTTCTCAATATCAATACCAATGCCCTTTAAGTCCGATGACATTAATGCTGTGACGGCTGCACCTGCTCCTCTCGTGTGAGTCAGACTCACCAGGACTTCAGGGTGATGGGTAAGATGGTGGTGTTTGCTAATTTCGAGGTCTTTTTGACGTGGTTTTTTTAGCCTCATAAGTCCTAAATTTTGACACGAATAAATGAGGGCCTGACGTGAGTTTAGCCAATGGTTGCGCCTTACCTCTGAAAAAGAGGTTTCGGGACTAAGGAGCTCATTGGGGGTAGCGTTATTTACACAGGACCAAGAAAACATAAGGATAGATATTGCTTAAGCGGCTTAGTTTTGCAATAACAATAAGCGTGAAACTCTTTAAAGGTTGGAGGTAGTTGTGTTTCCTCATGAAGTTCAAGCCATTATGGCCAAAATTCTCCTATTTGTCTTTGCCACGTGTATTCTGTGCTTTTCAAAAGTAAAAGCAGTTGAAATTTCAGGTGATGGAGTTCACAATACGCCTATTCATCAATCTATCCTCAAGTAATTCCCTTCAGCATGTATTAGTCCGGTCTTATCGAACTTATTAGTTTTGATTATGGACAATGTGAATTCCCCCTCGCTAAAATAAACTCAGTCATTATCATTCATCTCACTTAAGGAGAGATTCATGGAGAACACATTAAGTCGTTCCGGAGCTAGAAGCCAGGCCATCGGCCGTACTCACCGTAAATTTGAAATCCCATTGGATACAAATGGAAACCCTAGTCGCATTAGTGATTACTTTGGGGAAAATACTTTCGACTTTAGAAAGGCAAAAAATATTCCAGATAATGTAAAAAAAGAACTCTTGAATATTTCAAACTCCAATAAACCGTTAACCAAAGATCTTGCTGATGTGGTGGCTAAGACGGCAATGGAATGGGCCATTTCAAAAGGAGCGACTCACTTTTGTCATTGGTTTCAACCCTTAACGGGCTCTACAGCAGAGAAGCATGATAGTTTTCTTAATATAAAAAATGGTGAGCCTATTGAAGACCTCTCTGCAGGTCAGCTTATGCAAGGGGAGCCTGACGCTTCTTCCTTTCCAAATGGTGGCTCTCGTTCAACTTTCGAAGCTCGTGGTTA
>Ga0136600_1001129_pt1 | contig 12746 bp, 7 predicted proteins | sample AntRauMFilla2698_FD_104634 | JGI IMG/M metagenome (GOLD analysis project Ga0136600, IMG submission 104634) | Saline lake microbial communities from Rauer Islands, Antarctica - Metagenome Filla 2 #698 | ecosystem: Environmental > Aquatic > Non-marine Saline and Alkaline > Saline | place...
AGGTGTACAATTTGGTTTCCACCTGTAATTACCTGCTTGCGTATTTCCTTATTAGGAAAGTCGTATTTCCTTATTAGGAAAAGTTGTAATATGATTTTTGCTGTTTGCTGTAAGATCTTTTTTCACTTTATATTTCAAATTTCTGACTTTATATTACACCATAAGATAATATACCCTTTTTATAATATAACCTATAACACTATAAGATATTGTAGTTTCTGTTTTTTTCACAGATACCGAATTCTGGAACCATGCTTCTGTTTTTTTCACAGACCCGCTTACTAGTGAGAAAAACGCAACTCTAGTTCTCTTCTATGGAGTGGGTGTTGCTGCCGCAATCCGAGACTATCCATAGGTTCATTCTTTTGAATTCTAGATTGTCACACACACGCACGGTACGTCCTTACTTCATGTACCCACGCTTTCGTATCTTCTGCCCCCCCGTCTCTCTCTCTCTCTCTCTCTCTCTCTCTCTCTGTCTCTCCCTCTCTCTCCCTCTCGCCCTCTCTGTCTCTCTCTCTCTCTCCTTGGTTCCCTAGATTTTTGTATTAGACCCCCCTCCCCCCATAGGAGACTCCTCCCATTGTTTGTTTTTTTCTTGCTTACTCTTCCTGACGTACATAGTAATGGCTTCACATGCGCTCAAGAAGATCCGAAGAAAAAACGCATCAGCGAAGCCGGATTGGGGTAAACTCTCCAAGTCCATGGGAAACCACACGGACAGGAGACGAATGGGGATTACTCACCCCGACTCGGCAATTGTCATGGTATCGCGCAGCTTCCCGCGTACGTACCAGACCACTGGCAACAAATCAGCCTTTTGCACCACGTCTGTCTCTCTGGTGGTACTCGGGGTTTCTTACCCTGGGGCCGATCTGAAAGTGGTGTACGCCGACGACGCCAAGAAGCGAGACACGTCAGAGTTTAACTTTGACTACAAGCTGATCCCGGGAAACGTGATGTTTATCAGCGTCGTCGGAAAAGACGTCCCGTATGACTTCCCCTCGGGATCCATCCTATTTATGGAAGGGATTCACGTGAAGGTTTCGCTCGTGAAAAAGTATGGCACCATCGGTGCATCGGTCGCGGCCCAGGCGGTGGAGTATGCAGAGGGAATCTCGTCGCCAGACGCCCTGTTCTACGCTATGGAGGAGCCCCTCTACCCGCCGTCCATTTTCGAAGAAGAGGTGGACATGAGAGACCAGGCCGCGATGCTCGAATTCGGAGACTACGGCAAGCAGATGTTCCACCTCCCGAGAATACCAACCCTGGACGCGGGCACTCCGCCGGAGATCTTGAAGAGGGCGGAAGAGAAGTACCTGGGGGTTCCAAACGGCGACTACGTCAAAATGTCGGAACACCTCGATGGCGAGGGAGTGTACAAGATAATGGGAGGAAAGGACGACGAAAAGCGAGTCTTTCAGACCACCCTCGATGTTCTTTCGTGGCGCGGAGACGATCCCGACGGCAACTTGAAGAATTGCGACGACTGGACCCGCTACATGCTGTCGATTGTTCTCTACGACGAGGACATATCCAAGACCTTCAAGATTTACTCGATTTCCTACTGGAAACGCCTCTGGTACGTTGTCCGGGAGATGCGATTCGACATTCTGTTTGACGTGAGCTACAAGAACTCCAAGCTGATGCAGTTCTGGAAAGAGCCCGTGGCGGACTACGATGGCTCTCTTCAAATTGGCTCCAAGGTCTTCTTGGCCGACCTTCCACTTTTCATTGCGGAGATTGGAATCCCCGTCTCGTTTGAAACTGCCAAGGCCGCGCTCGAAAAGCAAAACATCAACAATCTGGACAACCCACTTCACCCGAAGATGAAGGACATGAGAGACATACCGCTCACTCACAACTCGGTCATCTTGGCGCAAGAGGCGACGCTGAATCTTGAGATGTTCAAACACATCGGATCCCACTTTGTCGCAGTCCCGCTCATCAACATCCCCCGCGACATGACGTACCTGCAGCGCTACCGGTCTCTGTCGCCGGAGGTCCGCAAGAAACTGATCGACTCGGGGTTTATGGAGCGCTTCTTCGAGAGTCTCTCTGGCGTCTCGCTGAAGAACCGGGTCTCCGCAATCGAGGATTTCCTACAGGAAGAGCTTGGCGACGCCTACACGGAGGACAGCCTTGAGATGTTCAACACTCTCCGCAAGGACAGTATGCCGGAGTATGCCATTTTCATCGTGTCCTCCGTACAGTCCCGCCTGAAGTCGTTCATCGACGACCGCCGCTGTTCTGCCATCCAGACATACTACGGCATGCTTTCCAGGGATCCCGTGGCTGCGTTCAATAACCGCATCGCCTCGTTTAAGAAACAGGCTGCGATCTTTGGGGTGGACTTGTATATCCCGGACATTTCCATGACTGGTCTGAACAAGGTCCTGCGAGTGGATGTGTCTCACCCTGAACATAGCAGTTTCGCTATTAATGGAAATCTCAAACAGGTCGGCGCCTCTGATGCAACGACGACGACGACCCGATCGCCACTCCCCACCAATGCTCCCGAATCCAAGTATGCTTCGATGGACTCCGCCGAACGCATTGAGGCAGAGCGAAAGATGAGGGAAGAGACCGAGCAGATGGAACGAGAGCTTCTCAGCCAGCTCCCCGGCAATACGCCTCCGTCCGCAACCGCATCCACTGCCCACGAGAAGACGACGAAAAAGAGACCCAGAAAACGCTCCCGTGTCGAGAAGAAAGCGGAGGAGGAAGACGAAGAAGAAGAGGCCGACCCATTGCAGATGTCGGTACCACTCGAAAATCATGATGACGACGATGATCTCGGTATGGGCCTCGATCCCAATCCTCGCAAGACCAAGCGAGTCAGGAGATGACCCCCCCCCCCCGGTTGATTAAATAAATATCCATTTTTCGCCAACTCTGAATCATTCGTTACTCGCCAAATTCGCACACCAGTACTCACGGATGGATCTTATTTACACCGATGGCCACGACATCGAGTTTCTTGCCCTCAGCGTTAAGAATGAGAAGACGTTTTTTCAATTCGCCTATCATGTGTCGATACAGGCGGACCCTGGAAGGACCAGTCCCGTTCTGCTCGATGCCAGGCCTGAGTCGGGAGATGACAACATCGAAGAGAGGTGCTGGGACATTCTCTACATTGTACCCAAGGGGTGGACCATCGATCGGGACAAATTCAGCATCGACCGGGTGGCTGACGTCGGTCTCTCCCGTTTCAACCTCCTCACCGAGGCCGACGTTATGAGGCTCTATGTGTCTCTGTTGGGCCCGCGTGTCTTCCAATACGACGTCCGAATTCCGCGCGTTGGTGGGACCAGTGCAATGGAGAATATCAAACGGTTGCTAGCCTGTGTCCCCTCTCTCTGTGTTCTGGGAGTCATGGACCGCGAGAACAACGATCGCGTGCTTTCGGTCCCGCAGGATGATGATGATGATGATGAGGGCCGTATCGCGGAAACAGCGGAACCCGACGAGGCGGTCGACGAGAGTGCCGAAACGCTGACCCGGTCCCAGCACCGGAGAAAAATGAAGAAGAAGAGAAGTCGGCTGGCAGAAAAAGAGAGAAAGGCTCGCGTTGCGATGCGCCATTCTGAACCTACCATGGCACAGAAAGAAGCCATGAAACATGTCGCGTCTCTCCGGCAGAAGATGGACGCCGAGGATGGGGGGGTATCTTCCAATCCAGCACAGGAAGACCACGTTATGCTGGGTGTCGTCTGTGGCACCCCTTACCATGAACTCGCGGAGTTGCTCTCTTCCGGAGAAAGTGGTCTCTCCGACATCACCCTCTCCTGGTCTAAGGACCACCAGCCCATAATCGAGAAACACCGGACCAAGCAAGACGAGCTCATCGAGAAGACCCTCCAGCGCATGGAGGGGGGCGAGGGGGGCATTGAAAGACGCGTTCGAACACGGATGGAGGGACTGGGCGACGAGTTCGAACGAGACCCGGAGTTTGCCAACGAGTATGCAGAAGGGATGAGGAAGATCTCCACCATTACTACCAAGTTGACGTCCGACGACTACAGCGCAAGGATAGCAGAGTCGATTTCCGAGATGCACAATATGGAAATCTACGGCAGCGACGAGGAGGAAGACACCGAGACTCCCACACCTGCAGTGCAAGAAGCAAAGCCTGAGGGAACGAATGAAGATGCGCCAGCAATATAGAGCGGATTTGCGTTTTTCGCAGCCCACTGCGAATAAATCCCGTGTCGTGCAATTAAATACCAATTAATGTGTTTTGTGTTTTCTGCAAATGGGTAGTTTTATGGTCAGCTGTGAAAACCCCAACTCGGAGATCCATGAGAGTTCATTCTTTATTTCGCCATCCCGATACCCACCCCCGTTCAAGGTATTTTATGGACCCCCTTCCTCTCCCACCTCTGTCCCTTCACTTCCCCCTCCACCTCCCAGCCCCCTCGTCGTTTGAGTTTTCTTTTTCGTTTCGTGAAGATCTGTGAAAAAAGGTGTAAATTGGGTCATCGTTTCTCCGCGACTCACTGCTTCCAGGACTCGTGGAGAATCTGTGCCAGTCTAGTTACTACATCGAACCGAGAACGACCACCATTCTTTCTGTGCGAACTTGTTCTTGTTTTGCGTAGTTGCTCCTCGTAGTTTACTTATCCGGTTAGTGCATTGTGCCAGTGTGATGTCATTGGGTGTGTTCGATCAACTCGTCAACTCCGCCTTTTACAAGCCTATCGATCACAATGGTGTTCCCGACAACACGGTCTTCCAGCTGGTGGTAAACCTTACCGGTGGGGCAATCATTGGATCCTCTACTTCCAGTATGTTGGGCATACGCGATCACCATGCACCCACCTACAACCTCGTGATGGCCATCCTGAACATATTCACGCATGCCGTGGGGGGTAAGTCGAACAGTTCGATGGGAATCTCCATTCGCATGCGAATGGAGGTTATTACCGAGACAATCGATCCCATCACCAAGGAGGGAATCTGTGTCGGATATCGGCTCTTTTTCTATTACATCTCCGATGTGCTGTTTTCTAAGCTCGGTGGAAGCATGCGGTCGGTATCTACGACCGACCAGGCTATTGCCGACCTGGGAGAACAAGGGTCCCCGAATCTCGACGAAGCAGAGGCGGTCCGCAGTGACCCCATGGGGGAGGACGAAGTCGACGACGATCGTCTAAATCTGGCTCGGCGAATCCAGGAGCTTCGAATCCAGGCAGAGCAGTCACGGGAAAGCGATGCGGCGAGTGCGTCGGGCGACGAAGGCGCAGAAGAAGAAGAAGAAGAAGAAGAGAACGACGCAGCAGAAGAAGACTCGAACGAGACGATCCGGACTATGTATGAGACCAAAGCAAACGGTCAAAATCCCGAGACATTCCCACTCGGTGTTGCACTGCAGCGGTCACTGAAAGAGGGACAGCACGTGAAGGGGGTCTGGATTGAAAATGCCAAGAAGGCCTACCGATCTGGAATATCGCGAAGTCAGGCAGAACGCATGAGCGATGTACTGCTTCACCCGTCGCAGGACTACCATGTTGAGAATATTCGACAGTTCTACGAGCAGTGGATTACCCCGTACCTCTCGTCGGACCCATACCGTATCCCCGGATACAAGAAGCCCCAGGAATTCTTTGATGAAATCCTAAATGGAAGCGAACGGGACATGGAAGCGGACGTGTTCACGTACCACGACAATGCGCATCGAGCCAATTTCTACTATGATCCTCGAATCCAGTACGAACGAGGGATGAGCTCGGAACAAACCCCCGGAGCGATCGACTGCTATGCCTCGCCGTTCTACCGCTTCCAGCCCATCGACTCCATGTTCCTACACACGCAAAGTGTATGCAAGGAACAGAAAGATGTGTGCAACTACCTCACCAGTCGCATAATGAGCCACGACGCGCTCAAGGAGTCCATCGAAAATATTCCCAGGCGAGTACTGATGACGGAGCTAGACCAGATGGGACTTTGCGATAGCGACTTCTCTCACTATCCGTTCCCTCGACTCGTTTTCGATGTCGACCCGCATGCCGTCCACCCCGAGGTCTTCATTCACGCCAGCTTCCCGTTCAAGGTGGGACAGATGATTCCCGCTGAGATGTTTCTCCCCCATCCCCTCCCATTGGAAACGGAGGGAGACGGCCCCGTCTGTGACCGAGAGACCTTCTTTGTCTGTTCATACCCGCTGTATGCCTACTCGGATGAGATGACCGACCAAGATCTAAATACGATGAAGCGCCTCATACGACGGAACGGCGAAGACTCGGGGGCCTTGAAGACCTTCTCCCGGTCGGTATACGCTGTCTTGGTCGAAAAGATGCGATCTCGTCTCAGCAACCTCTACGCCGAAATGCGGAAGAAGACTGCGTTCATCAACAACACCAATCCGGGCGGAAGAGGATATCCCATCACCAACGACCAGTATCGCCTTGAGATGGACAGCATGAAAGTCCGATACAACACCAATCGAGCCAATGGAAGCACCAACCTCTTGGTCTCCGCGAAACTGCACATCGAGTGGACGGGTACCGTCAACAACCACGAGTCAAGCATCATGAGTAGCTTCTACGGGTTGCAGGATAACTCGGAAAACGACACGCTTGCTCGGGTTGTCGAAAATGGCGCCGTCGGAGACGAGGACGACACTCGAACTTCCCGAGAAAAGCGCATCTTGGCCCAGATCAACGCCATTGAAGGAGAAGCCACGGAAGACGACATAAGTAGGCCGATGCTGGACCAGGTGGGCGAGCTCGAGAAGATTGACTTTGTGTATCGTCTCCGCCGGCAAAATCTCTTCGCGCATCGAAAGATCCGGGAAGACCATACCCGGAAACTTGCCGACGTGAATGCCGAGCGGCACGACCTGGGGCTGCCCCCCATCGAACTGGAGAACTGGCCTCCGTACCAAAAGGCGCACCAGTCGGCGGTCGTAGGCTGTCTTACCAATTTCCTGAACGTCTATGGAACGACCAGTTCGATTTCCCACGGGATGGCCGCCCACCGCGACTTTGACCGGAGTCTTCCATTCGCCGAGAAAACAATAGAGAGCGTGGACACGAAGCTCGCACTCCGCCCCTTCTCGATGTTCCTGGCCGACATCAATAGCCTGTTTTCGGACTTTGCTGGTGTGTCCCATCTCTACTCCCTCATGACCACGGCCTACTTCTACCGACTTGACGCCATGATGATGGTCTACGAGAACCAGGAGTGCAACACACACCTGGGGCTCATGGGTGAGACCTCCGTCGGAAAGAGTTTCCTCATCGACTGGACGGTGCTTCTCTGTCCGCCAAAGTCGACGGTTACCGCGGAAGACATCACCGATAAGGCGCTGCGGGGAAACTTCAACGACATGATTCTGGCCTACCACGAGATCCCCGAGCGCATCTTCAGCAAGAACCCGGCGGGGGGAAACGCGGACAGCATCAACGGAATGAAGTCCAAGATTGCCAACGGGTTTTCTGTCGTGATAGCCTACCACGTTGACCCGAAGACCGGCGAACGTGGCTACAGCATCTCCTTCTTGTCCATTCGCGCGGTCTACCTCTTTGCGACCAACAGCACCATGCGGGATGCAGACCCTGCGTTCCTAGACCGTTTCGCCGCCCGCGGTGTTCCCAAGAAGAAGCACTCCTTTGTTGGCACCAGCGTGATGGACCGCTCCTGGGCCAAGGAGGCCCTCGACACCATGGAGCAGAACGAAGTCGTTCAGAAACACCGCAAACTCATGACCAAAATGGGTCGGGTCGCCAAGGCGTATGCGTCCGGCTGCTATGGGGAAGACTTCCTCCAGTACATCTCCAACAACCTCATCAAACAGTTCGTCAAGAACTTCAAGGAGACGAACGGCGGAAAGAGCAAACTCTCGAACCGCGGAATGACGCGTGTCCTTCGACTCACAAACGTCATGGGCATCATGTACGCCGTGTGGCTCGTCTATGCTACAGACATGTATCTCTACAACATGGCCACGCCCGAGAGCGTCTGCTGGACTCGTCGAAACCAGCCAGACAATGAGACCGACCTGGAGGAAACCACGTACGAAGACAACCGACTGCCGTACCGCGAACAGGACCTTCAGAATATCATCGAGTCGGTCGAGGTCAATCGTACCACGGGAGAGAAGTACCGAAGCGCGAGTCTACCGTTGGACACGCACGCGCACCTCGCGTACACGATTCCCTTCTTTACGGGCATCACCAAGGAGGCCGTCATGGCAGCCCTCGAGCTGTCAAAGGACGAGTTTATGGAACTGGATAGCGACCACTTCTTCCGCCACATCGTCTCCCTCAGTGGCATTGGCACCCGCCCCGCCAACACGCTATCGTTCCGTCAAGTAAAGAAGCGCATCAATGCGTCCGAGGCGTTTGCGGTCGACCAGGACTCACTCGACGAGGGAGTTGAAGACGAACACGCCAACTACCGACGCAAGTACCACAAGAAGCGGGGAGTCGCGCAGGACGAGATGGAGATGGATGTCAACTACATTTACATTCCATTTGACAGCTACGAGAACTTGATCCAGCAGCTCATCCACTCGTTCGACCACATCGTTCCATCGGAAGCCCAGGTTCGCATGGTTCTCATGCAGCTGCGAAAGACTATGGTGAACATGGTGCGTCTCTCGTACGACTCGGCAAACGGCAAGCTCGTATACGCCAACGGAGAGAACGGCGATCAGTACCACCAAGACGCAATCCTGCACTACAAACCAGAAGGGAAGCGGGGAGGTGCCTGCAGTATCCAAGTCTCGGTGGCATATCTGATCAACCACTTCGGACTCAGTCTCGACATGGTCAACGAGGGCACGGTAGACCCGCGCATTCTCTCTACCACGGGGGGCGACGGTGTCGGAAATCCCATCCATCCAAGCGAACCGGCCACCCGGAACATGATTCGAGGAGCGGCGAAGGTCGACGGCGTCTGGGGGCCTCCCACGTATCCCGAGATTCGCGAAGTTCACACTCTCGCCGATGCTCAGAATTTCTCTCGCATTCACGAGTACGACCAGTTCATCTCAGAGATCTGCAAGCTGATCGAGGGGCCCTTCCTAGAGCGATCCAACCTTCCGATCGAAGAGGAGCGAAAGCTCTATGCGTCGCTCGGTGTCCCGTCCAACCCAAACCCCGTGTTTGATTACGCATTTCATCGACCAGTGCGTCCCTACTTGGACCACAGCATTGTCGACATGCGGCGCTCTCGAACCAAGAAGGACATCGACGGAGGCAGATCTCGTGGAATCATGATCAAAACGAAGACGCACGACGACACTCACCAGGCGACCATCGCCGGATGGCACCGTCTGAGTATCCTGACGATGAGGCGTCTCGCGGTGAGCGAGGGTGGCAACGTTCTCCACTTTGAGCAGCACAACCAAATCTCCAAGGTAGGAAAAATGCTCAATCCCAGCCGAAAGAGAAAGTTCGAAGAGATGCTCAACGGTGGAATGCGGAAGAGGATCCGAGAGGCAGACAACATCCACTTTGGGAAATACGACCCCGACCTTGTCGTGGCTCTCCGGAGTATCCACCAGAACGCACACTTCCGATTTCCCATGCGTCTGGCCTACAGCTGGCCCTTGGTGAACGAGGATCACCCGATCGCATTTGCTCCATTTACGATGTTGCACCTGCGCTTTATCAACAGCATCGAGGCGTCCATTATGGGGAAAACGAAGCTGGAGTATACGGTCTACCCGGGATACAGTCTCCTCGAAGACATCCGCAAACGACGCAACATTGAGAACAGTCGCTACGACCAGGACAACTCAAGTGGCGAGATTGCAATTCTCGGCAAAAAGATCGAAGAGAAGTCTCTATCGCCCATCTTCCACCGTATCTTCGATTCGAATGTGGGTGCCCACGGGACGGCGCTGTCTAGTCTCAGCACCTCTGACCTCGTCGACGATACCTTCGTTCTACCTCCAGTCAAGATGGCCTCCGGCTACGTCCACCGACCGACAATTTCACCTCAGTCCCATATGGTGGATGTCATGCCCATCCCCGCAAGCCGCGGGGTAGTGCTTCGGAGAGGGGACGGAGACGCGATGGACATCGACCCCGAAAGCCCCCCTCCCGCGAAACACCGAACTAAGCGCATTAAGCGACACCATGCTACACCTATACCGCACGAATCCGGTCCCCCTTCGTTCCTGCCTTCGAGGTATACGAACATGGACGACGACGACGACGACGCTATGGGATTCTGAGTTGCGCTCCCGTGACAGAATGACTTGTTCCATACACGAGGCAGTACAAGCAGCACTGCCACTAGGGCCGCGATGACCATTATTATTACTATTACTATTACTATTACCGTCTCTGTTGCCAGAGGTGGAAGAACTACAATAAAGTACCGAGTTGCTTTGTATTCGTTTCCTCTGCGTGCTGTGCTGTAGCTGAACAGTCTATAGTACTGCGTCTATCCGATCCAGGTACGCTATGGAAATTTCCACCGGGAGTACGGTGCGACGCAGAGATGGGGGAACATTGGAGGAGGAGGAGGAGGAGGGGGGGGCTCTCCTGGGACGGGAGAGAGTGGCACAGCATGAGACGCAGTACAAACCCTTTTCTTATGATGGATTTATGCGTACCGAGGGTGGTACCGTCGTCATTGGAAAGGAGCTTTCTGCACATCCGGCATGGGCACGCCCATTTGCCATCCGTACGATAAATCCGTTCATAGTGCATCTTGGTGACCCGAAGCTGATCCGAAAGCCGAAGCGGCTCAAGCAGCTATGTATCCGTATGATCGAAAGAGATGAAGACGAGGGTGTGTTCTATTCACCCGCCTATCGTCACTGGAAGCGTATGTCTCATGAGCTCACACACAAAGAACAGCTCGTGTATGCATCGCCTCATTGGAACATAACTAGTATACGCAAGAACGCGCTCGCTGCTGTCAGGGGCTTCTTAAAGGGAAAACGGTCGAATTTTACCTGTGAAATGTACTGCTGTGACAGTACCTTTTGTCCAGTGTATGAGATTCTACTGTACTATCTGACCTTGCTATCCCAGTGGATTGGATCTCACTTCTGCGCGTACTGTGGAAAGTGTTCGGAAAAGGCAATGGGTGTGGTATTGGGAAAGGGATCATATTGCTCCAAGTCCTGCGTGAAGAAGCAACAGCGTGGGGTAGAAAAGACAGCGTCTCGGAACGGCATTATCCAGTCCAGTCGGCACTAACTTGCACGAATACCATATATTCGTATCAGCTCTCTGTCTCTCTCTATCTATATATATCCAATACATCCATACAATGCTATCGTTCATTACACTCTGACGACACATGGCACACCTCCTTTTTTCATCGAAGACTTCGATGTTTACAGCAATTCCACTTGGCGCCTACCACGGCTATTAGCCGTAGTGTGGAATAAGTGGTATCGGTGTGGGATAAAAGAGTTGTCCCCAGATATCACGACTTGTCCCAGAATAAGACCACCTGTGCATATGAAAAGGTCATAGAGGTTTGACAAATGGTCTTTGAGATGGCATTTATATCTAGATGTAACATGTTCATAGAAGACCGCCAGATTAACCAAAAGTTCCAAGTCCCCGCAACGCTCGAGGAGATGGTGACACTGCGGCACTACTGGAAGCTAATCAACTATCTCTCATCTTCGCCAAGGACCTCATCGTTCCTTCGCGCTGAAAGCGAGACATTACATTCGGGGGGTGTATTTTAGAGTTTGCGCTCGTATTGCTCTGTGGTAGCTATTGCGAGCAGTTCTAACAGTGAGCACCTTTTCACATGTCACATGTTGGGAAAAGCAACGTACTCAAAGAGGGTGTATGCGTCTCGCTGGGCAGGACTAGCTTCATTCGGGTGGTCGAGAAGCTCTTGGATGGCAAGCAAAATCTAGGGAGTGAGTCTTGAGGAGAAATCTGATGGAGGATCCTCGAGTACCCGCTTCGCAGTGGTAACGGGATGCCAGTTCTGCTCCTTGTTCAAGATATCAAGGCAAACGGTCCCATTGGGATAGACATTGGGATGGAAAAACCCTACGGGAAGGCGGCCTGGGAGATCAGAAGAGGCAGGCGGGGTAGGAAGAGCTTCATACACAAAGGAGGCGTGTAGGGGTAATCCTCAGGGAACTCTAGGGTGACAGGGAACACACCCCCTGCGAAGTCCGTTCCATCTTTACCAGGAATGCCACAGTTCCACATAAACAAGTTCATGGAGCCATCTGGCTTTCGCTCCGGCCGAGCGAAGAATCCGTAAGGGTGATCCCTGCGCCAGGCCTTCCTCTCCGCAACAAGACGTCCTCTTGCAGTTCCTGACATGTGGTGTGGCGGGAAGGAGTGGAGCAACTGAACGGCGAGGGTCGCTGGTCCAGGGACGAGGACGAAGGCTGCCCACGGCTATTAGCCGTAGTGTGGAATAAGTGGTATCGGTGTGGGATAAAAGAGTTGTCCCCAGATATCACGACTTGTCCCAGAATAAGACCACCTGTGCATCTTCAGTTGATTAAAACACGTAAGGCTGCAACAGAGCATCACGACTACCCCTATTGTACCAGTTACAGCAACTAGTCGTATTTTTTTGTTCCGCTCTCTATCATATCAACACCGGGATTCCACATTATCGATCAGTCTGTATCAGATCTGATAGAGACACCGGTCCGCACCTATACTGTGTACTCTTCTCGGTGGCCGCCCCATCCTCCCCCCCAACCCCCCCCCCCCTAACACCCAAACAACTATCTTTTAACATATACTCACCTATTCTCACCCTCACACCACCCAACCGCGCCACCACAATTACCA